>Ga0182021_10011028_pt1 | contig 10718 bp, 8 predicted proteins | sample 612E3MmetaG_FD_120493 | JGI IMG/M metagenome (GOLD analysis project Ga0182021, IMG submission 120493) | Permafrost microbial communities from Stordalen Mire, Sweden - 612E3M metaG (Illumina Assembly) | ecosystem: Environmental > Terrestrial > Soil > Wetlands > Permafrost | place: Sweden...
CGACGGGGGGAGCAACCGGACAAGGCGGCACGCTCGACGGCGGCACCGTGAGCGCCGGGAATCCCTACGGCTCGTGCAGCAGCGGCGTTCCCGCGCGGGGCCAACCCGTCGACACTTCCACTCCCGCGACCAAGATAGGAACCGGCTCCCCGGACACTTGCGACTTCGCCCAGCTTCAGGCCGCCGCGACCAAGGGCGGCATCATCACCTTCGACTGCGGGGCCAGCCCGTATACCTTTGCCGTCACCGCAACCCTCAACCTCCCGACCAACAAGAACACCGTCATCGACGGGGGCAACAAGATCACGCTTGACGGCGGCGGGGCCGTGCAGATCCTGAGATTCGATAGTCCGGACTGGCAGAAGAACACCAACGGTCTGACCCTCCAGCACATCACGCTCATCAACGGCAAAACCACGCCCACCCAGGCCATCCCCACGGCGCCAGCGCCCTGCTCGCAGGGATGGGACGACGGCGAGGGCGGCGCCGTCTACATGCGCGACGGCAACCTCACGGTGATCGATTCGATCTTCATGAACAATCAGGCGGCGCCGCTCGGGCCCGATACGGGTGGCGGCGCCATCTACATCAACGGCAGCTTGAACGGCGTGCTCATCGTAGGCAGCACCTTCACCGGCAACCAGGCCAGCAACGCCGGCGCGGTCGGCTGCCTGTTCGCCGAGCTCGACGTCTACAACAGCCTCTTCCAGAACAACCAGGCCATCGGCCACGATAACAACGGCGACGACGCGACCAAGTGTTCCGTCATCAACAACGGCCAGAACGAGACCGGCTCCGGCGGCAACGGCGGCGCCCTCTACAGCGACGGCAACTCGATGAACATCACCCTGTGCGGCGACGCCATCCTCAAGAACAGCGCTGGTGTGAACGCCTTCGGCGGCGGCCTCTTCTTCACCAGCAACAACTGGAACACGGCTCAAGGTGGGACGCTCGCCATCGCCGATACGACGATGACGGGAAACACCGGCGGTTCATGGACCCAGGTTCAGTCGGGCAGCGTCACGAATCTCGGCACAGCCGTCGGCACCAACGCCAAGAGCATCACGGTCACCAACTCGACCATCCAGGGCTACCCCTAGCCCGCGTGATTCACGCCGATTCGGTGTCTGGATGGCTTGCCGAAACGTCGGCAGTCGACTCCTGGCAGCGTCCCGGGCTAGTGACAGCCCTGTTGTTGTCCAGATTGTTGCCCGGTCTTGGGTTGACACGACGAGGCCGCGGGCAGCCAATAGCAATAGCTACTTCCAATGTCGCCCACTTGCCCGCAGGCCAGGGAGCCGTTCAAAGAATAGGTGACGGGAGTTACGGCGCCGCAAGCGTTGATATCCAGACCGGTACAGCTTGGTGGTGTGAACGTATCGGCATATTGCTTGACAACATACCCATCGCAGTCCCAATCCCAACTTCCATTGGGCGAAGCAGTGAGGTGCCAGGCGTTGGCGACCCCTATTCCAGGAACGGCTGGATTGCATACTTGTGAACTCCCACTGCACGCCGTGTTGCCACCGCTCGCACAGGCTCCAAGCCCTGTCCCAACATTGCAGCTCGCGACGGGAACGTTGTCGGGGGTGCCGTCACAATCATCGTCTGTACCCGGATTGGCGCATGTCTCGGTGCCCTTGGCTGTCGACTGGGTGCAGGTTCCCCACGAGCTGGACGATTTGTCGCCCGCCACGGCACACGCCTGCGTACCGGCTGAGCAAATGCCGAGGAGCCCGGTCGAGCAAGATCGGGTAGCGCCAGCCCCAGAACACTGGCAGAAACTCGATTCTGTGTTGTCCGCCTGCCCGTTGCAGTCGTTGTCGTTGCTCGATGTGCAATCGCGTGAGCCCATGGCGACGTTCTGAGCACAGGCACCGAAACCAACGCTTTGGTGGTCCGCGGCGAGTTGGCAGGTCTGGGTGCCCGCCTTGCAGATCCCTAGACCTGCCGTGCTGCATGCCTGGCTGTTGCCCACGATGCACGTCTTGCACGGGGCTTCCTGGTTGTCCGCGGTTCCGTTGCAGTCATTGTCCATGCTCGACGTACAGTCCCGACTCCCACAGCTTCCGGCTGCGCCGCCGGTCCCCGTCGCGCCACCGACTGCGGTCCCGCCCCCGGTCCCCGTCGCACCTCCGGTTCCGATCGTACCGCCGGCTCCAGCGCTGCCATCAATTCCACCGACTGGAGTCGGAGCATCCGAAGTGGTCTCGAACCGCGGCGGGTCCGCGGGCGCATCGGCCACGTACGAATCTGAGGAATCTGGCAAAACCTGCGGAATGTCCGCGGGTGCGTCGTTCATTGGACCATCGACGACGATGCCGGTGTCGATGCTGCGTGGCCCGCCATCCGTGACGCCGCCGTCGAGCAAGGTGACAGCGTCGCCGCCGCGCGCTCCATCAGGCGACGTTGTGCCATCGTTGGAATCCGCGGTGTCGAAGTCGCCACCGTCCAGGGTCAGATCCGCCTTCTTCTTGCATCCACCAGGTTTGCTTGAATCTGCACAGACGTAGCCGGCCGGGCAGTTGTCGTCGGTTACGCAGTAGATGGTCCCGACGTCTGACCCACTGAAACAGCCAGCAAGAAGCAAGACCGCCAGCGCCGCCACGGGGAACCCGCGGAAGCACGGCGAGCACCCGCCTGAGACTTCGCGTGTCACTAGAAGGCTCCTTTCAAGACCGCTCCGGCTTCCCCAGGTGTGAACGCAGGTAGAACCGCGACGGTCGCGGAAGTGCTTGCACCGGATCTCCGACCGAAGAGATAGAGAACAGCGCCGGTTGCGACACATGCCGCGCCCACGCCATAGCCGACCCAAGCGAGCGCTTCGTAGGTCTTCCGATCTGATTCCTTGCTTTGCGTGTAGCCACCGCGGTCTTTATAGCTGCCGGCGATGTTGTTCGCCTTCAGGTTGAGAACGACACCTGCCAAGAGGGCAGCGCCACCGACCCCTGCCGTCACGATCCCCACAGCCCGTATCCTCGATCCAGATTCAGCCACGGGCTGCGGATTCGTCTGCTCGAGGATCGAGGGCGGACGCGGCTGGGCGACCGCTGGGGCCGGTGCCGGTGCTTGAATGACTGCCGGTCCAGGCACCGGGACTGGCGAGGGTGCATCGGGCGCGGGCGGGCCATTTCGTTTCGCGAGCTGGTCCTGGCAATCCGCGATGTGCTTCCGAGCTTCCGCCTGGTCGGCTTCGCTCAAATCCGTGGTTACGCGCAGATACTCCTGGAAGCGAAAGACGGCATCCTCGAAGCGTCCGTTCTGTTCGAGGCAGCGGCCTTGGTTATAGATGTAAGTGGTATCTCTTGTGTCCAAGAAGAGGTCGGAAAGGATGGACACGCCCTTGGCGTAGTCACCGGCAAGACATGCCTTCCTTGCCGCGCGCTGTCTTTGTGTATCTTTGCCACCGGCCTGTGCTGACGTGGCTGCCAGCAACGAAGAGACGACCAAGAACCAAAATTTCCAACTATGCATGGTTTCAGCTTTCGCAAGAGGCCAAGGGTGAATGTCTAACTCGCCTCTCGGCCTTCGACTATCGGATCAAGGGGCGCTCCTGGCAAGCTCCTTCGAGGAGGGCCGTCGGATGGGAAATGCTCCGTCATCAACAACGAGACTGGATCGGTCGGGAACGGCGACGCGCTCTACAGCGACGGCGTGGCCGGCGGGACAACGGCGCAGCCCATCATCACGAACATCGTCGTCTGCGGTAGCGCCATCCTCAACAACGCCGCCGGGGTCAAGGCGTTGGCGGCGGCCTCTTCTTCACCAGCAACGACTTCGGCGGAACCCTCTCCATCGCCGACACGACCATGACGGGGAACACCGGCGGCCACTGGACCAGCGTATCCACCGGCAGCGTCACCAACGCGGGCACCGCGGTCGGCACCAACGCCAAGAGCATCACCATCACGAATTCGACCATCCAGGGCGTCCCGTAAGCGCACCGACCAGACGGTCCCAGATCGCGACCCGCAATATCTTTCTTCCGGCTGCACCAACGGCATAGTACAAAATGCCGTGGGCGCGCGATGCCCACGGCAGCGGCATGAAGAAGTCACGCATACTCATCCTGTTCGACACCGATGCGGATCCGCCGGCGGGGCAGGACTACTCGCGCCAGATCGAATCGGCGGACGAGGCGGAGTTCGACGTGGCCCGCGCGCTGCGGGCCCAGGGCCACGAGGTGCGCCTGTTCGGCTTCCGCAACGATCTCGACACGCTAATCGCCGGCCTGCGCGCCGAGCCGGTGGATGCGGTGTTCAACCTGTCCGAACGCTTCCGCAACCAGTCGGGCCTGGACTATGGCGTGGCCGCGCTGATGGAGATGCTGGATCTGCCGTACACCGGCGCCTCGGCCGAGGGGCTGATGCTGGCGCGCAACAAGGCGCTCACCAAGATGGTGCTAGCCTACCAGGGGCTGCGCATCCCGCACTTCTTCGTGTGCCCGCTCGGCCAGCCGGTGCAGCGGCCGAGCGACGTGCGCTTCCCACTCATCGTCAAGCCGCTGGACGAGGACGCTTCGGTCGGCATTGCGCAGCGGTCGGTGGTGCACGACGATCCGGCGCTGACCGAGCGGGTGGCCTTCATCCACACGCGCCACAACACCGCGGCCATCGTCGAGGAATTCATCGAAGGCCGCGAGCTGTACGTGGGCGTGATCGGCAACGATCCGCCGCGCGCGCTGCCGCCCATCGAGATGGTGTTCGGCGAGGACACCACCGCGGAGAACCGGATTGCCACCTTCAAGGCCAAGTGGAGCCACAAGTACCGCGAGTCGCACGGCATCCAGAACTGCATCGCCCAGAACCTGTCGAAGGAGCTGAAGGAGCGTATGGCCGAGGTGGCGGTGCGCACCTACCAGGCCGCCGGCCTGCGCGACTACGGCCGCATCGACGTGCGCCTGGCCCACGACGATGAGATCTACATCGTCGAGGCCAACCCGAATCCCTACCTGGCCGACGGCGAGGATCTGGCGTGGGCCGCGGAAGAAGGCGGCCAGCCCTACCCGCAGCTGATCGAGAAGATCGCCGAGCTCGCCGCTTCGCGCGGGCGCAAGGCGTAGCCCCCCAGTTGGTGGGGGCATGGTTGGTTCCTTCCGAGAGGGTCCTCGAAGAACCGATCCATCGCGCCGCTTCCCGCGAAAGCCAAGCCCCCATTCTTGGCACCCAACCTCGGCCGCTTGAGTATGTCACGGCCGGACGTACCAAGACGCTCGCCTCCATGGCCCCTGACAAGACGGATCCGTTCGCCAAGCTGATCGCGTCCTACTGCCGCGGCGCCATGCGCACCGCCTTGCGCGACAAGGGCAACGACTACCTGCACACGCTGAGCTCGACTCCCGCGGCCGCAGCCTTCACGCGCTCGCTGGCCGACGACAAGGGGGAAACAGCGACGACCTTCAAGCGCTGGTTCGACTCTAGGGTGGCGGCAAAGTCCAGGCAGAACGTCAGCGGTAAACTGCTAGAAAACGTCCAGGGCCTGCCTGGCATGGGCGGGTTGGCGCTCAGCGATGTCTTCCATGCCATCCAAGGCCTACTCGACTGGGCCGATCCCGCCGCCTATGCCGCAGCCCGGGCCGTGGTCTCGCGCCTCGATTCGCGGCCAGAGAATCGCAAGGCCGCCGGCGACATCGCCTACCGGCTGCCCGACCTGCGCACGTTCGAGCGGCTGTACCGCAGTCTGGTCGAAGTAGCGACGGGAGTTTCTCCCTCCGCGCAAGTCTACCTTGCGACCTTCACCGGCAACCGCGCGCTACCGGATGCGACCATGGCCCTGCCCCAGCTTGGAACTTGCGATCGCATCCGGTTGCTCGACGGCCGCGTGAAGCTGGGCCTGGCCAAGTTGGCTGCGGCCCTGCGGGACATGGAGGCCGCCGCGAGCGCCAAGGGAGACCCAGCCGGGCTCACCCGTCTGATGGAGCTCTTCGCCGACAACCAACGCCATGCCGACGTCGTGCGCGTGGCGCGCACGTGGCTGGTGGCTCACCCAGATCCGCGTGGGCTCGATGGCGTCACCGTGCGCCAGCATCTCTCCGTTTCCTTGCGCAAGCTGGGCAAGAACCAGGAAGCCCTAGCGGCCATCGAACCGGCGGTGAGCAGCGGACAAGGCGGTGCCATGCACGAGGCCGCGCGCGTGTACGCGGTGATGGCCAAGGCGGAGAAGGCACGAGCCCTGGCCGCGGCGGGCAGTGAACGCTATCCGGGTGCCAGCTCGGCCGCTGGCCATGCCGAGATCGAATGGCTCTTGGGCGAGCCAAGCGAGGCGGCGCGCATTCTGAAAGAGGCGAAGCTCCGCACGCTGGACTATCAGAGCATCGTGGCCCCGGCTTTCGCCGGGGTGTTCGTGCAAGGCATGGCGCACGGGGCCGAGGCAGCTTTTGCCGAGATCCTCAAGGCGGGTCTGGAGCCTGGAGCCTGAAGCCTGGGGTTGCGGGCGAAGCCCGCGCTATGGCCATTCATCAAATCGGTCATCGCGCTACGCCCGCCGTGGTGATGGACACAACGCGGCGATGGAAAGTTACCCGTGTCGTATCCACCGACAGAGCAAGAAAGTACCCGCCGCGTGGCTTCGCGTTGCTATGGGGAATGCTTGACTCGCCCTACGGGCTGACCCAAATTCAATCAAGTTCGCTTGGGTCGCGAACGCCACCGTTGGAGGTGTCTCATGGCATGCGTGCGATTTGCGCTTTTGGGGGCTGGAGTACTTTGTTTGGTTTCGCCTTCGGCGGCCTATGCGGTCGACTGCTTCGTGGACAGCGTCGCCGGCGACGACACCAAGTCGGGCCTCACCGAAGCCGAGGCCGTCGCCAGCCTGGCCAAGATTCCCACGTCATGCACGACCGCCAAGTTCAAGCGCGGCAGTGTGTTCAACATTCCCGCGGGGAGCGGGAAGTACGCGGTCAATCTGTCGGGCGGGAAGCTCAAGACGCTTACCAACTACGGCGACCCGGGTCAGCCGCTGCCTCAATTCAACAAACCGCATCAGACGAGCAGCGGTGCCGTATTCTCCACGTACAGCCAGATCACGATCGACGGGCTCTACATTTCCGGCTCCCGCAGCGATGCGGCCATGTCCAACTTGGCCGACGGTATCTGCATCATGATCGGCGGCGGCAGCGCCTCGCAGCCCAGCGAGATCAAGAACTGCGAGATCTCCCTGTGTGATATCGGCATGATGACCTCGGGCGACTACGTGCAGGTCCATGACAACTACGTACATGACCTATCCATCAGTGTGGACGCGGCCCCTGGAGTCGATCCCAATGCCGTGGGCGGCGCCGAAGGCATCTTCGTCAACAGCTCGCACGTCAGGGTCCATAATAACCGCTTCGTCAATTGCTCCACCGCGGCCCAATGGGTCAGCAACACCAACGGTGGTGGCGTACGATGTGATGGTGGCGCCACCGAGGTGACCGTTAAGTATGCCGGCCTTGTCACGGACGTGGAGATCGATCACAACTACTCGTACAACAGCTGCGGATTCTTCGAAGTATCCAGCATGTTCAATACGGGCTCGGGCGCTTACGTCAAAGGGCAGTTCACCAATTCCGTGTTCCACGACAACGTCATGGTGGACAGCGGCTGGATCTCGCTGCTGCAGGTCAATAACACGAAACTGACCAATGTCCGTTGGGAGAACAACACGATTGTTCATCACGACATGGGCACGACCACGGCCGCCGACGGCACATCCATCAACCTGAACGACTTCGGCAGCTCGGGCATCCAGGCCATCGCCTTCAACAGCACGTCGTCGGGCGTGACCGGCGGCGGCGAAATCAGCGCTGGCGATATCTACTGGACGAACAACCTTTGGTACTTCGACCCGAAAGTCAAACCCTACAACCAGATTGACGTTACCCATCGGGGTAGCGATGCGTTGCTCGCGAATATCACGGTGACGGGTGATATCGTCGTCACGGCCGACCCCGGCTTCAAGGACATCACCTCCAAATCCGACCCAACGGCGTACGATCTCGTCGCGGGCAGCATCGCGATCGACAAGGGAGTCACCGACACCAGTATCACACAGTTCGTCACGACGGACTTCCTCGGCCGGTTGCGTCCGGCAGGTGCCGCGTACGATCTCGGTGCTTTCGAGTACGGCGCAAGCTCGGCGGGCGGTGCGACCGGCAGCGGCGGCGCGACGGGCGCGGGCGGCGTGGCCGGCTCCGGTGGCGCGACGACGCCCCCCGTCACCGGCAACGGGGGCGCTGGGGGCATGACGACCGCACCCCGCACCGGTGGAACCACCGGCACGACGACGGTTCCCGCTGGCAGCGGCGGCGCCAGCGGCACAGGCGGTCGGCCGAGCAGCGGCGGTGTGACCGGCACCGGCGGCAGCACGCAGACTACCTCGACCCCCGCCGGCTCGGGCGGCGCCACGGAGGTCGGCAGCGGTGGTGTCTCCGGCAGTGGCGGCAACACGACCAGCACGCCCGTGACCGCCGGCAATGGCAAGAGCGGTTGCAGCTGCCGTCTCGGCCAAGGGGCGAGCGGCTCGCCGATGTGGCTGGGCCTGATTGGCTTTGCCTGGCTGGCGCTCCGCTGCCGCCGTCACGGCTAGTTCCGCCAGCGCGAATTCGACCCTCGTATCTACGGGCGGCTCAGGCGACCGCGTCTGGTGCCAAAACCCGATCGCACCTCAGCAAGCCGCTTCTCGCTAGTAGAAACTGGGCAGACCACCGAGCCGTTGCCGGCGAGCGATTGGGCCGGTACCAGCGCTGTCCTCAAGATGGCTGTCAATCAGGTGAATGGAAGGGACGAGCTTTTTCACGGCGTTTCCCTGCGTTCCGAGATATTCGGGGAAGAGCCCGCGGCGGTAGCAGGGCGGACGGGGTTCTCGGACCGGAGTCGCGCCCTTCAACTTGGCCATGCTCCTATGCTCTGGGAACCCTTGACCACCGAGACCGGCCAGCGGATAGTCCTTTTCGTGGAGATCGACGCACTTCGGGCCGACCCGAACGAGAAACGCTCTCGCACGATGGCGAGTACCCGTCCTCCTCGACGGCTCGGGGCGGCCCTTGTCGTGCTGCGCATGACCCTAGCGGTGACCGCGATGACTTCTCTTGGCGCGTGTAAACAGCCGTTGGTGGTAGGCGAATACCAGTGCCCTGGGGCTAGCACGGAAGCAGGCAGCTCGCCGAGCGCAACGGACCCGATCTCGGTTCCTTGGTCAACCGGGTTTGAGAACCGATTCTGTGACTACCCGAGTGTTGACGGGCCGGGATACTGCTACGGGTTTCCCCCCGTGTCTGACCGATTCGTCACGTCCCCGGTTCACACCGGGGACTACGCGCTGGAAATCACGATCTTGACTGGCACGGACGCGGGTGCACAGCCTCAGGAGCGATGCGTCAGGCAAGGTGTGCTGCCGACAGCGGCCTACTACGGCGCTTGGTACTATATCCCCGCGACTGCGACCAACGCGGGCTTGTGGAACCTGTTCCATATCCAGGGCGGGAACGCCGACAGGACGTCGATACACGGACTTTGGGACGTCTCGCTGGTCAACGGGGCAAGCGGTGAGCTGCGCGCACATCTGTACGGCTTCTTGGACGGCAGCGCGGGTGATGGCCCGCCCATCCCGATTGCGCAATGGTTTCAGCTCGAGCTCTACCTGAAGCGAGCAAAGGACAAGACTGGTGAGGTTGCCCTTTATCAAGACGGAGCGCAGGTCGTGGACTTCGCGAATCTGATAACTGATGATTCGGATTGGGGTCAGTGGTATGTGGGCAACCTCGCCAGCGCCCTCGACCCGCCCGAGTCCACCGTGTACGTGGATGACGTCACCATTCGTGCAACGCCATAGTGGCATCCGATCGCAACTCTGGCCGAGCACTGCGCTCGGCTGGATAATCATCGGGCTGCTCGTGGCGCTACCGGCGATGGCTGAGCCGCAGCCGCCGATCGACATACGTTGGGAAGCGCCGCCGGGCTGCCCGCAGGAGAGCGACGTGCGCGACCGGATCGAGAAGCTTCTGGGATCCAGTCGACACGACAGCCACCTGCGAGCCGAGGGCACGATCACGCGAATGGACAAACGTTTTCGCCTCAATCTCGTGGTGCGTGCCGGTGACCTCGTTGGAACACGCAGCATCGAATCCAACTCGTGTGAGGATCTCGCCGGCGCTGCGGCGGTGGAGCTTGGCTTGCTGATCCACTCGGCCGAGGTGGCCGGCAAGCCCAACCCTACCGGCACCCAGCCGCCGACTTTTCCGCCCGTCAGCGGATCAGGGCCGTCGGGATCGCGGTCCGACGGAACGGGCGGACATCCGCCGCTGGAGACCAGCGCAGCCAACCCCGCACAGCGAGCGTCAAACGACGTGGAAGTCGAGAGCGAAGCCAAGGAGCCGCCACCTGCCGTGGAGTCGCAACGGAGCTGGCGTGCCTTGGTGCAGGCGCCACTCCTGGCGCTGGGTGTGGGCCCCCTCCCGCGCACGACCACCGGCGGCGGACTCGCGCTCGGCATCGAGCACGCGAAATGGCAGTGGCAGTTGAAAGCGATCTCCTGGCAGCGGCAGAGCGTTCCCGCACCTGACTTCCCTGGGTACGGAGCGGACGTTGCTCGAATCGCTGCGGATCTCTGGGCCTGCCGCGAGCTCCGATCTTCCTGGCTCGGGTTTTCGCCATGCCTCACGGCGGGGATGGAGCGCGTGTCTGCGAGCGGCACTGGGAAGAACATTGCGTCAAGCACGCAACACGCGATTGGAATGACCG
>Ga0182021_10011029_pt1 | contig 10717 bp, 11 predicted proteins | sample 612E3MmetaG_FD_120493 | JGI IMG/M metagenome (GOLD analysis project Ga0182021, IMG submission 120493) | Permafrost microbial communities from Stordalen Mire, Sweden - 612E3M metaG (Illumina Assembly) | ecosystem: Environmental > Terrestrial > Soil > Wetlands > Permafrost | place: Sweden...
TACAACACCGATTACCCACACCAGGCCCTGGAAAATTTAACGCCCAGACAGTGCTACGAAAACTATATTAATAATCAGCCTATCGCTCACTTAAAAAATGCTTGCTAAACAGGTGGCATTACACTTTGTGAGGAGACTGCGATACGTATTCTCCAAGATTTTAAGCGAGAAAATTTGATTGATATTGATACAAGCTCAAGCTCCCTCCTAAATCTTTCACGCCTTCAAAAGATTTCCGAAAAATAGCAACTGACAAATTTCAGTAACTCTTTTGATAAAAACAAAACAAGCATGCAACACCTTGCTTGAGCAAGTCTTTCAAAAAGGATTAGATTTTTTCGGAGCCTATTGTCAACCAAACAAAAATTGTCTGAAGGCAAAAAAGCACCAAAGAAAATGCGGCTGTTCTTTTCGGCATAAACATTTTTATTTCAATTCATTATAAAAATTATTAAAGTTTTTTAAAAAACCTTATCAGGAAAATAAATTGACTTTCCTAAATCATTATGGTAAAAATTTAGCCTTAAAAAAATTTTAGCTTCTTTAGTGAAATGCAGGATTCTCCCAGCATAAAAATCCTTACATCCTCTTTATCCCGTTCCAGAAGGGGCTTACTAAAAGAACTCTCCATCGGGGTGTGGGTAAGAATTTTAAGGGTTTATACCGTTATTTCCACCGAAATCCGAAAAAAAGTCGGTAAAAAAGGGGTAACCCTGCCCCAACTTTACGTGCTAACGACCATAGGACTCCAAGGAGATATGCCACTAGGAAAGCTGGGTAAAGAATTGCTGGTTACTAAAGGAAATATCACCACGATTGTGGATCATTTGGAAAGGGATGAGTTTGTTATCAGGGATCAGGATAAAAAGGACCACCGAAAAATGTGGGTAAGACTCACCCCCAAGGGCGAACAGCTCTTTGGAGAAATTCTTTCTGCCTATGAAGAAGAGTTTGTCCCTTTGATGCGCTGCCTCTCCCAGGAAGAGCTGAAACAGCTTTCCCTGCTCCTAAAAAAGATGACTGAAGGGCTTTCCCATGAAAAAGCGGCCAGCATCGGACACCTTTAGCAGTTAACCACCTTTTCCTTAAATCATTACTCATCAACTCAGGAGGACACGTTGCACTGCCAGGATTGGATTAATGATCTTTCATTAGGAGAGTTTTTTGATCGTCAAGCAGATAAACGGCCTGCGCAGAAAGCATTGATTACTCCTGATCAAGGGGATTTTACCTTTGGAGCGCTTAAGGACATTTCTGACCAATTGGCTCAAGGAATGATGAGCGTGGGCGTTAAAAGAGGAGATAAAATAGGGGTCTGGGCACACAACATCCCTGAATGGGTTTTTCTCTTTTTGGGCATCAGTAAACTCGGGGCAGTCATGGTTCCAATAAACCCCAATACCCGATCACGCGATCTCGTATATTACCTAAAAACCGCAGAGGTTAAGGTTTTATTCCTAGTCAAGAAAATAAACGGAACTGACAATGAAGAAATTCTTAAAAAAGCTATCCCGGACCTGCAAGTCTTTTCCTCAGGTGAGGTCGCTTCCGGTGAGCTTCCTTTGTTTAAAAAAGTCATTGTTATCGGAGATAGCACCACCTCAGGGTTTCTCAATTATGAAGATTTATTAAAGGAAGCAAGCAAAGTACGCAAGTCGGATCTGCCGTTTCTTAAAGAAAAAATTTCCCCTTTTGATCCTGTCCTGATTAAATTTACCTGTGGGCTGACTGGTTATTCCCGAGGCGCCATGCTTACCCATTTTGGGCTGATCAACAATGGTCTGCCGATTGCCAAAAACCAGAATTTTGGCCCTTCGGACGTCCTCTGCCTGCCAATCCCCTTTCATTATATCTTTGGTTTCTGGGTGGGCCTGATGGCGTGTTTTTCAACCCACACCCCAATAGTCACCGTGCCTAAATACACAGCTCTTGAAGTTCTGAAGCTTTTAGAGGAAAAACGCTGTACCGCTTTATACGGAGTCCCAACCATCTTTGCGGATCTTCTCAACCATGCGGAGTTTTCCAAGTTCAACCTTAAAAGCTTGCGAACCGGTATGATGTCCGGTGATTTTTGCCCTCCGGATCTGATGCAACAAACCATCGAAACCATGTCTATTCCTGAACTTACCATCGCTTATGGGATCACTGAAATTGGAGTGTTAACCCAAACCTCGTGCAAGGAAAAAAGAAGAGAGAAAATCCTCTATACCGTTGGAGAACCTTTAGAAGGGATTGAGTTAAAAATAATCAATCCTCAAACCGGGGAAGATTTGCCGACTGGACACAGTGGAGAGATTTGTGTTCGCACGTCGGTGATGATGAAGGGATACTATAACATGCCTCAAGAAACCGCAGAACTCATGGATAAGGATGGGTGGTTCCATACCGGCGATCTGGGGACGAAAGACGAAGATGGTTTTTACCGCATAACCGGCCGGGGGCGGAACATGCTCATCCGGGGAGGAGAAAATATTTATCCCCTAGAAGTGGAAAAATACCTTCTTTCTTTCCCCGGAGTACTTGATGCGCGGGTGGTAGGAGTTCCCAGCCGGCGTTTGGGAGAAGAAGTTTTTGCCTTTGTCAAAACCAATAACGGGGTAGTCTCCAGCGCGCAATCCATCCGGGAATATTTCCGCAATGAAATTTCCCGCCATAACATTCCCCGATGGATAACATTAGTGGAACAATTTCCAGGTGAAAAAGAGGGAACAACACTTGACCGAAATGAATTAAGGCAGGAAGCAATCAAAGAAATTAAGGCAGCTGAAGAACAGCCCTTAACGATTATTTACGATTAAACAAACCTCTTGGTAAGCTCATCAATCGTTTCCTCAAGCCCATCTCCGTCCGGAGCCATGATCTGCTTAAGCGCCTTATCCACCTGCTGATAAAGCCCTTGGTTCTTGAGATCAGCAAGGGTGCGGTAAATACTTGCTCTTCGCCCCAGTCGGAAATTGCATTTTTCTTCAAAGGGCAAAGCGAGGAAACGGTCCATCACTGCCAGCATCTTTTCCTTATCCTCCGGAAGTTTTCCTTCCACTTCCTCGAGCAGGTTAAGAATGTGGTCGCTCACAAAGTAGCTGTCGATCCCCTCAAGGTGTTCGACCATCAGCCGTATCTCCTGCACAATTTCTTCATCGCTTATGGGTTCAAATTCTCCGGAACCCTTTTTTTCGTCCAGCCCTGCTCCAGCAACAACCCTCAGCGTCCTCAGTCGGATAAAATCAGGATTAATCGCATTGAGAACTCGCGCAGTCTCAAGCGCATGCTCCTCCGAGAACTTCTTCCCTCCTAAGCCGGGGATGACATATTCGGAGAGAGAAATACCCGCTTCCTTCACCTTCCGGCCGGCATCGATATGCTCCGCCGCAGTAACCCCTTTGCGAATAAGGGCAAGCACTTTGTCGCTTCCGCTCTCAAGCCCGATATGAATCCGGGAAAGCCCTGCGGTCCGCAACGCCTGTAATTCCTCGAGAGTTTTTCTCGTGGCAATCGTTTTGGCGCGAGCATACGAAGTTATTCTGGTTATTTCCGGAAAACTATTTTTGAGAAGAGTTAATATCTCAATAAGGTCGCTGGTCTTAACCATCAAGTTGTTTCCGTCCTGCAGAAAGACCGAACCTTCCCCATAGTAAAGCCACATCGCCACGCTGAGAAAACCGCTCGAATATTCTTCAGGGTTATGGTAGAGGTAATGCACTACCCCCTCAGTCACCTCTCCCTTTAACCCCAGTTTCCAGGATATGGCTTTGATCTCATCATAAATCTTTTTTATGGTTTCTATATCCCGCTTAATTTCTTCTAACGAGCGGAGGCTAAAGGTCGTCCCTTTATAGGTCCGGCAAAAAAGACACTTGTTCCAGGGGCAATTCCGGGTTATCCGCACCAGAAGGCTCTTGGCTTCGCTGGGAGGCCGAATTGGTCCTTGTTCAAAACAAAGTTCTCGGTTGTTATAGCAAACGGAAGACATTGGTTCTCAAAAATTCAAAGTTGTCGTTTACTTTTTTCTTTCCGGAAACTATTCCCATATGCCCCGGCAAAAGAAGCTCGATATCCAGTTCCGCAATTTTTTCAATTGACTTTTTCAACTGCTCCCCGTTTCCTCCGGGAAGATCAGAGCGGCCGGTGTTGCGGTCAAATACTAAATCACCACAGATAAGAGCTTTGCACTCAGGCACATAAAAGCAAACGCTCTCGGGTGAATGCCCTGGAGTTGAAATTATCTCTACTTTTATATTACCTAAATCGATTGCTGAGTCAAGAAGCCCGTCTTCTTTAAACTCTACTGGTTCAAGACCAAAAAACAAAGAGGTTTGGCGGATGCTGATATTATAGTTTTCCTTTTGGCCCTGAGTAATTTTAATCTTGGCGTTCGCCTTTTCTTTAAACTCCTCATTTGCCCAGGTATGGTCAATATGGAGATGGGTATTGGCAATAATATCTATCTCCTGAGGACTAATACTGTCCTTTGCCATAGCCTTAATCAACAAAGGTAGGTTATTCCCCAAACCCACATCAACGATCAGGGCGAGTTTGTCTTTGACCACATAGGTATTGCAGTCAAGCATCCCCAGCTCATGATAGAAGTAGAGGTGATCATTAAGTTTCATATATTTCTCACACTATAAGATTCAAGGCAAATATTACACATGCTATTCTTATATGGTATAATCTTCTTCATTTGTCAAGTTACAAACCACTAAATTGACAAAAATTCCGACTTTTGATAAAAATTTCTTACATTCTTGTGATACGTTGAAATCAATCAGCTAACATTCGCTATGCTTTGCATTTTTTGTGACGAGAAAATCCAAACGGTCAGCACAGCCTGCCACTACAATTTTTCGGCAGTTGCTTTTTACCAAAAAAGGTTTAACAACAGTGGACTTCGGCACATTAGAAATCTGAAACAAGGGGGTAAGTCATTACTTCCGCAGGTTGAACAAGCGCTTTGCAACAATGAAGGCATTGCGCTTATCTCACATGCCGTCGTTCGAGCAGCATTGCTACCGAAAGATGCAAAAATTAAAAGTGCTGATATTGGAGAAGTGCCCCGCAACGATCTGGTCTATCTGAATGATTTTTACTATTGCGAAGTTAGGCCTACGACTGCTTGAGCGCTCATGGGCTTTCAAAACTATTGACATCTTTTATGATCCAAAAAGCCTGATGCAACAACATAGGCATTTGATTGAACAGAGCATCTCCGAAACAACTTGACGCAACGTCTTAAGCGGTTCGTAGTGACATCTAACAAAAACCTCGGCGGAAAAATTAACATACGAATATTCAAGCCTGTGGAGAAACCCCAGTCCGGATCTCCTCCGGACAAATTTCAGTTGGGGGTTTGGGTTGCAGAGCGGATCGTGAGGAGATACGAAAAAATAACTGCTGAAAAAGGTGGGGGTTCGATTATTACCGAGGACATCACCAATGCGGTTAACGAAATTTTAATTGAGTACTTACGTTGTGAGGATGTCCCTACAAATGATAAAAGATAGTCAGATATTCCCTGAAATGTCACCTCGAGGTACGGTGGGTAACATCACCTTTTGGATCAAGCATTAACTTCCTCTCTAAATTTTCTTATCCAATCAATAAGGGTGCAAACGGTTGCTGCAATCCTTAGACCTTCTCCCCATCTATTTTTCCAGCTCATCATGATACTTTACCAGAAGCTCTTCGGTTCGGTGGTGTTTGAAGCAGCCACACCAGTTTAGAATAACAAGGATAGAGTTGATGCCGATGACAAAAGCTAAACAACCAAAACCGAATCCAAAAAAGAATCCTGTCCACTGATAAGGTGTCGCACCCAGTAAATTTTTCATTGCAGAAACTTTTAATAACACGAGGCAAAAAATAATCAGCACGAAGAAAATGATACCCAGAACGGACAAGATAATGCGGGTATGTTTTCGGCCTTGAATGTCCTTCCTGACTTCTTCGACAAACTCGTCATCACTTTTTTTATTTTTTCGCAACGGTATTCCAAAAAATTTATCCATCCTCTGACCCTCCTTGATACAGGCTTGGCTGCTTTTAAACAAAGTAAATACTGGGAGGTTGCTTACTTCATCAGAAAAACCTCACCAGCTTTACTGCTCATGCAGTCTTTTTATTTTATCTTCTCCTCGGATCTCCCCTCCTGATATCACAGGTCATTGATGTCCAAAATAAGCATTCAGGAATGTGGTATTACTCAATTTTAAAAAATGAGTTTCTTCATCTCCTGCTATGGGCGGGGGAGTTAGAATGTACAAAATGCCTAGTTAGTCCTGTTTTATCCCGCCCTGCGGGATGAAGCATCTCTTGTGTCTGACACTATTGATAGATGGTAATAGCTGAAGAATCAAGTTGTTTTTTATGGTACATACCAAAAAATTTTTGAAAAAACAAAATACTATTTTTAAAAAGATTAGATATTCAAATGGTTAAAACATCGTCTGCTCTATTTTATTTATCTTGACTTTTGAGCAAAAAAAAGTAATAATAGGATAAAAAATTGGTGTGCATATTGCGAGGGAGCAATAGATGAAATGTCCAAAATGCGGATATTTTGGGCCGGATGCTCTGAATACGTGTAAAAAATGTGGTAAAGACTTACTTGCTGAAAAGGCAAAGCTCGGTTTAAGTTCATCAAAAACTCGGGGTTTCAAGCCCCGACCAATCCCGCAAAAGGAACCAGCGCCGCCGGGTCTCATCACCGAAGTACCAATCAGCGCATACACTTTGCAGGAAAAACCCCCCCCCTTTTTTACGAATGAACCCCCTGAGCTGCTCATTGTTCCCCCTTCCGGGAAACCAAAAATTAAAAAGCAGGATTTTTCTACCGAACCCTTTGAGGTGAAGTTTGAGGAGCAAGAAAAGGGATTAGGCGGAGAATTAAAAACAGCCTTTTCTTTTGAAACAAAACACGGAGAAACCTTACCCTTACCAACACTGGGAGAAGACACCCAGGATATTAAAATGTCGCCAAGTGACGTGGAGGACTTCGAGTTTCCCGAAGACCTCACGAAAACCCCACCTCCCCTGAGCGCTCTGTCTTTGAATGAAGAACTGTTCCTCCCTGATGAACAGGAGCAAGAGAAGGTAGACTTATCAATTGATGATGTATTCCTTAACGAAAAAACCGGAAAAAAAGAAGGGGACAAAGAATTATTCAGTTCCGAGGAAAGAGGGAAAATCCTGCGCATGCAAAACCCGTTAAAGGATCAATTTCTAGGAGAAGCATCCCCGGGCAGAATTCAAACCGAACCTATTGATGATGAGGAAATTGCGCGAATTCATGAAGACATAAACCCTTGACCTTCAAACCCGGGCAGAACCACTTAAAAGTGTCTGCATTACATTAATCAACAAACAAAGCGTTTGTAAAATAAAAAAATTCTATGACTCCCGATTTACTTTTAACCACCCCCGCACTCGACCAAGAATATCCTCGAATCTGGAGCACTACTCATTCAGAATCTATATCCTTTTTCCCAGAAATGGAGAAAGGTGGCTTTTGGGTAAGAAGTATTGCGTATCTTATCGATAAAACCGTCCTCAGTATAGTTGGTTTACTTTTCTTCTTTGCTTCTCGTATTGCTCAAGGAGGGGGGTCTCCTTTCCAAAATTTTTTCACAACCCTTATCCTAATCTATTGTGCCGGCCTTATTATTGAAGCCGCATACTTCACGTATTTTTATGGGTATACCGGACAAACGATAGGAAAGATGATCTGCGGGCTAAAAGTTGTAAGCACTGAAGGCAGACTTATCGGTTACCGGCGGGCATTTCTGAGATGGATAGGTTATCAGATCTCGTTTTATATCTTCTTTTTGGGTTTTTTCTGGATTGCTGTTGATCCGAACAAGCAGGGCTGGCACGATAAAATCGCCAGAACCTTTGTCATCAAGGTTTAATGGCCTTCACCCTTTCGCCTTACGCTTCACGCTTTGCTCGTGACCCTTGACATCCTCTTCCTGGGTTACAGTTATCTCCTTCAAATGAAGATGTTCCTTCCACATAAAGAAGAATCCGAGCAACGTTACGGGTACGTATTGACTTGCATGGTAAACAATGGAAAATCCAAGCGCCTCGCTTTTCGGAACTTCAAAGAGCGCTAAGCCGGTTACGCAGAAAAACTGAAGCGTTCCGATGAATCCAGGGGAAGAAGGGATGGCTACTCCTGTAGCGATAATGACCAATAAAAGGAAGGAAGCATAAAAGGGTACGTTAATATGGAAAGCATAAAGGAAGACCATAAGGATTAAAGAAGCGCCCACCCAGATAAAACAAGAAAAACAACAGATCCAAAAAACCTGCTTCTTTGTTTTAAAAATCTTAAGTCCTTCACAAAAAGACATGAGCATCCCTTCGAGTCGCTGGGCAAACCAGGGAGAAAAAGGCGAAACCAGTTTTTCAAAAATCTGAATGAGTTTTTGGGAAAAAAAGTTGAGTAAAAAGAGAAAGACGATTATCCCCAAATATAAAATCAGCAAAACAAGGCCTGTCTGTTTCAACCATCGGGGAAATGAAAAAAGGAGCACAATGGGAATCAGAAAGGAAAGAAGGGTCAAGCCGTCCAGAAGCCGCTCAATGATGATCGTGGCAAACGCAAGGCTTTTACTCAAGCGTTCTCTCTTCCCGAGGATATAAGCGCGTACTAACTCCCCGATTCTTATGGGAAGAATATTATTGACCATAAAGCCGATAACTGTAATTTTAAACAATCGAGAAATTTTTATCGGCTTTATGGGCATGAGCATATAGTGCCATCGTATGGCCCGACAACAATAAACTAAAAAAGTCAGGATTAAGGAAGGAATGAGAAAAAAATAATTAACCTGTGCTAACGCCTTGAGAAGCTCGGCGAAGTTCACGTTGCGTAGGGCAAGCGCTAAAAAAAAGGCACTACTCAAAATACCGAGAAAAAGCTTTAGGTTAACTCCTCTTTTCATCATTCCTCCAACTTTTCATCCTACCTGAGAAATCTTGTCGGCCGTCTTTTTATAAAGCTTTCCGCACGCAGAGCACGTCGCGCTCTGTGCTTTTTTCTTGGATAAAGAAGAAAACAAGAGTTTAATTCCACAGGCACACATCCAACCGTGAATCCTCCCGGGATTGCCATAAACCAGTGCAAAGTCTGGCACATCATCGGTAATCACTGCCCCCGCACCAATAAAAGAAAATCGCCCTATGGTATTTCCGCAAACAATAGTAGCGTTAGCTCCAATTGTCGCCCCTTCCTTCACCAGAGTATTGCGAAATTCGTCCTTACGGGAAATCGAGCTTCGAGGGTTAAACACATTAGTGAAAATGCAGGAAGGACCACAAAAGACATTGTCTTCAAGTGTTACGGCTTCAAAGACAGAGACATTATTTTGGATTTTAACGTTATGACCGATTCTTACTTTGCGACCGATAAACACATTTTGCCCAATGGAGCAGTTTTCCCCAATCACTGCCCCATCCATGATATGAGAAAAATGCCAGATCTTCGTTCCTTCTCCAATAAAACAGTTTTCATCAACAATACATGTCTCATGCACAAAATACTTAAGCGATGAGGTGGCGTTAGCCAAGGGGATAACCAAGCCATTATTTTTTAAAGATTTCTGAGAGGCTTCCAGGACTCTAAGAACCCGCACTCCCTCTTCACCATCAGTAGGAGGATTTTGGCGGGTCGCTATACTTCTTACAAACTGAACACACTCCTCGCTGAGAGGCTCAGCACCGGATAATTCAATGATGCGTGCATCTTCCTTCCGGGGAACGGGCTGCCGGTCAATCCAGTCAATCCGATGTTCAAAAAGCAGTAATTTATCTTTGGGAGCAACATCATCAAAAACAGCCATTTTATTATCTCCGACCACGATAAGTTTCTGTTCTTTAAAGGGGTGAAGCCAGCTTACAAAGATATGTGACCGGACACCGCTGGCAAACCGCATATTAGTTACCGTAACGTCAAAAATTTCCGGTCGAAGATAAGTCCCCCCAGAGGCTGAAACCTCAAAGGGCATTTCCCCCAAAAGCATAAGAATGACCGAAATGTCGTGCGGGGCAAAGCTCCAGAGAATATTTTCTTCTTTCCGAAACTTTCCTAAATTTAGTCGGTTTGAATAAACATAATTAATCTTTCCTAGTTCTCCTCGCCTCACAAGTTCTTCTAATTTTAAAATGCCTGGATGGTACGCAAGGATATGCCCCACCATAAGAATTTTCTCTTTTAACCGGGCAAGAGAAACCAGTTCCTCCCCTTCCCCCACGCTTAAGGCCAATGGTTTTTCCACCAGCACATCCTTCCCCATATCGAGAGCTTGTTTTACCAGCGCAAAATGAGTTTCTGCAGGAGTAGCAATCACCACTCCTTGAATTGCAGAATCTTTTAAAACTTCCTTGATATTTGTTTTTACTAAAACCTCCGGGTAGGTCTCCTTACACTCTTTTAATGTTTCACCATCAAGGTCACAAATAGTGTGTAACACGCCGAGAGCGGCGAAATTGCGGACTAAATTTTTTCCCCAGTAGCCTGCACCAATACAAGCAATGTTTTTTTTATTAATCTTTTTCCCCATTATGATCTCCTTTTGTAAAAGCCTTTCCCTTTCTACAATATATATACCCAGACTTCATTTTGACGCAACCTCAGTCATTGAGTACAGGTGGTTTTTTAAAACTGATTTTGTTTGTTCGCCTCCTCCTTACTACAGCACTTAGCGTAAAACTTCATACA
>Ga0182021_10011030_pt1 | contig 10715 bp, 13 predicted proteins | sample 612E3MmetaG_FD_120493 | JGI IMG/M metagenome (GOLD analysis project Ga0182021, IMG submission 120493) | Permafrost microbial communities from Stordalen Mire, Sweden - 612E3M metaG (Illumina Assembly) | ecosystem: Environmental > Terrestrial > Soil > Wetlands > Permafrost | place: Sweden...
AGGAATGCGTCAGAGGATATCCTTCGAGCGCCGCCCGAACATGGAAATAACGCTATTGAGGACGTTACCGAACAAGGCGCTCACACGCATGAGCGGTTCTTCCAGTATTTGCTGAAAACGTTCTTCAAAACGAGTCACGTTATCGGTAATGCGCTTGAATGCAATAAAAACTCCTTGCACCATATTAACCTGTTCATCCACCTTGGTTGCGATCAAACGTATCTTCTCTGTAATTGCAGTAAGATTCTCAAGGATGGGTTTCAGGCTTTTATTTAAATCGACAAGTTCACGCTGTAAGATCTCCAGGAGTGCATTGAAGCGTACAAGAACTACGATGAGATAGATGCACAGTGCCGAGAAGCTGGACAGCGCTAGTATTTTCGTAAGTTGAATTAATGTTTCCACTCGAGTTTCCCTCTTATGGACTGTGTGAATAGTACCGTTAAGATTTCAATGCACACTCAGGCGTTTTTTCCGCCTTCACTCTTTGTGCGCGCGTTAGTGATAACACGATCTGCATCGCCCATGATTGTATCGGCTTTGCGACGCGCTTCATCAACCAGCGAGGATGCTTTTTGTTTTCCTTCGTTAATGATATCTATTGCCGTCGATTTTGCACGAGCCATATATTCCTGTGCATCGTCCATCAAATCGCTGGTCTTTTCTTTTATATCGGCGCGCAGTTCTTTTCCCGTCTTTGGTGCATAGAGCAGTGCAATTGCCGCGCCCGCTATGCTGCCTGCAATGAACCCAACAATGAGTCCTTTTGCCATGCCATCATTTTCTTGTGCCATTCAAACCTCCAGTATAAGACAATTGTAGATATAGTACAGTGAACATAATAAAATTATATTCTCTCATGAACAACTCACGACGTTCCCGGGCTCTCTCCTTTTCTACCTGCTCGCCATTGTACAGAGAACCAGTTCACTTCATCTCGCTTCACGTGTGTTCCGTGGGATGAACTGAGGTTCAGGCAAGCAGGCAAAAGGACGACACTCTAACGGGCTTTCTTCTTATGACGCTGCTTCCGCAAACGCTTCTTGCGTTTGTGGGTCGCTATTTTGTGGCGTTTCCGCTTACGACCACATGGCATACGCGGCTCCTTTCTGTTATTCCTGCTTTGTTGATTGTGAGTTGTGTTGAGTTAAAAGCTGCTGCGCACGTTTCCCGACTTCACTGTTGGGATCAAGAGCAACTGTTCTCTTAAACCATTTATTGGATTCTTCGAGGTTTCCTTCATTTAAATACACTATTCCAAGATTGAAATGCGCAAAAAGATGGTTCGGTACATAATGCAACGCCATCTTCATTTCACTTTCTGCCTCAGTAAAATTGCCGATTTCTTTATTGCAAATTCCCATATCCACACGAGCATTGGCATCTTTTGGATTCATCATCAAGTATGCTTTATAATATGGAATTGCTTTATCATAGATGAGCCTATCATGCAACGAATTGGCGAGTTGAAGTGTCAGGCTCATATCGTCCGGATTCGCCGCAACACTGTTTTCCAACTCCTGAATATCTGAGGGGAGCTGCATCTGTGGATTTACAGGCTGGCTCGCTTTCTGCTGTGCCACATCCACAACCGGTCGTTTCTCAACCAACACAGCATACACAATTATTGCGAGAGCTATGAGTGCAATCGCACCAAAAATAGTAAGCGCACTAACGGTAATTGTTTTTCGAATTAATTTCGACGACCAAGTTGTAGAAATATTATCTCGTGTTTCTTTTTTTTGTGTATTACTTTGTGAAGTTGTGTCAACCGCGGTTAAAGTACCTTCCCAATCCACTACAACACCGCATGACGGGCACACCATATCTTTTCGTGTCAACGCCGAGCCGCATTGCGAGCAAATAATTTTGGGTTTCATTCCCGCCACTAAGCGTTGCCCTTCTTTAAATTTTCATTCACGACTTGCTTCATTTCCTTCGACACTTTAAATATCGGTACAAAATGCTCTTCCACCATTACCTGTGCCCCTGTGCGCGGATTGCGCGCCATTCGGCCTTTTCGTTTCTTTATTTTAAAACTGCCGAATCCGCGAATCTCGATGTTCTTTCCTTCTTTCATGGCAGTGATGACCGTCATAATAAATCCGTCCACTACGGCCTCAGTTTCTACTTTCGTTAATCCTGTTGCCGATGCAATAACTTCTACGATATCAGCTTTTGTCACAGAACCTCCTCGCAGTATTAGTTGGGGGATGTGAATCGGTACTGTAAAACCGGTTGCTGCAAAAACTCCTGACGAATTTTTGTCATTTCCGTTGCCGCATCACCAACAAGTTTCTCAATGATTGTTTTTTTCTTGGTCTCTTTTACGATGCTCGGTTTCCCTTGAATGCCGCCGTACTCGGCTGCAATGTTTATGGCATCCTCCATGGTGCCTAACGTGTCCACAAAGCCATATTCAACTGCCTGTCGTCCGGTAAAGACACGACCGTCGGCATATTTCAGTACATCCGCACGATCCATTCCGCGTTCTTCTGCAACGACATCAACAAACTGTTCATAGACATCTCCAACGAGCATATTGAAATACTGCTTTTCTTCTTGAGTCGTTTTTCGGAATGGGGAACCCGAATCCTTAAATTTCCCAGTCTTAATCGTTGTTTGATCCACACCAATTTTATCCATTAACTGCTGAAAATGCATAAATTGAAAAATCACTCCAATACTTCCGGTGAGCGTTCCAGGATTTGCCACAATTCTCGTTGCACCGCATGAAACATAATAGCCGCCGCTTGCTGCCACTGAACCCATGGATACGATAACAGGTCTGCCTGCATCTCGAGTCTTCTTTACTTCCTCATAAATTTCCTGACTTGCGGATACACCGCCACCCGGTGATTCTACACGAAACACAATGGCACGGATCGATTTATTCTCCCGATACTTTTTAAACTGCCTGACAATATCTTCAGAAGAGATAATCGGTTCTTTTAATTCCACCACAGCAATTTTTTCACCGCCTGATGATATCGTCTCTTCATTTTCATCGGATAATATCCATGATACAATCATTAGGACAAATAGCCCAAAAAAGAATACAATTGCGGCAATGATGCCAATAATCCATTTTGCAGTTTTAGACATACTAGTTGCTTTCAATAGACAGCCGCCACGAAGGCGAAAATACGATAACTTATTATGGATAAACAAATTAGGAAATAGAGGTCGGAAAGTCAAACAATTAGTAGCAGTATGATAGGCAGATAGAGTCCTCCATACGCACGTTGGTCTACATCTTTTAACTGTTTTCAGGTCAACTCATCAGATTGTACCTTTGTTTTCCGTGCCAAACGTACATCAATAATAGTTTTGACCAATCCTGCTCCTGCACCAAATCCGCTGAAAAATAATAACAGAATATCTACTAGCCGTATGCGATCTACAAGTGTGAGAACATTTAAGAATCCTGCGAGAATCATTATGAAAGAAAAAATGAGCGGAGAATATTTTTTCATTATACTTCCTCCTCCTTCGATTGTGTCTAGACTGAACATTTTCCTGATAACGGGATGTTTCTTTACCGTAGGGCGCTTTTCATAAACGCGTTCATCGGAACAAGATCAAACGTATTCAGGTGAGCTTTCATAGTAGGATCATTGTTCATATAGAGACGAGCTTCGTCTTCACTCTCGGAGCGAATAACGCCCAATCCCCAAACACCACTGGGATCAAACACTGGTCCATAAATTAATGCAACACCTTGTTCTTGAAGATCCTTCCAATAGATCGCATGCTCATCCATTAATAACCGTTCTCCTTCGGACATATCGATGTGAAATGTGGGACGTGGTGGAATGAGTTTGACAAAAAAGTGTTTCATTGCAATCCTTATTCATGTTCAGCTAAAAACCGTTCTGCATCAATTGCAGCCATGCAACCGGTACCAGCCGCACTAATTGCCTGCCGATATTTTGAATCAGCAACATCGCCGGCAGCAAAAACTCCGGGTATATTCGTTGCTGTGCTTTGGGGTTTTGTCTTGAGATAACCTACCGCATCCATTTCTAATACACCTTCAAACAAAGTTGTATTTGGTTGATGTCCGATCGCAAGAAAAAGTCCGTCGCAAGGAAAAATTGTTGTCGCAATTGTTTTGAGGTTCTTCAATCGCACTCCCGTTAATTTCTTATGTCCACCTTCATTCGTGCCAAGCACTTCATCAACAACCGAATCCCATACAAAATCGATCTTCGGATTTTTCTTCGCCTTATCAATCATTGCCTTTGATGCACGCAGTTCATTCCGACGATGCACAACTGTTACCTGTGCGGCATGTTTTGTAAGATAGGTGGCTTCTTCCATTGCGGTATCACCGCCGCCCACGACGACCACATGTTGATTTTTGAAAAAGAATCCGTCGCAGGTGGCACAGGCAGATACTCCATAACCCATAAATTCCGATTCACTGGGTATGCTTAATAATTTCGCTGAAGCTCCCGTAGAAATTATAAGCGACTCAGTAAAATATTCTTCTCCATCCGCAACGATTTTAAACGGACGCTTTGAAAGATCTACCGACTCAACCGACTTAAAGACCGTCTCTGCGCCAAAACGTTGGGCTTGTATTCGCATAGCATCCATAAGCGCCGGTCCCATTATTCCTTCAGGGAAACCTGGATAATTATCCACTTCCGTAGTGATTGTCAGTTGTCCACCGGGCTGCTGACCCTCAAAGACGAGTGGGGAGAGATTTGCACGACCCGCATAAAGGGCAGCAGTAAATCCTGCGGGACCAGAACCGATGATGATTACTTTGCGATGATTGTCTTGTGCCATATTTTTATCTAATAATTTTGTGATGCGGAATTTGATAATTTACGATATAATGTTTCAGCATTCAGCTTTCAGTCTTCAGTAATCAGTTCTAAGTGATTAGTTTACGGTATGTGGATCACTGATCACTCATCACTGTTCACTCTTTTTGATAAGATGCGTTTTATCTTCTAAAGATTCCATTACCGCTTTTGCATTTCTCTTCAAACCTGAATGTTTCGTACGTTTTATAGGACTTCCTCGAAATCTCCGGCTAAATTCTTCCTGACTCATTTCTGCTAGTTCAGTTAATTTTGGTTCAATATTTTCTTCGCGCGGCTGGAAACCAGGTTCTTCCGTCTCTCTTTGAAATCGATTCCATGGGCACACATCCTGACAAATATCACATCCATATACCCAATTCTGAAAATGAGGGACTATCTCTTTTGGCAATTCACCTCGATGCTCAATAGTCAAATAAGAAATACATTTTCCCGCATCCAGTACATACGGCTGAACAATTGCCTGCGTTGGGCATGCATCAATACACGCGGTGCATGTACCACAGTAATCTACCATGGGTTTATCGTATTCCAGTTCCGCATCAATTAAAATCTCTCCAAGGAATACCCATGATCCAACGGTTCGCGTAATTATATTTGTATGTTTTCCCATCCATCCGATGCCGGCACGAATAGCCCATGCTTTTTCCATCAACGGGCCGGTATCTACATAGATTTTCCCGCTCACACCTGGAATTTCTGACGTAATAAATTCATACAATTTCTCTAACCGTTTTATCAGCACACTGTGGTAGTCATCACCCCACGCATATCTTGAAATTTTACCAATGACAGGATTATCGGACTGTTGATGAGGTGTAAAATAATTGAGTGCAACACAAATGACTGATTTTGCATTGGGGAGGATTTTTGTTGCATCTCCTCGCTTCTCAGTATCGCGGTCCATCCATTGCATCGAAGCATGATAACCGCGCATGAGCCATTCGTGTAAATGATATTCTTCGTCGTTTAATAATTCGGCCCGAGCAATTCCGATACTCGAGAAACCAAATTCAGTTCCTTTTCTTTTTAGGCGTTGTGTAAATGAATCTTCCATAGACTCTTAGGAAAAAAAAGATAGCTGTTCATCATCTTCAGGCATTTTCACCCAGACATTTTTATGATCCACTCGTACCTCCAGGATCTTCAGGTGACCGCTGCCTCTCACTGCTTTTCCTGTTCTCAAATCGAAACTCCAACCATGCATAGGGCAAGTAATCGTACATTGTTCTACTAATCCCTGGTGAAAGACAGCGTACAGCTGATGTGGACAGCGATTCTCGACCCCGAATATTTCTTCATCAACTCTGAAGAGAACACATTCATTTTCTCCTACTATAATACGCTTTGGAGAAGCAGGTGTTATTTCATCAATCAGAGCTACCTTGTTAAAACCGACCATTACTTTCCATAGGGATGCAATGCTTAAAAAAAAAGTCGGTCCCTCGTTGCTGGAAGAACCGACCCTCAAAGACAACCGCTGTATTTATTTGCGGAAACGTGAGTTCGATGCGTTTAATTCTCCGAAATTCTTTTCGGGATGAATCTGTTTTGCTCTCGCAGCTAACTGTTCTTCTGTTTCTACATGATCTGGATCCGGTACACAGCAATCGACCGGACAAACCGCCGCACATTGCTCCTGATCGAAATGACCGACGCACTCGGTGCATTTTTCAGGAACGATATAGTAGAAATCCTTAGAGAGAGCGTCAAATGTCTTTCCATTGAACTCATACGATGTGCCACTGGAATAGATTGCAGTATTCGGGCACTCAGGTTCACACGCGCCACAGTTTATACATTCTTCAGTTATTTTAGTCGCCATAAGGTGTCTCCTTGTTTAAAAACTTTAGTGATGAATTGTCTCTCGTTTTCGTCGCGGATTACTATAATTACGACTCCATTTTTAACGCATCGAATATGCTAAAGAGACAACCGAAATGCAAGCGGAAAGACCGCTAAAATATTGCCTATTTTTTACAAATATCGATGTTCCGTGATATTTCCCTTACTATCATAAACATATAATAATGGAACACCGGTAGGGATATTAAGTTCCACGACTTGCTCTTTTGTAAGATTATCGAGCTGCATTACAATGGAACGCAGACTATTTCCGTGCGCAGCAACAAGCACATTTTTACCTGCGAGGATATCAGGAATGATTTTTGCATCAAAGTACGGCAGCGTTCGTGCGGCTGTGTCCTTCAGACTCTCGCTCATGCCATCGGGATTAAGATCCGTCACCGCTTTTGGAGGTGGAACATCGTAACTGCGACGCCAGATTTTTAGCTGGTCATCGCCGTACTGTTTTCCGATGTCGGCTTTGTTCAATCCCTGCAACGCGCCGTAATGGCGTTCATTCAGTGCTTTGTCTCGCTCAAGTGGAAGATTTTTTTGATCTATTATATTTAAAACAATATCCATCGTGTCGATGGCACGCCTGAGAACGGACGTGTATCCTTTATCGAATTTGTATCCTTTTAACTTCTCACCTGCCTGATTCGCTTCCATTTCACCTTTTGGAGAAAGAGGAATATCTACCCAGCCGGTAAAACGGTTTTCTAGATTCCATTGTGATTCTCCGTGGCGGAGAAGTACGAGATTTGGCATGGTCGTTCCTTTTATTTCAGTTGTCGGTTTAAGTTGTCAATTGATGTTTATTAGTTATTAGTTACGAGTTTCGAGTTATCAGTTTTTGATATATTACTCATACCTGGCAACTCGTTACTTGTTATTTTTTCTTTTTTACTTAATATTAAAGTACCTTGCATCCGGGTGATGAACGATAATTGCATCCGTTGATTGTTCTGGATACAGCATGTACTCATCGGTCATTGTTACGCCAATCCGTTCTGGTTTCAGTAATTCAAAAAGTACTTTATGGTCTTCAAGATTCGGACACGCCGGATATCCAAAACTGAACCGCGACCCTTGATATCCCTGACTAAACAGCCGCTTGATCTCCGGCGAGTCTTTTTCAGCGATACCAAGTTCTTCACGGATCTTTTTATGCCAGAGTTCCGCAAGAGCTTCAGCGGATTCAACACTCAGACCGTGAAAGTAAAGATACTCTTTATATTCATTTGAATCAAAAAGCATCTTCGAGTATTCAGATGCAGTCCTTCCCATCGTCACGAGATGAAACGCCACAACATCAATCTTGCCTGAGTTTATCGGCGCAAAATAATCACTGATGCACAGGAAACGGTCATCGTTCTGGCGCGGGAACGAAAATCGTTGCCACTCTTTTAATTTCGAAGCTGGAAATTCGAAATTCGAATTGTTCTCTGGTATTGTATAGATTATAAGATCATTCCCATCCGACTGACAAGGGAAATACCCGTAGACTACTTTTGGCTCAAGAAGTTTTTCGTTTTTAATTTTTAATTTTAGTCTTTCTAATTCCGGATAGACTTGATCTTGAAGGATGCGATGATATTCCCCCTCACTCTTTTTCCCACGCACCACCCGCCACTGACCGCGAACCAGTGCGGCTTCGTTGATATAACGAAAAACTTCATCCAGAGAAATAGTATCGACAACCTTTGATCCCCAGAATGGAGGCGTTGGAATTTCACTATCCGTCCGGATTTTTGAATGTTTCTGCGTTTCTTCATCTTCTGAAAGCATCAGTGCAATCTTTGCTTCCGAACCAATCAACTGTTCTTCCGGTTCAAGCGCTTCGCCATCGTTCCTGGAAATTTGCAATTCGTATTCTTTAATTTTTTCCATCAACCGCAATCCATCGAATGCATCATTCGCGTAAAAAGCTTTTCCCTTATATAGAGATTTTAAATCCTGGTCAACATAACGACGAGTCAGCGCGGCACCGCCTAGTATAACAGGAATGGTGATGTTCTGTTCGTTCAGCACTTCTAAATTTTCTTTCATCACCAGCGTCGATTTCACCAGCAAACCGCTCATACCGATCGCATCAGCATGGTGTTCTTTCGCTGCTTCAATCATTTTTTCTATTGAACATTTAATACCCAGGTTGACAACCTTATAACCGTTGTTCGTCAGAATAATATCCACTAAATTCTTGCCGATGTCGTGCACGTCGCCTTTCACCGTGGCAATGACCATTGTTCCTTTCTGGCTCTCTGCATTCTTCTCCATGAACGGCTCGAGATACGCTACTGCTGACTTCATCACTTCAGCCGACTGAAGAACAAACGGCAGCTGCATTTGTCCGGAACCGAACAAATCTCCGACAGTCTTCATGCCATCAAGCAAAATAGTATTAATGATATCGAGTGGAGCATAGTTCTTCAAAGCTTCGTCGAGATCAATAGTTATTCCGACTTTGTTCCCATCGATAATGCGGTTTTTCAGTCGTTCATCGACCGTTCCAGTGGCGACCTTTAACTCTTTCTCTTCCTTCTTCTTGCCGGAGTAATGCGTCATCAATTCCGTCAAAGGATCAAAAATCACTTTCCGATTCTCGCCTTCACCATCGTAGCGTCTTTCATCAAATACTAATTGGCGTGCAAGCTCGCGTCCCTTTGGATCAATCTTAAACAGCGGAAGAATTTTCGATTGATGCACAATCGCCATATCGAGTCCGGCTTCCAATGCATAATGGAGGAAAACGCTATTCAACACCTGCCTTGTCGCAGGCGATAATCCGAACGATACATTGCTGACCCCCAGTGAAGTATTCACTTCAGGAAATTCTTTTTTTATAAGATGGATGGCTTCAATTGTTGCTACCGCCGAACGGCGATATTCTTCATCGCCCGATCCAAGCGTAAATGTCAACGTGTCAAAAATTATATCGTGCGGTTTCATGCCATATTTATTCACAACCAAATTGTAGATGCGCCTGGCGATGGAAAGCTTATTTTCTGCTGTCTTGGCCATCCCGTGCTCGTCAATGGTTAAGGCGATGACAGCTGCGCCGTATTTTTTGCACAATGGTACAATTTTTTTGATCCGCTCTTCGCCATCCTCCAGATTGATAGAATTGACAACAGCCTTTCCTGCAATGCGTTGGAGCGCTTCTTCAATTGCAATCGCTTCTGTGGAATCTATTACTAAGGGAATACTCACTTGCTGATTGAAGCGTGAAATAATCTCGCGCATGTCTTCTATCTCGTTGCGGCCGACATATGCTGCGCAGACATCCAGCATGTGCGCGCCTTCCTTCACTTGTTCGCGCCCCATCGCAACGATGCCTTCCCAATCTTCCTTTGCTAACAGATCGCGGAAAAGTTTGCTGCCGTTGGCATTCGTCCGTTCACCAATGATGGTCGGCGGATTTTCAACGCGGAATGGTGCAAATTGGTACAAGCTCGAGGCACCGGGAATAAATACGGGGTCGCGCTTCTTCGGAGCAAGATGACCAACCGCTTGCACAAGCTGACGGATATGTTCCTTCGTTGTACCGCAACAACCGCCCACCACATTGACACCAAGATCTTTCACAAAACTGGAAAGATAGTGTACCATCTCCTCCGGTTTTAAATGATAGTGAGCACGCCCGCCGACATTTTCCGGAATACCGGCATTGGGCATAATAAAAATCGGTTTCGGACTGAGATCGGCAAGTGTGCGAACATGCTCAGACATTTCTTTTGGTCCGGTTGCACAATTGATACCTACAATATCAACATCATATGGTTCGATACTTGTCAAGGCAGCGGAAATTTCTGTGCCCAGCAGCATCGTGCCCATTGATTCAATGGTTACAGAAACGATTATTGGAATGCGGCATCGTGCTTGTTCAAAATATTCGAACACACCATACAGTGCTGCCTTCGTTTGCAGGATATCCTGACAAGTTTCAATACATAATAGATCAACGCCGCCTTCGACTAACCCTTTTGTCTGCTCGTGATACGCCGCTGCCATTTCTTTGAAGCTTATATGCCCGAG
>Ga0182021_10011031_pt1 | contig 10715 bp, 10 predicted proteins | sample 612E3MmetaG_FD_120493 | JGI IMG/M metagenome (GOLD analysis project Ga0182021, IMG submission 120493) | Permafrost microbial communities from Stordalen Mire, Sweden - 612E3M metaG (Illumina Assembly) | ecosystem: Environmental > Terrestrial > Soil > Wetlands > Permafrost | place: Sweden...
GCCCAGATGGACCGCCGCGTCGATCAGCGCCTCCATGACCAGAAAGACGTACGCCGGCCCGGTGCCGCTGACCGCGGTGGCCATCTCGACGAACTTCTCGTCTTCGACCTGCATGTCCGTGCCCAGTGCCCGGAGCAGCACTCGTGCCTGGGCGCATTGAGCCTCGGTGACTTCCGGCGTCGCATACCAGACGGTCATCCCGCGACCGATCTGGGCCGGGGTGTTCGGCATGCTGCGGACGACCTCACGGTGCTCGAGCAACGATGTGAGCACCTTGCAGTTGGCGCCGGCGACGATCGAAACCACCAGCTGATTCGGCTCGAGGTGACCCCCGAGCTCGTGCCCGACCTTGGTCAGCGTCTGCGGCTTGACCGAGAGCAGGATGACATCCGCGCCGACCGCCGCCTCCAGATTCGAGGCGACCATTCGAACGCCGAACTGGCGGGTCAGCTCCTCACGTCTCTCGGGGCGCGGCTCGCTGCCAACGATCTGATCCGGGCCGACGAGCTTGCCACGGAGCAGCCCCGCGATGATCGACTCGGCCATGACGCCGGAGCCAATAGTTGCGACCGTTCGGTTCGAAAGCGGCGACATGCGGCCGAGTATAGGCGCCGCACAAGGTCGATGGAGGGTCGTTGCGCGCGAAATAGACCGTTCGGCGGCTCATCCGGGAGCCAAAGCTCTAAGCCGCCTGAGACGGCCTTCCCACGCCGGCCGCTGCCCGATCGCACACCAAACGCAGCCGGACACCAGAGTTGCAGCGTGTGCCCCGGTTGGCTTTGGGAACCAGAAGAGGCGCCGGACAGACGAGAGCCGGTCGCTACGGAGGATAGCGGCCGGCTTTCCTAGCTCGTCTTGCCCGTTGGAGAGGAGGAGGAGGTGATGCGGATATTGTGGTTCCGCCCTGAAGCTATCCTGAAACTCAGGTCGGCTCGATCATGTAGCCGACCACTCGGAACTCCGCTAATAGCGACGAGCCGAGCCCAGCACGAAGAATCGGTCCGTGGCGATGACTTCGATCTGCCGGAAGCCGGCTCGGTCCAGCGCCGACTCGAGATCCGCGGGTTCGTAGAAGACCTTTCGAACGCGGAAGCTCGTGCCGTCGTCGAGCCGGCGAACCTGCACGTCGTCCACCGGCGGTCGGTGATCGAGAGCGCCGGATTCGGGGTCCCGGCGAGAATCGATGAAGGCGAACAGCCCATCGGGGACCAGCCACCGCGCAACCAGCCCGAGGAACTCGTCAAGCCGCCCGCGATCCACGTGGCTCAGCCAGAAGCCGGCGAACAGGCAGTCGGCCGATGTATCAGGCTCGCTCCAGGCGTCGCGGATCTGGAATCTAGCCGCGAGGCCGGCCGCCGCCAACCTGACGCGGGCCTTCTCCAGCGGCTCGGGAGCGGCATCGCAGAGAGTCAGCTGTCCCTGCGCGGCAAGCACCGGCGACCACCAGCCCGTGCCGGCTGCGAGTTCGACGATCCGGCCATGAAACCCGCGGCCGGCGAGCCACGCAGCCGCCGCCCCGAGATCTGAATGCCAGGCCGCGTCGGTCGTCGGGCCATGCGAGTAACGTCCCCGGCGCAGATACCAGTCGTCGTATTCGCCGGCTCGCGCCGCGTAGTAGCGGATCATCTCCGACTCGACGTCCTCGAGCCGCCCGGCCATCCCCGCCTTACTCCATCACCGGCGTCCAGCTGCCGGGAGGCGAGGTCTCGATGAACCCGTCCGAGTCGAAGATCTCGGCAAGCATCGCCAGGCCGTCGACGATGCGGGGCCCCGGACGCTCGAAGTAGACAGGCTCAATGATGAAGACGCGGCGTTGACGGACCGCCTCGATGTCGTGCCAGAACTCCGGTAGCTGCGCCCTCGCAAACAACCGCTTCGCCGCCGGAAGATGCATCCCGACCGGCGCGATCAGCAGCATCTCCGGGTCCACGTCGCGGACCGTTTCCCAGGTTACAGGCGAGGCAGCGTCCCCTTCTCGACCGAGCAAGTCCCAGCCGCCGGCGCGACGAATCTGTTCCGGAATCCAGCGGCCGCTGGCAAATGGCGGCTCCAGGGCCGTGAGCAGGACCACCCGCGGCGCTCGGACACCCTCGTCACGGCGTAAGGACACGCGCTGCTCCAGGTCGCCGAGCTCCTCACGCAGTTCCTCGAGGAGCTCCATCGCGTCATCCTCTGCCTCCGCCATCGACCCGATGGTGGCGACGGAGTGGAAGATCCCCTCCAGGCTGGCCGGATCCAACGAGACGACGACCGTGTCGCCGGCCGACTCCCCCAACGCTTCGCGCACCCGGCGGCTGTCCAGGCCGGAGCCGGCGGTGACGTCGCGGGCGATCACCAGGTCCGGCTGTGCGGCCCGAAGCGACTGGACGTCCAGTTCGGCTGGGCCGATCTCGTTGTCGATGAAAGGGCTCGGGGCCTGGCCCGGGTTGCCGGCTGGGCGCGTGACCACTGCCACTCCGTCGATCTCCGGCGGGTAGTCACAGCAGTGGCTGATGCCGACCAGTTCATCGCGCAACCCCAGGGCGCAGATGATCTCGGTGGCCGAAGGAAGGAGCGAAACGATTCGCATCGGACAAGTCTAGCCGCGGCGGCTTATCTGGCCCTTATCTGGCGGTTCCCTCGCAGCGGCGCGGCTCGGCGGCTCGGCGGCGCGGCGGCGCGGCGGCGCGGGTCGGGCCCGCGCGGTTCGGTGCGGCTCGGCGGCTCGGCTCGGCGGCGCGCCCGCGCGGTGCGGCAGCGCGGCGAGGCGAGGCGAGGGGGCCGAAATCAAAGCGCCCGGCCAATGGCCGGGCGCTCCTGGTTGCTCGAGAGGGTCAGGCGGGCTTGGCGGCGTCCACCAGCGCGCGCGCAGCGGCCTTGTCGGTGTACCAGAGCACGTTGATCTTGGTGTAGCCGGCCCACTGCGGCGGGAGCGCATCCTCGGTGAAGATGGCGTTCACCGGGCACTCGGGCTCGCAGGCTCCGCAGTCGATGCATTCATTCGGGTCGATGTAGAGGGTTCGGTCAGCGCCGTCCTCGAAGTGGATGCAGTCGACCGGACAAACGGACACACATGCCTGGTCCATCACATCGACGCAGGGCTCGGCGATCACATAAGCCATCGTGTTTCTCCTGGGGTGGTTCGGTTCTCGATCGTCAGCTCGGAGGCGAACCTGGCACTCCGCAACGTCACCGTGAGCGTACCACGATGGGCGGCGGCGTGGCCGACTTAGCTCGCGTCGGCCGTGAGCTCTACATCTTCGGCTCGTACTCCGGGTCGAGGTACTTCTCCGGATCTTCGTCGAAATCGAGCTTGCAGCCCCGACTGCAGAAGTAGAAGGTCTCGCCGTCGTGCTCGGTCTTGAGGTCGGTGTCTGTGTCGACCTCCATGCCGCACACGGGGTCCTTCGCGTACGCCATAGGTTCTCCTTCGACCGAACGAACGGTCGTCTTCGATTGTCCGGACTCGACCGGCTTCAGGGCGGATTTGAGTGTAGCCCCGACGGTCGAAACGGCTCGACAGGCGGTTCGCTGCTGCACGGGCGCCTTGAGTCGCTCCGACGGCTTCCCGCAGTATGTGGAGAAAGGCCGCACGCCATGAGCCAGCGGCGTAGGATGCCATCCATGGACCCGCAGCTTGTCGAAAACGCACGCCGAACGCTCGAAACCGAGCAGGCGCGCATTCGCCTGGAGCTCTCCGAGGAGGTCGAGCACCCGCGCGTCGCGCACGGGGCTCAGACGGCCGCGGCCACCGAAGTCTCCGAAAGCCAGCGCGGCCAGCAGTTGCGGGAGCGTGAGGCGCTGCATCTCGGGCTGATCGAGAGCGCGCTCAAGCGGATCGAGGCCGGCAAGTTCGGGCTCTGCCGCACGTGCGGCCAACCGATCGCGCCGGAACGCCTGGAGGCCCTGCCCTGGGCCCAGGACTGCGTCAGCTGCCACTCCACCAAGCGCCGCTGAGACAGTCGCACCCCGGAAGACCTTGCGTGGTCGCGCCTGCCGTCGGCTTCCGTCCGACGTCGAGATTGCCGCGCCGCGATCAGGGAATCTGGACGTCCTGCTCGGCCGGGCCGAGGGACGAGGCGGGATCGTCGAGAACGGTCACCATCTGCTCACGATTGATCGTCGCGAAGGGGAATTGACCGATGACCGTGTCGTCGGACAGCCGGTGGACTGTCAGGTCCGTGATCGCCAGGAAGTGGGGATCGGGAGACTCCAGGTACTGGGTCATCGATCCGTGGGCGTGGACATGGATGCTGCCCACCAGTCTGTAGCCCCGGGTACCGATCGAGACCGCGCGTCGCACCTTCTGAACTACCGGCGTGCCGGGACGATCCTGCTGGACCGGGGACCGCTCAGCGACCACGACGATCTGATCCAGGCGAACCCAGAGCGTGCCCGTGCGCTGGTCGGGATTCGCTTCGGCGGTCTTTCCGGCCTGGACATTCAATGCGTCGCGCACCTGGACGAAGCCAGTCTGCATGTTGATCCAGTCGGTCAGGCGATCGAACTGGCCCGTGTGAATCTGACCTGAGATCTGGAGACCGTCCCCGAAGATCTCCACGACCACAGTCGGGCCGTCGAGTCCCCCATCATCCCGGCCGAGCACATCCCTGCTGTCTTCGGGAGCGGGTGCGCCTAGCGTCCCCCAGATCGGGTGGAAGCCGGGCGGGCTATCGAAGACCGTCGCGGAGCGCTGCCCCTCCGGGTCGCCGAGGCGGGCCCGGGGCGTGTTGCCGATCGAGGGATCGACCCCGAGTCCGGCTTCCGCGTTGCGGTCCTGGGCGTCGTTCTGGCGGAGGCCTCCGAGGAAACCTGGTCTTCCAGCCATTTCTGTCTTCGTGCCACCTGTCTGGACGTCGCTTTGGGCGATGTGCCGCTTGCGGACGCCGAGCAGGCGCCCCGGAGGGCCGATTGGACGCGCGGACCACGCCGGCGGGCGGGCCGGGGTTCGCGTGGAAGTTCGGCGGCGGGGATCCTTCACCAAGGGCGGCAGCCAGGTGAGTGGCCGCGGGCGCGGATCCGTCTGTCGCGCCAGAGTGCGCCAATGAAGGCCGCGGGGGTTGTCAGGGCCGCCTGGTGGGACGGCGCTCGCGACCGGGGTCGAGTCAATCGCAACGCACGGAGTACAGTCAGTTCATCGGCGGTCCAATCCGCTGCGGAGGTGTCATGGATGTCGTTGAGTTCCAGCGGCTGACGGCTCGGGTTGTCGCGACTCGAAACTCGGAATCGCGCGCCTTTCTCCAGGCGTTCGATCGGGCTCCGGGGGCTCTCTTCGGGTGGTCGGAGCGAACCTGCGCCAACTGGCAGGTATGGAGTCGCGCCAACGATGCCCTGAGGGGCGCAGTCGCCCAGCTGGAATCATTTCTCGGCGAGGACGTTCCCACGGCTCGTTGAGCCTGGAGTAGCCAGACCCACTCGACAACGGTGGGGCGCGGTCAGCACAAAGGCACGCCGGGCAACCGCGGTGTGAGCCGCGGTCCATTCGATCAATGCGGAAATCGCCTTTGCGATACGCGTTGAATGACTCGTGGATGTCGCGGCCGCGAAGCAGCGCCCGGGCCATCGGCGACGCGGGCATCCGGGCGCGAACGGAAACCGCCACCGTCGGTCGCGTGGCGTATGCCGAGCCTGTTCGTGAACCTTCTGGGCCTGTCCAATCGTCTGTTGGTCTGAAACGCGGCAAGAGTCCCGCGAAACGCCTGGCTCGAGAGGGTTCGAGTGGAGACCTTCATGGTGGTCGACCGGCGAGAGATGCTGGCGCGGCGTATCGAGCGTGAGCTCGACCGGGCATATCGCTTGGCGCGGGCGATCATGCTCGATGATCGGGAGGCGGAAGACGCGGTTCAGGACGCCTGCCTTATCGCATGGCAGAAGAACAACTCCCTGCGCGACGCCGACCTCTTCTCGCCCTGGTTCGAACGTGTCGTGATCAACGTATGCCGAGACCGGCTGCGGCGGAGACAGCGCCAACGGGTGCGTGCGCTCGCGCTCAAGGCGGCCGCAACTGGTGACAGGACCGCGCCAGGTCCGGTCGATGACAACCTCGACGAAGCGCTGGCCGCCCTCGATGCGGATCACCGCGCGGTCGTCGTCCTGCGCTACTGGCGCGACCTGACGGCAGAAGAGATCGCCGATCGCCTGGGCCTGCCCGTTGGCACGGTCAAGTCGCGGCTGCACTACTCGCTGAAGAAGATGCGCGCGACCCTGGAGGCGACCGATGGACGAGCGTGAATTCGAGGATCGACTGAATCGTCGCATGCACGCCCGGTTCGACTCGGGCGTGGCCTCGCCGGCCCTGCGCGACCGCGTCGCCCAGACACTGCGTCGCAATGCCCGACCGGCTCGACCGGTCCGGTGGCGGATACCTGCTGCGGCTGCGGCGGTGCTTGTCGCCTTTGCCGTGCTGGCGCTGGCAAGTGGCTTCGCGATTGCACCCGCGGTGGGACCATCCACATCAGCTGCGCCAACTGCGACGTCCACTGCAGGCCCGACCGCCGCGCCGTCGGCAACGCCGTCGGCAACGCCGACCCTGGCCGGGCTGGCCGGCACCGTCCCGCCGCTTTCGACCTCGATCTGGACGGGGCTGAACGTGCATGCCCTCTCCGGCGCACCAGCCGCGATCTCGAATGTCATCACCTGGATGGGCGGCTATGTGGCAATCGCGGCGGTGGAGGGTCCAATCTCCGAGACCGTGTGGTTCTCCCGAGACGGCCGATCATGGATCCAGCTACCCGCGTCCACGTTCGGGCTGGACCAGGTGGAGATGTCGGTCTCGGCCGGTGCCCCCTGTCGAGACGGCGTGATAGTCGCGACCTACACCCCGGCCGGCGCCACCGCGGCGGACGACCACAAACTCTGGTACTCGAGCGATGGCACGACCTGGGTAGATCCGACCATCGACGTGATACCGACAATGCTGGCTGGTAACTCGAGCGGGGCGATCGCCGCAGACGAGACCGGGCTTCGGTTCACCTCGGACTGCAAGACGTGGCAGCCGATCACGCTGCCCGGCCCTGCCGGTGCCACGGTCAACGCGATCGCAGCATCCGGCAGCGTCTTCGTGGCCGCCGGGTGGTCGGGGTCACGCGACGGCGGGCCTGCGGAACAGCCGATCGCCTGGTGGTCCGCGGACGGCCAGCAATGGACCCAGGCGACGGTCCCGAAGGTCACGGGTGAGAGCCTGGTCAGCATCGACGCCGGCGGCGGCGGTCTGGTCGGCCTTGCCAACTCGGACGCGGTGGGCGGTCACAGCGATCTCTGGACATCCCCCGACGGCCGGACCTGGAGCATAGCGTCACACAACGTCGACCCTCTCGGCCTGCAGTCCACGGGCGAGGGGCAGGGCAGCCCCAACGGCGACTTCGCCGGAGATGGCACGCGCCTGGAAGTCTTCGGCAATCCAACCTTCGCTGGAACGGTCCCCAACCAGATATGGATCTCCACCGACGGGATCCACTGGAAGCGCCTCTCCATCGCCGGCACCGGCGGGACGGCGGCCATGACCCCGGGGCAGACCAGCGCCTTCCTGATGCGTGACGGGATCCTGTTCAGCGGTCTGAACGGCACGTGGTTCGGCGACGCGACACCCTGACGCGCGGCGACGCGGCAAGGGCCTGGCTCAATGTCAGTCCTGAGCTCCGGCGCGAAACGGCCTGGCTCTCCATTCCTGTTGGGCCCGGTCTAGACAATCTCGGCTGAAGAGGCGCGCGACCAGGACCGACTCCGGCGGGGTGCCGGACGTCTTCGATGGCTTTCGGTGCTCTCATGCCCGTCGGTCGCCTCGATAATGCAGAGAATCACGAAACCCGGCCAATCGGCCGGGTTCCAGATCAGATCTTGGTTGCGGGGGACGGATTCGAACCGCCGACCTTCGGGTTATGAGCCCGACGAGCTGCCGCTGCTCCACCCCGCGCCGGGAACTGTAGCGGTGGACTGGGGTCGCGTCAAACTGGGCGCCCGTCCTCCGGACAAATCGAAAGCACGGCCACGAGGCACGCCGCGATCAACGCCCCGCCGGGCACGCCGCGATCAACGCCCCGCCGGGCACGCCGCGATCAACGCCCCGCCGGGCACGCCGCGATCAACGCCCCGCCGGGCACGCCGCGATCATTGGCCGGCGCGGTAGGCCAGGGCTTCGTGCCAGGCCGACAGCGCCGCGGGCCACCAGACATCCATCGGCCCGTCCGTTCCGTACCAAGGCGCTCCCGCGCTCGGGCCGTGGACGGCGTCATTCACGACGATCTGCCGGGAGCCGACGAGCATCGCCGAGACAACAGGAACGAGGCCGTCGCCCTCGACTCCCGGCATTGCGGCGCGGCCCAGAACGGAGCGGTAGAGCAGGTAGGCCACGCGCTCCCGGCCGGTCCCCGCGGGATCTCCCCGGATCGCTCGCGACGCCACCGACACGTACCCGATCGTCGGTGAGTGGAAGATGCCAGGCGCCGCCTCTTCGGCGATCTCCGACACCACCGTGTTCAGCCGACTGCCGATCCCCTCCCCCGTCGACAGCACGTGCGGCGTGCCCAGAGTCACGATCGCTCCGATCCGCTGCGCCGCCCCGAATCTCTTCCCCGGCAGTGGCTCGGCGGCGGTCAGGATCCGCGCAATCAGCCCACCCGCGGAATGGCCCACAACTAGCACCGGCGCCCCGTCGGAAACCTCCGCGGCCAGCCGGCCCGCCTCGACGAGTGCCTTCCCGGAGCGAGTTGCAATGGCGCCGGCCCCTCGCGCGGAAGCGATCAGCCAGTCTGGTGTCCAGACGCCGGCGACGACCACGCCCGCGGCTCCTCGCGCCCGGAGCCGCTCGACGAATCGGCGATACATCGGCGGGGCGGTCAGAAACCCTCCCAGCACGACAACTGTCGGCTTGACCGAATCGGGGCGGTCGCGCCATCGACCTGAGCGCCATTCGCCCGGGCGCCTCGGGTCGCGGTTCGGGCCCGGTTCACCTTCACGGATCTGACTTTCCGACACAGCGCGCATCGTACTCCGGGAATTCCGGGTACTCCGCGGCCCCGGACCGCGCCGCGGCGCGGTCCGGGATGCATTCGATCGGTCTCGATCTGCCAGGTGCGCCATCATGTGTCGATCAGTGAGGATGGAGACGCGGGCATGACGATCGACGATGAGCGGCCCTCGGAGCAGTCAGGGGCTCCTTCCGAGGACGCGGTGACTTCCCAGCAGACACAAGGCGCGAGCCCAACCGATTGGATGGCGCCCAACTCGGCATCGACGGCCGGACCTGGCGACAGGCCCGCAGTTGAACCGCCGGTGCAACCGGTTGTGCCGCCCATCGAGCCGTATGCGCCGCCCGCGCCCGCCGCGTACCCAGCGGCACAGCCCGGCTGGTCACCGGCGCCCGGTGCATGGCCAGCGGCACAGCCCGGTGGCTGGCCGCCGTCGGCCCCACAGAGTTGGCCGCCGACCCAACAGGGTTGGCCGCCCGCCGCCCCGCAGAGCTGGCAACCCGCGCCGCCGGCCTGGCCGCCCGCGCCCCAGACATGGCCGCCGACCCAGCAGGGTTGGCCGCCCGCCGCCCCGCAGAGCTGGCAACCGCCTCAGACATGGCCGCCGGCGCCGCAAACGCCGCCGCCCTCGCCCGATTCGCCCGGGTACTCCGCCGCCGATTTCTCCTTCGACAACGAGGGCCGGCTTGTCGGCCCGCCCTTCCCGCCGCACCGCCGGCCCAGCCGGCTACCGCTGATCCTGACGGTGCTGGCCGCGGTCATGATCGCCTTCGCCGGCGGCATGGTCGTCGACCATCTCGCTGTTCCCGCCGTACAGTCGCAACAGGCCTCCCAGTCGCTCAAGGACTTCACCGTTTACGAGCAGGCGCTTCAGGACATCCGGGATCACTTCGTCGGGCGCTCCTCACTGACCGACCAGCAGCTTCTATACGGCTCGATCAGCGGCCTGGTGGACAGCCTCGGCGACACCGGCCACAGCCGGTTCCTGACACCGGCGGAGTACCAGCAGATGACCAGCCAGCTGAGTGGCCAGGTTGCCGGAATCGGCGTCCTGATCGCTGACACCAACGGCCAACTCGTGGTCGACCGAGTGCTCACCGGCTCGCCGGCAGAGAAGGCCGGCGTCAAGGCAGGCGACCAGATCACTGCCGTCGATGGAGCGTCGACGGTGGGCAACACATTTGATCAGCTGGCCGCGAAGATACGGGGCGACGTCGGTACGAGCGTGACGGTTTCGGTCATTCACGCGGGCGCCTCAACGCCGACGGACATCACGATGACTCGGGCCCTGGTGTCCGCGCCCCTCGTCGACTGGGGCATCGTGCCGGGCACTCATATCGCCGACATCGCGCTCTTCGAGTTCTCCGACGGCGCAAGCGACCAGGTCAAGCAGGCAATCGCGAGCGCCACCAACGCCGGCGCGACGTCCATAGTCTTCGACCTCCGGGCGAACCCGGGTGGGCTCGCTTCCGAGGCGAAGACGGTGGCCAGTAATTTCCTTTCGAGCGGTATCGTCTATCTGGAAGAGGACGCGTCCGGAAAGCAGACTCAGATCACGGTGGACACTTCGATTGTGGCCACCAAGCTGCCGATGGTCGTGCTCGTCGATCACAACACCGCGAGCGCCGCGGAGATCGTCGCCGGCGCGCTGCAGGACTCCAGTCGCGCCAAAGTGGTTGGAGTGACGACAGTGGGCACGGGCACCGTGCTCGAGCCGTTCCAGCTGTCCGACGGGTCGGTAGTTCTTCTCGGCGTCGCCGATTGGCTGAC
>Ga0182021_10011032_pt1 | contig 10715 bp, 9 predicted proteins | sample 612E3MmetaG_FD_120493 | JGI IMG/M metagenome (GOLD analysis project Ga0182021, IMG submission 120493) | Permafrost microbial communities from Stordalen Mire, Sweden - 612E3M metaG (Illumina Assembly) | ecosystem: Environmental > Terrestrial > Soil > Wetlands > Permafrost | place: Sweden...
ATTTTTATTTTTACAGGTATCTCAACATTTCTGGGTTCATAACAAGCTTTATCATCACACGCCTGATATCTCAGGACAGTTTTTATCAAATATTCTCCATCCTTAAGTTCTTTCTTTGGTATGTAGGCTAATCCTAAATATATTTCTCCTTTGTAAACCGGAATTTTATTTTCACTGAATTCGAATTTATAAAGCTCATCTTTTGGAAAAAAAACTGCTATTGGCAAGAACTCTGAACTATCGGATTTAATTTCTGTTTTTATTGTTGATGGATCATCGGTCTGATATGAATTGATATGATATTTATCTTTGATTATTACTTTAACTGCCAGTTTTACAGTGTCATTTGTGCTGAATACTTCTTTATTTTTTAAAACAGAAACTTTTATTTCTTTAGTTTCCTGGCTATGTACTGATGTTATAGTGAATAAAACAAAAAATATATATAAAAATATGTTTCGATTCATAATAAAATTAAATTCTTGAATATATCGAACTAAGTTAAAACCATTATCCAATAAATTCAATATAAAAAGTATTTATACGAAATACTTGACTTTTCTACTGTTTATTAGTTATTTTTGTATAAGAAAGGTAAATTTTTGGTATCATTATTAGATAGGTTTCTGACATTATTTTTAGATTACCAGAAATTTTAAACTATTGTTAAAATAAATATTAAAAAGGAGAAAGCCTTGAAACCAACCATCAAAACCAAGACAAAAAGTGAAAACCCTTTGAGCGATTTGATTGATGATGACGTATTTAACACATTGAAAAAATATAAATTACTTGATGAAAAGGCAATAAGAGACTATAAAATCAGACAGATGTATAAAGATATGAGAAGGGAAATGAGTGCCGGTGAAGCAATAGATAAGATTCAGGAATTATTTCCTTATTTACAATTTGATACAATAAGAAAAATCGTTTATCAAGTTTCCAAGTAATAATTTTGAAAATTATTAATTCAAGCCGTTCTATATATTGAACGGCTTTTTTTTTATTAAATATGATGTTATACGATAATAGTACATTAGAAAAAATCCTGGTTGGATTTGTAAGAAATGAAACTCAAAGAACAGGAATAAATAAGGCTGTTGTAGGATTATCCGGAGGAATAGATTCTGCTGTCTCAGCATTTGTCACTGTAAAAGCACTCGGAAATGAAAACGTTCTTTGTGTTATGATGCCTTATAAGACAAGCAGCAAAGATAGTTTGTCAGATGCAAAAAAAGTAATTGCTAAACTAAAGACTCCTTCAAAGTTAGTAGAAATTTCTGAGATGGTAGATGCTTATTTGGAAAAAACAAAGGAAGAAATTTCGAATGTCCGGAAAGGTAATATAATGGCACGAGTGCGGATGATTGTTCTTTATGATGAATCTTCCAAAGAAAATGCATTAGTAATAGGAACGGGTAATAAAACTGAAATTTTACTTGGTTATACTACGATATTCGGAGATTCTGCGTGCGCAATAAATCCAATAGGGGATTTATATAAAACCCAATTAAGAGCATTCGCAAAATATTTAGGAGTTCCTGATTCTATAATAAATAAAAAACCATCAGCAGATTTATGGGAAGGTCAAACAGATGAAAGTGAATTGGGATTTTCATATGAAGAAGTTGATAAATATCTATATCTGAAAATAGATGAAAGAAAAAGTGATGAAGAATTATTAAAATCAGGTTTTTCGGAAAAATTTATTAGCAGAGTAAATAACCTGATAATAAAAAACCAATTTAAAAGGTTACCTCCTTTAATCGCTAAAGTTTCAAACCGCACTATAAATGTAGATTTCCGATATAACAGGGATTGGAACACATAAACATTCTTTTATGAGAAAAGCCGTTAATTTATTTCTGCTATTATTATTTATATTTTTTCCATTTCATCAGTCTTTTTCAAATTTTATTTCCTTCAAAAATGGAGTAGTAAGCTCGGCAGACGAACTTGCCAGCCAGATTGGAATAGATATTCTTAAAAAAGGAGGTAATGCTATAGATGCTGCTGTTGCTGTCGGTTTTGCGCTGGCGGTAGTTTATCCACAGGCAGGAAATATCGGGGGCGGAGGGTTTATGGTGATTCATTTTGCTAACGGAAAAAATGTATCTATAGATTACAGGGAGAAAGCACCTTCACAGGCATTTAAGGATATGTATCTTGATGATGAGGGTAATGTAATCGAAAATTTAAGCACAATAGGTGCTCTTGCTTCAGGGATTCCCGGTTCAGTGGCAGGTATGCTTCATGCACTCGAAAAATACGGAACATTAAGCCGTCAGGAGATATTAAGCTATTCAATAGATTTAGCTGAAAAAGGATTTATAATAAATGATAGATTTGCCGGATTGTTGAATTCGATGCAAACGGATTTTAAGAATTTCAAAAGTACTTCGAAGATATTCGGAGGAAGATTTAACGGAGGTGACCTGATTGTTCAGAATGACCTGGCGAATACACTTAAAGAAATCAGAGATAATGGCAGGGATGGATTTTATAATGGTAAAGTAGCTGATTTGATAATCAATGAAGTATTTAGTAACGGAGGAAAATTTTCTTATTCTGATCTGGATAATTATAATGTTATCGAACGAGATGTGCTTAAAGGTTCATACAGAGGTTATAACGTAATATCAATGCCTCCTCCCAGCAGCGGGGGAATCTGTCTGTTGAATATGCTGAATATGCTGGAAAATTATAATATTTCCGGGTTAGGATTAGGTTCTGTAGAATATATTCATCTTGTGGTGGAAGTTATGCGAAGAGCGTATGCAGATAGAAGTGAATATATGGGGGATGCAGATTTTGTAAACGTTCCCGTTAATACACTGATATCAAAAGAGTATGCAAAAAATAGAATGCTTGATTTTCAACCGGAACAAGCAAACAATAGTGAAGAAATAAAACCCGGTGATGTTAATAAAAAAGAACATTTAGAAACTACGCATTATTCGGTTGCTGATAAGTACGGCAATTGTGTCGCTGTAACTACAACATTAAATGATTCTTTTGGTAATATGGAAGTTGTCGATGGTGCGGGATTTTTTCTGAACAACGAAATGGATGATTTTGTGATTAAATCTGGAGTACCAAATATTTATGGATTAACAGGTGGTGACGCAAATGCCATTGCTCCGGGAAAGAGAATGCTCAGTTCTATGACACCTACTATAATATTAAAAGATAATAAACCTTTTTTGATACTCGGTTCACCCGGAGGAGGAAAAATAATTACTACAGTACTTCAGACGATAATAAATATTATTGATTTTAATATGGAATTGAAAGATGCTATCGATGCTCCCCGATTCCATCATCAGTGGTTGCCGGATGAAATAATGACTGAACCCGGTGTTTTAATCAAATCAACAAAACGAAGATTAACGGATATGGGATATACAATAATTAATGTAAGTGATTTTGGAAGAGTCGATGCTATAATGTTTCCGGACGACAAAAATATGATCGGACATTCGGACAAAAGAGGATATGGCATAGCTCTTGGATATTAATAATAAAAATCATAAAAACATTTAATGAATTCCGGAACTGTCGTTAATCAAAAACCTCGCTGGGATTTTCCAAAAGCATTCTGGACAGCAAATACAGTTGAACTGTTTGAACGAGCAGCATACTATGCTTTTTTTATTGCAATAACTTTATACCTGACAAAAGTTGTAGGTTTTAATGATATCTGGTCAGCCTGGATTGGCGGAGGATTCACTGCGGGTCTCTATCTTTTACCACCATTTGCAGGAGCATTTGCTGATAAAATAGGATTCAGAAATGCTATTTTACTAGCATTCTCACTCTTGTCTTTAGGTTATTTTAGCTTAGGAGCATTTCCTTATCCTGCAACAGTTATTCCGGCATTGGTTCTTGTAATGTTTGGGGGTTCTTTTATAAAGTCTGTTATTACCGGTACGGTAGCAAAAACAACTAATGAACTAAACCGTGCTAAAGGCTATTCCATATTTTACGGTATTGTAAATGTTGGCGCATTTCTCGGTAAAACTTTTGCATTTCCTTTGCGTATTTTCTGGGGACTGGAATATATTAATTTCTTTTCGGCAGCTATGACTTTAACAGCTCTTATAGTAGTTTATTTCTTTTATAAAAATGTTGCAACCCAAGGTGCCGGTAAATCTTTTGGAGAAGTGTGGAAAGGATTTATAAAGATAATAACAAATTTTCGATTATTGATTTTAATTTTGATTGTTTCCGGTTTCTGGATTATCCAGGGACAGCTTTATGCTACTATGCCAAAATATGTGTTAAGAACAGTCGGTGAAGGAGCTGCGCCCGAATGGATTGCGAATGTAAATCCTTTCGTGGTTGTAATTTGTGTTGTATTCGTTACAAATCTAATGAAAAAAAGAAAAGCATTGACTTCAATGACTTTTGGAATGTTCTTAATGCCTATCTCTGCATTCACGATGGCTTCAAGTCCATTGCTGCAATCAATATTTGGAAATTCAATTCACGTTTTTGGATTAATCGCAGCAAGTCCGATAACGATAATGATGATTTCGGGAATTATTATACAAGGTCTTGCAGAATGTTTCATATCTCCGCGTTATCTCGAGTTTTTTTCATACCAGGCACCGCAGGGTGAAGAGGGTCTGTATCTTGGTTTCAGCCATCTGTATAATTTTTTCGCAAGTTTTCTTGGATTTGGATTATCTGGTTATCTTTTAACGGCATATTGTCCGGACCCTAAGACTTTAACATCTGTCCAAATAGTACATGCTTACGATAATGCAAATTTTATCTGGTATTATTTTGCAGCAATAGGTCTCACCGCAGGGATAGCTCTTTTGATATATGGAAAAATAACGAGTGGAAAAAAATCAATCTGAAATCTCCGCAAATGACTATACTATTCATTAATAAATCCATTTACTTCCGCAACAACTCCATAACATTGGTTGATATGCATATTTGCGACAATCTTCATCGATGCATAACTAATTCCTGATGAAATCAAAGTACCTATTATCGGTATGCACTTAGCAATTTGTCTGCTCGTAATTTTAATCCCCATCCGTTTAAAAATTGTAAGAAGAATATCTTTTGTAATAACTCTTCCAACCAATTCAGCACCTGCTGTTTTTATAGCTTTAAAGATTAATAATCTTTTTCGTTCATCGAGTTCATCAATTTGTTTTTTAGAAAGACCGAATCGATTACTTATTTTAGGAAGAACTCGAATTAAGATAGCTATATCAGTTCCTATATCAACTCCTGGTAAAGGAATTGTACCCGCTCCTGCGGATAAAAAAGCAGCTTTAGTTGTTAATTTTTTACAATCTTTTTTTAATTTCTCTGCTTCTATTCTTGTCATAATATTACTAATATAATAATTGAATTTTTCTTTTACTTCTTATCATACTTCTTCAAGTAGTTAATAGATTCCAGGACTTGCTGAGCACTTTGATAATCGGGGTCATCTTTTGCGACCTGTTTTAAATGATATTCAGCTTCCTCATATTTTTTTTGGCTCAAATAAGTTAAGCCTTGTATATAATGTGATTCAGATAAATTTTCATCAATTTTATTTTTGTCATCAGAAGTATCAGAAGATTCAGTTTTAATAACTTTTTTTTCGCTAACACTAATATGATTACTAATCAAAAAGTATGCTATTATCCCTGCACCTGCAAGGACAGAAAACATAACAGAAACGATTATAATAATTAAAGCAGTTCTATTCCCGGATTTACCTGTACTCACTCCTGAAGGACTTTTATAAAAAGGAGCTATGTATGCATCATAATACTTTTGGTCATTTTCAAAATAATGCTTTGCGAGGGCATCAAAATGTTGCCTATTTGATATCCAGTATTTTTGAAGTTCTTCTTTTGATGGACCGATTATATTATTCGAGTTATTCATTATTCATCAAATATTTAATTTTTGATGTTACATATTTGATTTTATATTCCGACTCCTAATCCCGCAGAGAATGCAAATTTAGAACCATAATTCAGATCCGTATTAAATTTAATAAACCCCAGCGATAGAGTTGCTCCAACGATTCCTCTAAAGCTATTTTCACCCTTTTGGGTGAAACTTACATTAACATTTCCTAATGAACTTATATATGCATAATTCACATCTACACTATAATTTTCATATTGTGCTCCTGCATAAATTGAAATAATAGTAAAAGTCTTATTAAACTGTAGATTTACAAAAGTTGATGTTGCATTTACAAATTTATTTGCATTTTTATCGGTGATTCCAAATTTCTGAAAACCTCCCTGAACTGCTATATCGAAAGGTAATTCCTTTATATATCCTCCGAGATTATGTCTTAATGCTAAGCCAAACAATGTAAATGTGCCATAATTGCCGTAACCAATACTTGGCAGCCCTCTGATAATCAAATCTGTTCCAAATATTGTTCCCACTCCGATTTGCGGAATTAGCAAAGGTACAAATTTTGTGTTTTCAATTCCCCCTATGAGTGTTTTTTCTGTCGTGTATTGGGTACCTCCAATATTGTAAGTCCCAGTTGCTACTGCAGGGGTAGTACTTCCGAAAACAGTTGGTGCATCATTTACAGTCCAGTTGACCTGAACTGGAACACCGTTGATGTTTTCAGTTGACTGATAACTTAAATTAAAAGATTTATCTACATCCTGCATTATTACTTCACAAAATTTAACTCCTGCATAAATGTGCGGCCAGATTGGGATCTTACTATATGCTGAAGGACCATATCCACCTAGAAATCCCGAATTAAGATTTGTTCCTAATCCTGTTGTCATCGGTTCAAGATATTTTTGTGCATATTGGTTTCCTATTTTCTGAAGTGTATTTCCCAATTCAAACTGAGAATATAAAGATGTCTGAAATAAAAGTATAAATAATATGACTGTTAATAATTTTTTCATAAAAGTATATATTTATTTGGAAATAAGTAATCTAACCCATTAGACGTAATTTATTTTTAAATTAACCAACCTAAATTCTAAAATATAGGAAAATAATTAAATTATGACGCATTAACCCATAAAATATAATTAATTTCACAAATGTGAATATTCTATACTCTTTTTTCATTACAGTTCCTGTCAAAAATTCTTATTTTTATTTTAATGAAACAAAAAATAATACTGCATGTTGATATGGATGCTTTCTTTGCATCCTGTGAAGAAGCTGTAAATCCATTACTGAAAGGGAAACCACTCATCGTTGGGGGTACAAAGGACGATTTACGCGGTATTGTTTCCTGTCCGAACTATCTTGCCCGCCAAAGAGGAATAAAGACCGCTATGCCTCTTGTACGAGCGATTAAACTTGCTCCTGACGGAAATTTCATACGCAGTACACGGGGTATATATTCAGATTATTCAAAAAGAGTAAGGGAAATCTTTTATAATTATACCCCCCTTGTCGAACCAATGAGTATTGATGAAGCATATCTTGATGTATCAGAAGTATTATTTACGTACAAAGGTGATTATAAAAAGCTTGCATTTAATTTAAAAGAAGAAGTCAAAAATACTCTTGGCATAACTTGCTCAATAGGTGTTTCATCTAATAAAGTTTGTTCAAAAATTGCTTCAAGAATAAATAAGCCTGATGGTATAACAATTATTCCCCCAGGGAAAGAAAAAGAATTCCTGAAGGACTTACCGGTAGAAAGGATTCCCGGGGTTGGTAAAGCAACATTGAAAAAACTTAATAAATACGGGATAAAGGTCATTGGTGACCTTACAAAATTTGAAAAGCGATTTTATGAATCAGAAATAGGTATGTTCAGTTCTTACCTGCTAAACGTAGCTAATGGAATTGATGATAGGGAAATTTGTTTATTTGATGATTACGAACAGAAATCATTATCCAAGGAATCCACTTTAAGGTTTGATACATCTGATAAGGAATTCCTGAAAAAAGAACTTTATTATCTTCTAGAAAAAGCCTGTTCGAGGTTAAGAGTAAAAAAACTGAAATCAAAAACTCTAACAGTAAAGGTTAAATATTCCGATTTTGTTGTAAATCAGAAATCTTTTACCAGAAATCATTTATCAAATATGGAGATTGATTTCTATAATGATGCGATGAGCCTTATGAATAAACTTCTTTTAAAAGGAAGAAAAATCAGGTTACTCGGAGTGCGATTTACAGAACTAAAAGAAGATGATACGGTACAAGAAGATCTTTTTAATGATGAGGAGAAATATAAAAACCTCCTTGAAAAATTAGACAAAATCCGCAAAAAATATAACTATGAGACCATCACTTTTGGAAAAACCTATAAATTGGAAGATTAATATTTCTATCCGTCAATTTTTTAAAGAAAATAAATTATTAGTCTTTGCGAGCATATTTAAGAACCAAGTTGTTCAATCCATCAAGATAAAAACCGTTGACATTTTTTTGTAATAAATACACCCTTTGATTATAATATAAAAATACCCAGGCAGCATCATCGAGTACAATTCTTTCCATTTCGTTATATAATTTTTTTCTTTCGTCGAAATCATTAATTTTCATTGCTCTGATATAAAGCTCATCAACCTTTGGATTTGAATATCCTGTTTTGTTTGGTCCATGAGGAATAATGTTTTTAGAAGAAAATAGTGCCATGAAATTTTCGGGGTCAAAATAATCTGCTCCCCAGTTTCCTCTTGTAAACTCAAACTCACCGTCCTGCTGTTTTGTATTCAGACTCGCCTGAAGTATCTGTTCTATCTTTAAATTAATCCCTACATCCTTTAATTGATCCTGTATAGCTATAGCAATAGACCGCTGTAATTCATCATTTGAAATAACTAGTGTTAAATCTAAACCAATTCCTCGCGGATAACCTGCTTCAGTTAATAGTTTTAATGCCATATCCTTGTTATAAATATAACCCTTTAAACTGTCATTGTATCCGGGCATTCCAGGTGGGAGCGGCCCGTTGTGTGCGGCTATTCCCCGATTTTTCAATACATATTTTACTATCTTTTCTCTGTCGATTGCATAATTAATTGCTTGCCGTAATTTTAAATTTCCTGTAAATGGACTATGAATACCTGCAGGCAGACTTTTATTTTGAACCATAATCAGATATACTGTATTTAACCAGGGTTGCCTTACAAGTTTATAATTTTTATTCTCTTCATCTATTAGTTTACCTTTATCATTAGTTAATGCTTCCAGCACTTCTGCGGTTGGTTCATTATAATCGTATTTGCCGTTTAGAAAATCTAAAAACTCCGTTTCTCTTGATTGAGTGAATGAAAATTTTATCGTTTCAAGGTACGGAAGTGAGTAGCCTGAGGAGTCTTTTTCAAAATAGTTTTTGTTTTTTTCTAAAATTAGTTCTTTATCCAAATCCCATCTCACAAATCTAAACGCTCCTGTCCCAACTGGATGGAAATTAAAATTATTACCATAATATTCAACTGCTTCATGAGGATAAATAAATCCATAAGACATCGTTAATAAACTTAGAAAAGGAGCGAATGGTTCGGTTAGTTCTATGCTTACTGTGGAATCGTTTAAAACTTTTATCCCTGTAATATCATTGACCTCTTTTGATTTATTTCCGGATTTGTATTCCGTAAATTCATTTACTCCTTTTACTTTATCCCGGAATAACCACAAACCTCTGGTCCTTGTTGTCGGATCACTTAGTCTTTCAAAACAGTATTTTATGTCACTTGCATTTACAATTCTACCTTCGCCTTTTGTTTTCATAAAGCATGCATCATTGTGAAACTTTACATCATTTCTGAGAATGAAAGTGTAAATTAATCCGTCTGCAGAAATTTTCCAGGATTTTGCGATGTAAGAAATAATATTATTATCCTTGTCATATTTTACCAGTCCATCCATTATTGAGTTCAAAACCCAAATAGATTGAGGTGAATTTGATAAAACAGGGTCCAATGTTTCTAATCCGAGTGAAAGATTCATTTTGAATGTATTATTGTCAGATTGATTTTTTACCTGACAGGAAATCCAAAAAAATCCCAGAATAATATAAATTAATAAATTTTTCATTTACGGAATTAATATTAAATATATATGTTAAAATATTATAAAATAATCTTTTATTCCATCTAATATCATTATATATCAAAAAGTGCGTTGTAAAATTTATATAGTTGTGAATTTACTGATATAGATATTGAAATGTAAAAGGATTTTCATTTTACTTAACTATGACTAATTTTAAAAAAATATAAAGTATGAACTTTTTTCTAACCTGAATTTATAAAAGATAATAAAAACACAAAGAATAATGGATAATAGTCTTAAGATAAAAGAAACTGAAAAAAATAAAGCATTACCGGGATTTAAATCCTACAAGAATAATTACTATGGATTATCTGAAATCCAGCTTATAGATGTTTATCAAGCAATGCTTACGAGCCGGTTAATTGACGATAGACTTGAGATAATGATTAAACAGGGAAAAGCATCATTTTTAATATCGGGTTCCGGTCACGAAGCAATTCAAATTGCTTGTGCTTATGCACTGAAAGCAGGCAAAGATTGGTTTTTTACATATTACAGAGATAATGCTCTTGGTGTTGCACTTGGAATTACTCCTGAGGATTTCTTCAGACATATGCTGGGCAAAGCTTCCGATCCATTTACAGGTGGAAGACAAATGAGTATGAATATGGGGAGTAAATCGATAAAAATGCCCACTTCTTCTTCTCCAACCGGTACTCAGTATTTGCAGGCGGTGGGAGCAGCTTTAA
>Ga0182021_10011034_pt1 | contig 10714 bp, 10 predicted proteins | sample 612E3MmetaG_FD_120493 | JGI IMG/M metagenome (GOLD analysis project Ga0182021, IMG submission 120493) | Permafrost microbial communities from Stordalen Mire, Sweden - 612E3M metaG (Illumina Assembly) | ecosystem: Environmental > Terrestrial > Soil > Wetlands > Permafrost | place: Sweden...
GATCCACTTACCCTAACCGTTAGCCTTAAATTGCAGATGCGTATTTCGGTGAAAACGGCCATTTGTTCGGGTTGAAAACACATAACTGGGAATGCTGATACCTATCAGGATATATTTCTATGTATTCAATCCACAACTGACTCAAGGTTAGTGTGTGTCCGTTTTATTAAACCCTAACAATTTGAAGTTACCAAAACAGGCATGGTAGAATCTTTAACACCGGATACGATGAAAATCGCCGGGCAATATCTCATTTAGAATCGCTGCAGTCCTGATAATTGGGGCTCCGCAAATGGCTAAAATTAGGAATTAACGTTAATATTATAAGAAACAGAATCGGTAATATTTAGGAGTAAAATGATAAAATCTAAAGCTGATTATGAATTCTACCTTAAAGCTGATTATGCGTCACTTTATAAGAATACGCATCCTACCTTTATAGACAGGATGCTTAACAGGATATTTGAGGATGAGAATTGGGAAATTTGGAGTTATCAAAAGGCCCTTCGTAAGGCGGAATATCTTAATAATTGTAACCATAGTATTATGGGTAAAATAAGATATGCTTTTGCATTGAAAAACCTGCATAAAATAGGAAATAAACTGGGGTTTTATATTTGTCTAAATACTTTTGGTCCTGGTTTATCTATCGGTCATCCAGGAATGATTATCGTTAATGCTGATTCGAGAATAGGAGCTAATTGTCACATTCATCCAGGGACTGTAATTGGTACTCAAGCTGGCCCTGTGAGCAAAACCCCTGTTTTAGGAGACAATATTCATATTGGCCCTGGAGTTATTATTTTCGACAAGATTGAAATAAGTGATAATATAGCGATTGGAGCTAATTCTGTGGTAAACAAATCATTCACTGAATCAGGAATAACAATTGCCGGCGTTCCTGCCAAAAAAATATCAGATAAAGGCTCAAAAGGGTTACTGGTATTGGGGACCGAAATTGCAAAGGAACAAATGGAACGTAAAATAACCAATATGGTTCAGGAATAATTTGATATATGAGCACGTATCTCAATTAACGTGGTAAAATATCTGTGTAGGCTAAATGTGACAGATTGATTGACATTATGTCCAACAAGATAGTAAGTTCTTGGGTTAAACCGGTTAGCTTGGTTATAAAATTTGTTTGCGCCGGGATTTTAGTTGTCGGTTTATTCTGGCTCCAAATGTCCAGACTTAGTCCCAGGAAGTCGGTTTTCGATTCACAAAGTTGAGAATATTCTAAACCAGGAAGTAAATGCAATAACCACTGATTAACCATTGGCCCGAACCAAACAATTAATTATTCGACCTTATAAAATATTAGCCAAGAAAGCATAGTTAAAATGGTATAGTGGTATTAAGTAAGGAAGAATAAAGAGACTAAAATAGTGAAGCAAAAACTTATTTCTTGGGTGATTATCGCAGCTGTGGTACTATTAATAATTGTCACTATGTATGGGGATCCCACTACATCCCGGAATACAACAACGTCCATTACAACAACTACTCCTCTTACAACAACCTCACCAACAATTCCTGTCACAACAACCACAACAACTACTCCTGTCACAACAACCACAACAACAGCTACTCTCATAACAACCACAACAACGGCTCCTCTAACAACTACCACAACAACGGCTCCTCTCACAACAACCCGAACAATAACCTCTCCGACGTACACTTCTACCAAGACGTCTATTCCGCCAAATACAATAGTTATCGCGGCCTCAAATTCAGACAGCAGCTGGAAATCACAAGCAACAGCAATCTGTACCGGGACAAATGATCAAAATATCATAAACACTTATTTAAAGACAGGAAAGACGCTAGAATTGGCTTCGGGGACTTTTAATATAAGCGGAAATATCATGCCTCCGAATAATTCCCATTTTTATGGTCAAGGCCCCGCAACATTGTTGAATTTTGACAATGGATCCATATATGTAAATAATGTTAGTAATGTAGAATTGAATGCTTTCAATATATCTGGAACTATAAATCCTACTTATGATGCTGCGATTTTTATTATCGCTGTTTATACAAACCAAAGCGGATTTTCCATCCATGATATATCATGTTCTGCGAAAGGCTCCAATGCTTTTTACGCCTTTGTCGCTGGGAATTACGCGATATCAAATCTTACTTATTATAACGTGGATGCAAATGCTCCCGACGGCATGGGTTTTATGCTTAGCGGGATGGGCGGAAATCCTACCATGCAGAATGTAACTTACTATCATTGTACAGTAGAAAATGCCGGCATTAAAAATACTAGAATCAACGATTGGGTAACTGGATATGATTTTTGTGAATATTCCGGTTTAACTGTAAACGGATTGTATGTTATCAATTGTTTTGCCAATGGAGCATGGGAATCCGATTTTCACTTCGAGTTTGCTCCCACAAAAGAAAACGCTATACTCACAGGCTGTGATGCCAAAAATGCCGGCAAGAAAACACCATCGCCGCTTTATGGTTATGGGTTTGTATCTGAAAGTGGGGATGTTATTTTTTGTAATAATACGGCATCTGATAACGTGGGTGGCGATATAGACATCGATACGGTTGTCTCGACTCCGATAGTAAATGGGATATCTCCTGCCAACTCGACCAAAACCGCTGTAGCCATAAATCAAGGCAATTGTAGTGGAGTAATAGTCGACATCGACGCAAACCACAAAGAATTGGTCTTATATTCAAACGATCAGAGTGCGGTTGACCAACAAATAGAATTGGGGAATTATTATACGGCTGACGATGCCAATCCCTATATTATTAACGGTACTAAAATAACCGTTCATTTTAAGGATTATGCTGTGATCCGATTGGTTAAAGCAAATTAGCTTCAGTTATACTTGTAATTTGATCTATTCGCGTACTATCCGAAATAAACTTTCAATTACTCGATAAACAGCTTATACCATGATATTCCTTTAACATCTATTTTAACCTCTATTTTATCTTGCTATTTTTACGATGAAGCGAGGTTAAGCAGCATCAGAGTCTCCTATTTGAACCAACCAGTTCTTAGGATTGAACAAGAATTCGTTCGAAGAAGGTGTGACTTGGGAATACAGGCAAAAATGTCCGCTTTTAATAAAGAATAATGGGAGGAAACCATTTCTTCTAAATATTTTGTGGTAACTATTGTTGGAAATTGACGAAAAAAGTAACAGATCTGATTCTACTTTTGATACCTCAATGGCCTTAAAAATAAGCCAATGCAATATTTCTTCCGACTGGGCCACTACGTCAAAAATGTTACTTATATTCATCCCATTTTGTGATTTATGTTGGACCACTATATACCCGCAAACTTTTCGGTCTTTTTCAGCAGCAAATATTGAAAATTCTACTTGGGGTGAACAATATCTCCAATTAAGATAATCTCTATTTCTGACCAACATAATATTTGATTGATTACTAATTGTTGGCCAGAATTCAGCAAATCGTTCATCAAAAGTTCTAATTCTTGTTACGACTAACCCGTCTATTGCAGGTGGTTTTTGTGACCTGAACATCAATTTATTAAAAATAAGACCAGCTGCTGCTCCAAGAGTTGTTTGCAGGAATGTATTGCTTACCTTTCGCTTGATAGTGTTTCTCCAATTGAAAGGCATAAACAAGACTTGTAAACGAGGCATGCTATTCCAACCCAATTTACTTATAAAACCCGGGTAAGAAAATTCATTAGGGAATCCATAAATCACATTAATACCTTTAGTTTTTGCTTCGTTGAAGACTCCTCTTGCTAAATTCTCAAAAATACCTTGCCGTCTAAATTTCGGGTCAGTCATGGTATCGAGAGATTGTGCCCCGTGAACTGTATCGGCACCGATTTTTAAAAGCGTTGGAACTATCGCATATTGCCCGACTATTATACCTTCAGCCTCAGCGACCCATATGATACTCTTACCCGCAGGACTCTCATTATATTTCCATTGCCACCACTTTAGCCATTTCTCAATGTCATCCTGGTTTTCTGGATATACCCTTTTATAAAGTTCAAAAAGTCCTTTCTCATCTCCATCATGATAAGTTCTTGATTTCCATTTTTGTTCCATTTTTAGCTTCCTTTTCGTATTAGGGGCTTTATGTCACCCCATAAACCACTAAGTTCCACTTTAAATATTTTAAAATCCTGAAGTGCGCCAATCCTTCCCAAAGTATAAATGTTTGCGTTCGGGTTAATCAATTTCTCAGGCGATACAGAGACTGCACAAGCAAATTTACTTTCCGTGACAAAATCAACTATTTTCGGGGTGTAATCGCGAAAACGACCGTTTGGATAAGAAAAAATATTGACTTCTTTTCCTATTTCTTTCTCGATATCTTTTCTCGACTGGGTAATTTCCCATTGCGCCTGTTGCAACGGCATATTTGCTAAAATTGGGTGATTCACAGTATGAGCTCCAAAAACTATACCATTACTGTTCATCTCTCTTACGTTATCCCAAGAAAGAATAAGCTCTTTACCTAAACCCGTTGGAATATCTACATCCGCAATTACTTTTAACTTGTCAATTAAAAAGTTTTTTTTATCTTCGGCAATTTGCTTAAGTCCCTCAATTATTTTCGCTAATACGCTATTTTCTGTACCAGCTTGCAAGGAAAATTCACCCAATTCATCCAAATTCAGGTGGCTTTTATTGGTATGATGAATAATATAACTAACCTTGTCAAACCAAAATAGTTTATCGGATGATATATGCCCGCTAGTAAGGAAAATAACTGCAGGAACATGATATTTTTTTAGTATAGGGTAAGCATATTGGTAATTATCCAGATAGCCGTCGTCAAAAGTAAACGCGGCTGCTTTTTCAGGGAAACGCCTTCCTTGCTTGATATATTCTGTTAATTCATCGAGCGATAATATTTCATAGTTTCGACAAAAATATTGTATTTGTTCCTCAAATACCTCAGGGTTAATTGAACCAAGTGACCAATTATCTTTTTTAGGGCAAACCCTGTGATACATCATAATAACCACTTGCGATTTTGTTAACCGCCTCCTGCAAAACGCATAAAGGTCTAAAATTCCGATATTATTAATTGTGTGAGCGATTTTAATCTTTGTTTCCATGTGTTTACCTGCTACTATACCAATACAATTTTATTATGCTTAAACCCCCGACCATACGGTCTGGGAAGTAATAACAAACTGAACCAGTCTCCACCCAAGGAACATTATTTTGAAATAGTTTAGTTTATTTTTTGACAAGAACATTTTTATAAATATCGAAAGTCTGTTTTCCAATATTTTTCCATGAAAAATCCTCTTTTAACTTTATGAAGGCATTTTCCCCCATTTCTTTGCGCAGTTTGTCATCATTTAGGATAATAATGATTGCCTCTGCTAAAGCTCGTGAATCACGTGGCGGAACGATAAGCCCTGTTTTTCCATCATCTACAACCTCAGGGATACTACCTACGTTTGTTACGACAACCGGTTTTTTGAAACTATAAGCAGTTGGTATCACACCGCTCTGGGAAGCTTCGACATAGGGTAAAACAACGACACTGCTTCGCTGAAACAATTCTGCGCCGTCCTTATATGAAATAAGATGGTTGTAGATTATAAAGTGTTCTTTCCTGGTGCCTATCATATTATCATATTTTTCGAAATTTTCACCTTGTCCGGCAATAATAATCTTACATCCATGCACTTTTTCGGTAATCATTGGTTCGGATTTGATCAGGTATTCCAATCCTTTGTATTCGTATATTCTTCCAAAAAAGAGAATTGAATTCTTATCTTCAGTAATTTCCGGTCTTTCAAAAACTTTAAATGGAGCAACTTCATGTTCTCCTATATGTACTGAATATACTTTTTCAGCGGGTAATCGATACTTAATTATCATCTGTTCCCGCAATTTTTTTCCATGAACAATTATCGCGTTAGAGTACTTACGCATTACAAACCGGGCAATTGTAACTATGTAAGGGTGTTTTTCACCGAGATGAGGGCTAACGTCATGGTATGTTATTACTGTCGGAATACGTAAAAATCTGCAATATAAGAACAGCATAAAATCCACGACATCACCGCCTATCTGCAAATGGACAATATCGGGTTTATACTGTTGCAATTTTCTCAGTGTTTTGAAAATATTCCGGATCTTATCTAGATAATTTTTTGGTTTAGTATCTTCAAAAGTATAATATTTAACATCCGGTTCAATCGATTTTAGAATTTCTTGCGACAGGTTATATACCGGTAGTAATATGAATACGTCCGCTAGTTTAGAGAGCTCTTTGCCTAGCTGTAATTCATAATCAATGAAACCGCCAAATATAACTACTCTCAACTAAACCTCCTTATTGCATGTTTGGTAAATACCTTAATAGCGGTAAAAGAAATTCAGGTAATTAATATAAAAGATATTTTTCCCCACTCCGATGCTCAACCGGAAGCTTCTTTATCAACGCCTTTTCTAAGATAATCTCTTCCAATAATTAACTTCATAACGATAGCTACGACATATGAGATAGTCAGACTAATTATTGCACCCGGAATTCCGAATTTAGGTATTAAAATCAAATTAAGCCCTGCATTTATTACAGCGATCGCTACCGCAGAAAAAGCGGTAATTCTAGCACCATGCAAACCAATGGCTTGTAGAAGCCAGGCGTACAAACCATCAATAACAATACAAATGCTAGCTACAGCAAAATAAACCATCCAAAACAAATTTAAGGAATATTTAACTCCATAAAGCTTCAATATCACAAATTCACAAATGTATACAAAAGGTATTCCTAACCCAATTAAATAGGGGATAAATTTATTAATTTTTTTATATACCGGAGCTTTATTTTGATAACCCGATATCGTGGGGAAAAAAACCAAATTAAACATGCCCCAAAACAACCCCGCTACATTTACTGACGCCATATAATAAGCAGCGTAAATCCCAACATCTGTTACCGTCATATACTTACTTATCATAATCCTGTCGATATTAGTATAGAAAGTATAAGATAGTCCACCGAGCGCCGACATTAATGAATATTTACTTAACATCTTAGATATAGCTACGTCAAACTTCCATTTAGCCAGTTTGCGTATAAAGAAAATATAAATAAGTATTATGACTGATGCATACGATAAAAGCATCGGAAAAATCATAGTTTTAAATGAAAGCTGCTTATCTAAAATTAAAGCCAGGAAAGAGAATAATATAACGGTGCCATAAACTATCTGGAAAATACTATAAGCCCGCATTCGGTTTAAGCCTCTTAATGCGCTGGTAGTTAACGCATAAAAAACAAAAAGAGCAGCGAAAGCAACCGCTAAATAAAAAAGGGTTAACTGAATAGCAAATAAGCGGGATAATAGTGGCCCAATGATAATATAAATAATTATTGTTAAAACTGTCATCAACGATGCGAGTAAAAGCGTACTAATAATTATGTTTGATTGCCGCTGGTAATCGGCTTTCTCACTGGTATATTTAAGCATGGCCGTATTAAACCCGAGTTCCATAGGTATGTAAAGAAACATAGCAATTGATTGTATTAGAATATATTTGCCATATTCTTCCGGTCCAAGCCATCTCCCTCCCATGATATTAAAAATTGACGTACATAAGGTTGAAATAACGGTGGCGACACCAACATATAACAGATTTTTTAAAAAAATCTGGACATCTGAACTTATTTCCTCATGAAATATCCGGCGGTATATGACATTCACAAACTTCTGCATGATATTCCCGATTCCGGAAACACTAAGGCCGCGTAACTTTTTATTCCCTGTGCTCATGCAGGCATGTCCCCCTTATAATGGTCATTATTAGTATGATAGACGGTCTTCACATAGTCAAGAGAGTAGATATATCTATTGTTATTCGAAAAATTGCGGCTATTGCACGATGATAACCACTTGAAAGTGTGGAGAAAACTGAAAAGGCAAAGTTGTTGAATACTTTATGTACTCTATATACATGAGCAAGAAATGCTAAAATTATTCAATACCTGCGGATATAACCATACATATTTGCCAGCTAATTATATTCGGTGTAATCTTATTAACTTTGATAACCAATGCTGAACGGCCAAAGATAAGTAAATTCAATTAAAACTTGACGATTGTGATTTAACCCATCGCTTTGATCATTTGATAATAAATCTGCGAGAACTCTTATTTATTAATTTTTTAGCTGGCGTGCCACTTATGGTAATTCCGGGTTTAGCAGCTTCGTTTAAAACACCAAAATTATGATACTGAAATATATAAGGAATTTTAACTGATTCGTTTAGTTACTGGTGTTTTTCTCGTCTATTCCCTTCGTCCGAGTTACGTTTTTCTCCTAATCTTTTTAGTTGAATAACAAAAACGTATATTCCAAATAGGGTAATTAATACAGTCAGGATTATTTCGATGGCTAAGATTACTGGATTGGCTTCTACAAATTGTACCAGGCCATTTGTAGCAATTAAAATCATTTCAATCAACATCACGAATGCCAACGCAATAAGCAATAGTTGACTCGCCAGTACGATCAAAGCGAATCTAGTCCGCCGATTGGAAAACATTCAAACTCTCTCCCAAACTCAAGCCAATAATTTTGTTTAGACCGGGAAGATTAGTACCTGAGAAATTATTACCTTCAAACTAAATTCACCTATTTTAACATATCCAATAGAATGAAGTTAAAATATTTTATTAAAGAATGTTTATTTCCCCTGGCGATTCTTGAGCAAACTTCGGCGTATCAATAGTATAGCAATGACAACAACAATAATTAGAATAGCATCGATTCCGATCGTCACTGCTAATAGAGACATCCTGACCACTCGCGGAGCTGGGGTCGTTGTGGTGGACGCAGGGGTTGAAACCGGTATTGCCAGAGCAGTCGGCGTCGTTTTGGTCGTTGTAGTACTGGCAGACGAAGTAGTAGTTAATGCAGGTGTGGTCATCGTTACAATTGATGTCGTCTGAGCAGGGGTCGTAGAAGGGGTGGTTGTGGTTGATGTCACTAAAACCTGTTCGGTATTTTTCACCCCGTAAGTGACAGCGTAGAAATAAAAACGTGAAATTTGGGCTGTGATGAAATGATTATTAGGATCGACTTCAGATGGCAGCGAAACCCATTTGTTCATTGCAGTATCAAAATATGCAACTTGAAGGCTTGTTTCTAAAACGTCGGGAGGTATTAAAGTCGGATCATATTGAAATCTGACAACAGTTGACGGGCTAATTTTAGCTTCTGACGGTAAAATATTGTAACCCCAAGAAGCCATGCCGGCCCCAACCGGGAAGGCGGGTGCAACTGTCAAATGTTGTATACTTATCTGAGTTAATGGCGCTCCAGCTAAAGTCGTTGCGGTGGTTCCGCCGTTCACAACCATAACAACCTTTTTATCATCACTCCATGGACTGACTGATAAACTGAAAACACCTTGTACATTGACGATGTTGCTTACATCCATGACACCGGCAACAGATGTTGGTACCATTGGTCCTCCTCCACCGCCTCCACCACCCCCGCCGCTGCCCCCACTACCTCCCGAAGGAGGCGCTGGAGATACCGTAGTAGTGGTGGTCGCAGGAGTTGTTGTCGTAGTCGGTGTCGGCGTGGTGGTTACGATTGTAGTGGTTGTGGTAGTGGTCGTGGTCGTTGTTGTTGTCCCATTTATCACAACCTGTCCATTAACCAGGTTTACAGGCACCGATTGTCCATTGGTATCAGCGACGATTACATTGTTAAGATTTAGAGCACAGGTTCCGCTTGTTGTCCGTGCCGTGACGTTAATTACTGCGAGGGAACCCGACGTAGATACATTTTTTCCAGAACCGATAATTGCGCCCGCTACTCCAGTAACAGTGCCGGCGGTATTATTGACGTTGCCCGCCAAGAAATATGTGCTCGCACCATTCTGGGAAAAAAGGTTGCCCTCGGCAATATTGTTGACAATTACGAGCGAGGGATTAAATGATAAATTAAACTGTGCCCCTGCTATCGGACTATTGGGTTGAATGTTGACACTAATGGAGAATTGCTGACCTGAATTCACCGGTTGTGCGGGAACGGAAACGCTGGTAACGGAATTACCCGCAGCTAAAGCATAAAAACCCGGTTGAAATGCAGTCACAACCATACTTAAACCAATTATGGTAATTATAAATATATCAAGCCGATTTATAAATTTCATTTTTCACCCTGTTATTAAACAGACCAATGTTGACCGATTAGAATACAATCCAGAACATTAATAACACCATCGCTGTTAATATCTGGCCTTATCCAATTGGGGGTACCCGTTTCGGCGAAGTGCTGGGTGACAAGAGTCAAGTCCAGGATATTCACTGCGCCATCCATATTGACATCCCATGCTGCATATGCTGCTGCCACTGTTATTGTTATGTTTTCTGCAGCGGTCAGTGTTCCATCGGTAACCTGGAAGTGGACGTTAGAATAGGTTCCTATCTGGCTATGTGTTGGTGTCCATGTGAAAAGTTGAGTAGAGGGGTTGAAGACGGCGCCGGATGGCAGATTGGAAGTGGAATATGTTAAGGTATCGCCGTCGGGATCAGTAGCCGCAATGTTAAAGCTAAGGGGAGATGTTTCGTTCACTGTCTTATTACCAATAGCTGCAAGTATGGGAGCGTGATCAACAGATACCTGACCGTTAACTAAACTTACAGTCACAGATTGTCCATTAATATCACCAACTATTACATTTGTTAAGGTGATGCTGCTGTTCC
>Ga0182021_10011035_pt1 | contig 10713 bp, 12 predicted proteins | sample 612E3MmetaG_FD_120493 | JGI IMG/M metagenome (GOLD analysis project Ga0182021, IMG submission 120493) | Permafrost microbial communities from Stordalen Mire, Sweden - 612E3M metaG (Illumina Assembly) | ecosystem: Environmental > Terrestrial > Soil > Wetlands > Permafrost | place: Sweden...
ATCTTCTTGTGGTAGTGCTGACAATCTCTGATAGACTTTTTCAACAGCTTCATCAAATTCGGTTCTCATTGTTAAATCCCCTTCACCATTTCGATGCGATTCATAGTGATGCAATCGTTGTTACGCGCTACACAACACAATGGCGCTCCCATAAACCTCATAGGATACTCACAATACTGCTCCTTAGGCGCCGCAACTTTAACAAGAACAATCTTAAATTTAATTTTCATTTCTTTTTCCAACTCACTAATAAAAAACCCCAACAAATATTTCTGTTTATTCCTCTCATTCGGCTTGACTTTCTTTTCCAAAGACAACTTGCCTAATTTTTCACTAATGGTGCGATTTTCGAGATCGAGGACTTCATTATCTTCTGCTGTTAAAGTTACATAAATTAACACACAATCAACCGATTTGTCGTCTTTATATCTATTTTCCGCTAATGACTGTTTGTACCATCCTATTGCAAGAATTCTGTCATACGCTCCTTCCATCCAGAAATAAATACCAGGTCCAACCCTGCCATCGCTCGTCAAGAAACCTTTATCCTGGATTTTTTGAGCTCGCGATTGACAAGTCCCATGGATGCCTCTATATGTCTCCGTGCTCATATGTTAACAATAACAGAACTCAGAAAACAGCGTCAAAACAACTCATAGACAACCTATATCTTCTCACTCCTATCCCTGGCATAAGCTTTATACGCATCGCTGTCATGTTCAAGGACGTCCTGCAGCTTTTCTTTCAGTTCCTTTTCAAGCTCTTCGCGGACTTGAGAAACCTTGCTTCTACGAGCGCCTGCAACAGGCGGTATCTTCACACCTGCAGCCTCCGCAGCGTTAGTCCATAAATGGTAAAAAGCATCATAAGAGTAATGCCGCCCGCCGTCGCGAGTAAATATAAAATCTTCGGGAGATTTTCCCTCGCAGTGCTTCAGCAATCTAGAAAAGAGAGATAGGGAAACACTTCTCCTCTTTATCCTGTTAGCTTTGGGAGGCTTTAAACAGCCCTTCGCATCAAATGACTGGTGCACAACCATTTCCCCTTCCTGAAGATCCTTCTTCCGGTGCGCGATTAATTCAGAGGGACGATGACCTCCCTGAAAAAATGTTTCAATTAATAAACGATTATCATAGTCATCGGGCACTTGCCCCAAAATAAGAATTTGCTTCTCTACAGGGATCCACGGCTTGAATTTTTCAGGAACTGTAACCTCAGGGAATTTTGGCATTTTGACCAAAACATCACGATCAAACCAATACTGGCAATATTGGTGAAAAGCTTGCATATAATTTCTTACTGTTTTTTTTTCAAAGCCCCCCGAAAGCAACGCAACGTAAACAGCATCAACGTGTATAGTTCGCAGATCCCTGACATCGGTCACCTTAAGTTGAGCCAAAATCGATTTAACATGATTGTCCATTGGTCCTTTGCAGTGACTGAAGTGAGAATAAGACACCGTTGCCTTTAAAAATGTTATCCACTGGGAACAAGATTCCTCTATTGAATAAATTTTTCGCATCCCAGGAGCCCACTGAGATGGGTCAAACTTCTTTTCGTCGTGATCCCGGCGCATCGCCTCGATCTGCCGATGAGCAACCCCAAACGAATCAAACTTATGGCCATGCTGATCAGTATATATTTTGCCAGCACCCATATCTCTTGCATCGATATAGACAAACTTAGGATGGGTCTGACAAATCTCACAGTGAATGTAGATCACATCTTTGGAAACAGGATGACGAGATAGAGCAAACGTCTTTTTACAGACGGGACACTTTTCTAGGGTGCGGATGCAACCTTTCATACATAAAGAATTATACATAGTCGTCATGTCTGTCAAGTGATGTTTTCATCGTGTTTGTCAAACTACTTCAACAAGTCCTCAATTAAATCGTTTTGCGTTATTTCCTTCTATATAAGCTGCAATGGACCCTGCCTCTAGACCTGATTGATACGCTAGACGCTTACCCATATGTCCTGAAGGCTCTGCTGGTTTGAGATGTAGACTTGGGTGGATCTGATAAATTTAGTTGTCGTCACTTTCCCCCTTGTTTTTCTCTACTTCTTCAATTACGCCATCTTCGATGATTGTTTTTATGTCATTGACAATCTTGAGGGATTGTTGATCTAGGGTTTTTAACTTCTCTATTTCCTTGCTGGAATAAATGGCTTCCTTAACCCCTTGCGTTCTGAGAGCAGCAATATCTTCACTAGTTTCAGTTACCCAAAGATAGCACCCCAGCAATTCAGAAAAGACCTTGTAAGCCACTTTTTCGACTGGCTGAATCTTTCCGGTACTGATAAGAGAGAACGCTTTTTCAGATGCAAGGGCTACTATCTGCCCAGGTTGCAGTTCTAGCTCACCTCCGGAGGTTTTCACGCGAAAGGGCAACAAAACGCAATATTTCATTCAAGCACCTCAAGTTCGACATGCTCAAGGTCTATCACTTCAGCGTTTGTTTCATAGGCAATGTCCACTTTCTCCATTTTCTCCACTGTTGCACGATTATCACCTGATGGATTTGTGGTGAAAGTGGACAAAGTGGATATACAGTATCTTGAAAAAAGACTTTGTATTTTGTTTTCCTCCCAGACTAAGTAATAGACCCCTCCGGTAGATTCCTCAGTTTGCAAACCGAGATCTCTCAACATTCCTCCCAAGCGCTTATTGGAATGATCGGACAAACGCAAATGCGTCGGAAATCTAGAATTGAGCATTTCCCGGATTCTTTTCAGCAACAGCTTGCCATTTTTCACTTCTGTCTGTAATTCCTGAATTGTTTGAAGGAGTCCCTTTTCGAGCTCGTTTAACCCCTCTTCACTGGTGTTATAGAGTTTCAGTGATTTAATAGTTTGTGCTAAAAAATAGTTGGTCAATGCAATGGCATTACGCGCTGTTTCAACATTTATTACACTCCCAACAGGACTTCCATCGGCAAATGACTTAATGCAATGCAAAATGCCGGCAAATTTTAAACTGTAATACCCTGCTAGTTTGGGAACGAATGCTCTCATACGTTCGCTAAGTAAAGACTTTATGGCTCCAAGGCTATTGTAGTATTCTTCCCACAGATCTAGAGCTGCACCGATTAAGATCAATACCTGCGGCTTGATGAAGCCGCTTTCTTCTGTTGTTAGAGGCCTCTCATAACACCAGTCAATCAAACCTTCCCATTGCAATAGGTCTTCGTCGGAGATTGCAACTCTGTTAAACTCCATCTGCCTATTCTCTTCATTCAGTAATAAAAACCTCGCTAGAAATCCGTCATCAAAAAAATCGCCACTGAATACTTTTGTCATAGTCTTGGGCTGGATTCCGCCTATGATCGATGCCCCTGTATTCTTAATGAATTTCACCCCTGTTTTTCTGTCTACTTTCCACACACCACAATTAAAGAGCTCCAGATAATGCTGTCGATCGTTTCCTTTTCCTTTGTATTGATCCAACCCTCTTATTAATCCCGATATTTCGTCATTAAACACGATGACGCCCCTGGGATCGTGTTCGAATACGTCCGCCAATGACTCAATTGTGAAATCGGAAACGAACAGCTGTTTGAGCTTGGGTTTGTTCGCAGGCTCTCCACTTTGGTCCTTCTTAGCTTGTTTTTGCTGCTCCTCATATTGCTTCTCCTCTTCTTTATAAATCTGATGGGCGATCGCCTGTTGACGTATGATATGCTTTAACGCCAATAGAATAGCGGGGGTTTTGCCTGACCCGCTTTCACCAATAATGATTAACCAAACGAACAATGGTACTTCATAATTTTTTTTTGGAGATACTCTTATAGAATTGCCCAGTGCTCCTCCGACTAATGCCAGCACTGTACTTGCAACCAATTCAAAATCAACATTTTGAGCTATACTCATTTTGTCGATAATATTTCGGATTTCCCATGGGAATGCCTCACGCGGAAATGCACAGTCCGGCGCTATCAGATCGTCAAGACTCATTTTGTGATTTGATGACATCTTATTCAGTGCTTCTTTGCTGTTTTTCTCGGATTTATATTCAATCTTCCCAGTGGCACGCTTAAGCTCAGCGATGAATTTTTCCAAAATCGTGCGATTGTCACTGTCCAATAACCTAATTGTCTCAATGAAGCTTCCGGATCCTCTTATCGTCTCGCCGTTCTGTTTTTTCTCTTTCGTCCTCTTAATTAGCATTTCTGTACGCACGGCGTCGTACTCCCCGGAAAATACGATCGCAAATGATCGCTCAATCTGCACATCACTCAGCTCACAATCTATTAAGAAAGATAAAAATGCCTGGTCCAAATCCTCATACCCCCGTAATGCTCCGCCTCTACGACATACACCTATTTGCCATGACAGGCAATTGAGGATATGGTCTGTATTTTTGTTGTCATACGGCAATAGACTGTCTGGGAGCTGTTCAGGGAGTTCTTCGTTGGTTAACCACCTTTGCCAAGTCCGGCCATTTGTTGGCGCTAATATCAACTGACTCTTACCACCTGAACGATAAGTGACGGGGATCCCGCTCTTCGTCCAGACTTTTGAGCTTGCGGAAAGCCTGTTACAGTTTTTTGTTATATAGTGTTTTCCGTTATTGCTCAAATGTATGGCGGGTTCAATGTTGTTTGTTTCAAAGATCGACTCGATAAACGTAGTCTTGTCGAGGCCTTCGGCATCTATGCAAATTGTACCAATGGGTAACACCCATCCTATCCAGCCGTCCTTAGCTACCCACAATAAGCACTCTTCATCACTTGGACCTGTATAGGCGGGATCGGTATATCCCCGGACAACAGGACACTTAGCCTCTCTATATTCTTGCTTTGTATTGTATGTCGAGTTTAAGCCTCGGCAGAAAAGGGGCTTGTAGCCGCATGACCTATATTTTTTTGCTAGGTCTAAGAATCCAACGGGATCAACCTCTCGCCCACGCTCACCCTGTCGATTTTGACTGTCCATTCTCCAAGATTAAACCATACCAGCCTTAACATCCAGTGATTCTATCTCAGAGATAACTTCTAAGTCTGAAATGATAAATCTACTATAATGCCATCGATGCCTAACCCATTATAGACTGAAATTTTCCTGCAATATATCTTGCTTCAATATTATGTGAGACCTCTCTTATGGTCCCATTTAGCAATAACTGTTTTGTAATAGTGGTTAAGTCTGCAAAACTTTTGACGATAATCAACCTATAGAGCTTTCACTCTTAATGGAGATTTTGAAAATGAAGCTGGAGATGATAAAATGCTCAAGCAATCTAAAACCCTTGATTTATAATCCAGAACTTCCACAAGAGTTACCAACAGATCACGAAAATTTTTATATGTTTCACAAATTGTTTCTTTTACTAAGTCCTGACTTTTGGGATATTTTCGGCGAAGAACTTGAGACTTGGTTTGAGATATTTGCTGATTTAATGCAAATGCGGGATTCAGATCATGAATGGCTGAAAAAGGATCGTTGGCTTTCGCCGTGGCCAACAAAATGTTTAAAATGTACAGGCGGGGTTCTTGGTGAATGTAAGATGAAATACACGCCTGTAGAGTTCTACGATTTATTACAGCGGCGACCAAACGGAGGCCCTCTTAATTGGATATTTCAGATCTCCGAAATAAATGAGCATTACTTTCATCGTAAGCGTATCAGCTCAAGTGTTTTTGACGATATATATCGCGGGGTGTCCCCAACTTATTTGCACGATACGGATTTAGACCCGGCCGATGTACTCATGGGGATAGAAGATGACATGGGGACTGAATTTGAGGCATTTATGGGTAACCTTCGGGAGGGCAAAATAAATCAAATAATTTTACCGGCTATAGACTTATCTTATCCAGTAGATAGAATTATGCAAGATTTCAAGGCGTATATTGATGATAGACAAACGAAGTTTTTCGAACAGAATCCAAGGGCACGCCTAGCAGTACTTGGGAATAGACCTCGCAAGAAAGACGGAAGATCTATAAGCTATCCGTACGATAAATGGTCGCTTTATTACAAAGCATTTGTCTTAAAGCGGCAAAGGGGGCTGACATATGAGCAGATTGGAGAAATACTTATTCCCGATAATTATAATTTCGAAGTGAACATAAGCTACCACATAAATGAAGCCGAGCGGATGATAAACGCTGCCTGGGAAGGCACATTTCCCGACCAGAAGAGAAAGCTATATTAAGATACAATTAAGGATCACGGTATTGCTCAATGGTTGAATTTTTTCTTTTTTGAGTGATAATTATTTTATTGGTTATAACATGCAGAAGGTTTTTAATGAGCCAGTATGCTGACCTCCAAGCTGCCATCCGCCTTTTTTCTATTAAGTGATTGAATTCTTTTTTTTTCATTCCTTTTCTTCTAACTGCAATTTTTAGTGGGACTTTCATAACAATAGAAGCTTCAGTTCCGTGTTCGATATAACTAAAATCCACACTAATCGTTTGCGCTTCTTCCTTAAAAATGAGATTTGACGCCTCAAAGAGTAACCCTTTTATCTGTTCTTGAGTTTCTGTTACAGTTACAGTCGTTTGTTCGTAACTCATGGTTGCCTTCCTTTCTTATATTTTAATCATGTTCATTTCGACGTCGTGTCGCAGCTTCATTCATCCTCCAAGTTTACTCGTACCAATTTGTCGTCCATTGTCAGTAAATCAGTATTCATCAAGCCGCCGGCATAGAAGTCCTCTGCCATAACAAATAGGACATTTTTCCTGTTATATAAATTTGCCCCGGAGCAGGCTTGATGTAGATTCTCAAGTCGTTTTCTTGATGTACACATTATCAGTACTATGTTCCCGTCGTTTGCCTGATCTACAATGCGATGAATCATTTTTCGAGTCAAGACTGTGCCCAAATCGACTTCTATGTTTAACTCGACAGTTCTAACTTTTAGTCGGATTATCAACTTTAAGTCTGGAATTGCCTTTTTTGAACCTTTTAGGCGTTCCATTTTCAATAAATAAGAATCGACGAAATTGTATTTGTAAAAACCTTCTAAACTTTCGGTATGCACAATATGGAGTACCTTTGTAACATTTATCTCGTGGTTCACAAACATCGTCTTGGGTAAGCCTATTCGCATTTCATCACACGAATGTCCAAACTCCGTAAGAATCTCTATGGCAATTTTTGTGATTGCGTAGGCAGTATAATTGCCACGTCGTCCAGAAAATGATATTCTGCGTGTTATAATGAAGCCAGCTCGCCGGTCAATAGACAGCCTCCTAAAAAGCACCTGCAGACTGAATGTATAGCCGTATGCTGCTAGAAGGCTACGGATCATTGGTGATGTCGCAACGCCTAGGGAAAGTATTTTCAGAATATCCATGTCTCTTTTCATCAAGTTTGCCATTTTCAATCTCCCTTCTTATGAACATATTACTTATCACCCTCAAAAAAAGAGCTAAGAATTGTTGCCTTTGGGGAGTGGGCCATGCAGCCATTCGTTGAAGTTGTACAGTTGGGATAGAGCTGGATCTGATTACTAGTAGCTATCCTATTGATATGGTGGTATTATTTGGTAATTCTAACCTGTAAATGCATTAGGGCCTTCTTGATTGACAACTTGATGCTTAAATCAAGCGTTGCAATGTATAAAATGTACAATGCAACGCTTTATATACCATCGATTATTCAGCTTTAATAAAATGCGGTATGATGATTATCGCTCGCACCCTCTCTCTCCGCCGATATTTTGACGACCTCGATATAGCATGTCGAAGTCATCAAGGCAGCGATATCAGGGATGCCGATTTGCCTGCTACTCCTACCTTCGGTGCCGCGAGTACCAGAAATGCGATGATATCGGAAGTAATTTATCATTGCCCGCTCGTATAATGAATCTCCTCAAACAAGCATTAATCTGCTTCGGTGAAAGAATGAGGTGTGTACAATTAGGTGCCACCTTTAAGAACCCCTCTTAACCTGTGCAATTTGGAACTGAACGCCTTCGGTAAGAGACCTTTACTACGACAATGCACTTGAGTCATGCAGGCCAACGAACTGGTCATGACATTCATGGGAGTGAGCCGGAGACAACGTAGGATAAGTCGGAATGGGACGGGATACCTGGAATTTGAATTTTACGACATAAGTGGCGGGATCAAGGGCTATTTTTTCAAAGAGTTCTAATGTGATAGAATTGAGGGGATGCCGAATACAACAAGGAGGCTTGCATGAAAAGTGTTTTCGTCTTTTTCTTGCTCTTCTGCATTTTAGTCCCGGCCTACTGCTTTGCGGATGAAACCATGACGATTGAATCTATGAAACTATGCTTGGGAATGACAAAATCCTCCGTTGAGGGCTTGATTGCAAAAAACGGTTATATACTGGAAAAAGATGATGGGGTGGCTAATTTCTACAATATCCTCATGAAAATAGACAATGCCCCCAGGCCCTAGACTTATCGGCAGTGTTCGCTTTGATAAAAAGAACAGTGTGGCATTCATCGCAAAGACGCGTTTTACAGCTGTGGACTCTAAAACAGGCCAGAGCCGATCGAATGATAGTTTTGAGATGGCAGATGCGTTGATGTATATATTGAGCCAGAAAAACCCTGCACAGGCGGTTATTTCAAGCGGGACCACGCGTTACCCCGATCACAAAAGAGACGGCGTCCTTATCCAGATTGGGAAGCGCTCTATATCTATTGAAAACCTTGAGGGAGTGGAATATGGGCATCAACTCCGTTTGGTGGAGATGCTTGGACAATGACATGAATAAAAAACAGAAAATAGTCTTCCTGATCGGCCTTAGTATTATAGTTTTTATGGGGTTAATACCGCCCTGGTATTTTCAAACGACTTTTACCGTTGATCAACACACGGCATTCGAAACGGACGGAGGTTACGAGTGGATCTTTGATCCTCCCGTTTCGGACCAACCTTGGACACCGGGGAGTCGTTCAGTAGTCGATCTGCGCCGCCTTCTAGTCCAGTGGGGCGTGGTCGCGATTGCCACGGCCGGGCTTGTGTTTGTTTTGAGAGACAAAAGCTGATAGCTTTTGTTCAAGTTTCTCTATTTCATTCACATTTAGCTTGAATATCTTTGCAATTTCGAAACCACCCCTGAAATAATATTTCAAACAAACTGCTGTTCTCTGGCTCCGTTTTATTTTAGGAGATAGGGAGTCGATACCTGTCCATCTGATATAATTTCACTGTGGCATATGGGGATAGATTGAAAAAAGGCGCAGATTCTCGTCTGACTCTACTCGACAAACTCAAATTAATCCTGGAGCAATCGCACAACTCATTCACATTCCGGGGCCGGTGCAAGACGTTCTCGATTCTGATAGAGAAAAAGCCGGATGGCAGTATCGTCGCCTCGTATTCGGATGACCGGGACGGGAGTATCACTATAGACCTGGCCGAGCCTCCATTTGACCGAATCAGGTTCTTCTGTCAGCAATAGGCCGTCTTCACCGACAAGCCGCGACTTTCAAATTTCCCAAGGCACGATGATTATCGTTTGAACTCTCGATCATTGCCCATAATTTGACTTTCGAGATAGCATGTCGAAGTCTTTGCGGCAGCCATATCGAGGCTGCTGACTTGGTTCAACTGAAAAATCTTTAGGGCCCTGAGTATGGCAAAATCTATGATTGCCTATTGTAATCTCTCATTGTGCTAAATCATAGTTTAGTGATTATCTACCCCCAATTGGTTAGTTAGTTCGACCTCGTTGGGACGCTCCATGTGAAAGACTCCTATTGTTTTGTCCCACGTCATTGTAAAGGCATCCTCGCGCCACCACCGAGTTACACGAAAGAAAATAGCCAGCCACCACAAGTGAAGATCCATGCTTGGGCAACTGCAATCTCCGGTTTGTGGATCGATCTTATACACACCATCTTTGAACCTAAAATGCATTCCCGGCCCGTCTGCCATGCTACCATCACGTCTTTCGATCTTCTCCCAGACTGGTGCCACGTAGATAAGCTCCGGCTCAATAATGACCCACAGTCCGCGAAGTAAAGTGCACTCCTCGTCGGATGGCCAAACAAGGTATGCACCGAGCGCAAATTCAAGGAAGATATTTCCACAGCTTCCAGCCCATTGCTCACGGAGAATATCTGGTGCCATGCACCGAGAGTCTCCAGGATCAAGTATGCCCTCGCTAAAGTGTTCGCTATCACCCGGTTTCCAGTCTTTAATGCGGGGAACCACCACAGGTATCGACTCTGCGATCGCGTAGTGCTCGCTTCCATGTCTGTGTATGCTATCGAGCCTACCGCGAGTATATGGGAAGAAATATTGAGCAGGGGTTACTAACTTGAGAGTACCGAATTCAACCGTTAAAAGCAATTAAGCGGCCCGTCGCAAAGGGTTATTTTTACTGAAATCAATTTTATCGATAAGGAATTTCGCGAAAGTAGGCTCGGAAGTGGAATCTGACAGAAAATCGGGGAAGGAATTCCTGAGGGCAAGAGAAGTGACAAACTCCGATGGTGGAATACCTGGGCGGACAGTACGGAGCCAGGAACCGAACTTGGCCCAAACGAGATCAGGGAATCTGATGGAAAGATACTGAAGGAGACCCTGAGCGATCAGTCCGACCTGAATAAACCGGTGATACGCATCAAGCTTTCTTCTGACAGCCGTGCGGTACTCATCAGACTTTCTATGCATGAACTGATCCCCTGAAGCTTTACGAATAGGAGTCATAGCCATCATCCAGAAATGATAGGCATAGGAACCGACAGTTCGTATAGCTTGTTTGAAAGAGACCTCG
>Ga0182021_10011036_pt1 | contig 10713 bp, 3 predicted proteins | sample 612E3MmetaG_FD_120493 | JGI IMG/M metagenome (GOLD analysis project Ga0182021, IMG submission 120493) | Permafrost microbial communities from Stordalen Mire, Sweden - 612E3M metaG (Illumina Assembly) | ecosystem: Environmental > Terrestrial > Soil > Wetlands > Permafrost | place: Sweden...
CAAACCTCTGGCGACGGCGTCGTTGGGCCAAGTCCATCGCGCGACCATGCACGACGGTCGTGAGGTGGTCGTGAAGGTGCAGCGGCCTGGAATCCGGGAAATCATCGCCGAGGACATGGAGGTGCTGGAAGAGATCGCGGGGGTTCTGGACAACCACACGCAGTGGGGCAAACGTTATGAGTTCGGCAAGATGCTCGATGAGCTTCGCAGGAGCCTGTGGCGCGAGTTGGATTACCGCCAGGAAGCGCGCAATCTCGCTATGTTAGGCGCAAACCTGCGGGAATTCTCAAGGATCGTCGTGCCGATTCCAATCGAGGATTTTACGACCTCCCGCGTGTTGACCATGGAATACATCCACGGGACAAAAGTCACGGGACTCAGCCCGTTGGCTCGCCTCGATTTCAAGGGGGCCGATCTGGCCGAAGATCTCTTCCACGCCTACCTGAAGCAAATTCTGGTGGATGGGTTTTTCCACGCGGACCCTCATCCGGGCAACGTCTTCCTCACGGACGATTATCGCATTGCCTTGCTGGACCTGGGCATGGTGGGTCGCATCGCGCCGCAGTTGCAGGAGAACCTGCTTCAGTTGCTGCTGGCGGTGAGCGACGGTCGCGGCGATGACGTCGCATCCATGGCGATCAAGATCAGCGAGTTGAAGGAGGAGTTTTCAGAGAATACGTTCCGCCAGCGCGTGGCGGCTCTGGTAAGCGAGAATCAAGGATCGGAAATGGACCGGATTCCCGTGGGGCGAGTCTTTCTGGAAATCTCGCAAATCTCGGGCGATAACGGACTGCGTGTGCCCGCGGAGTTGACCCTGTTAGGCAAAACGTTGCTGAACCTGGACCTGGTCGGTCAAACGCTCGACCCTAAGTTTAACCCCAGCGCTTCGATTCGGCGCAACGCGGCAATAATCCTGCAGCAGCGGGCGTTGAAAGCGCTCTCACCGACCAATCTGCTCGGCGGCTTGTTGGAGATGAAAGACCTTCTGGTGCGGCTGCCCAGCCGACTCAACCGGATTCTCGATGCGATCGCACATAACGAGTTGAAGATAAAGGTGGAGGCGATTGACGAGAACGTAATCATCGACGGCATTCAGAAGGTCGCGAATCGCATTACCCTGGGTCTGATTCTGGCGGCGTTGATCGTTGGCGCCGCTTTACTGATGCGGGTGGAGACCACGTTTCATATCTTTGGGTATCCTGGCCTGGCGATCTTGTGTTTTCTATGTGCTGGCGGCGGCGGTTTCTTCCTTATTATTCAAATTCTGATGCATGATCATTTTTCGAAGAAGTAAGAGCGTGTACGGGGGCGTACGCAGGACATGCACCAAAGGGCGCTTCTGCTGTCGGCTGTTGCTGAATACGTCGTAACGTATGTGTAGGAAATGAGTTAGCCCTTGGTCCGGTGTGTCATGGGCACTCTTTCGTCGAAATACGTCGTGACCCATGGCAGGCAAAGGAGTTGCAAAATGCCCAACAACAGTTCATGGCAGAAGCACCGGCGGGGGAAGTAGCGGCGGCACTCACTCTGCACGGAAAGCAGGGGGTAGGTCAAAAGGAGAATAAACATGCCAGTGTTCGGATCGCCATTTTCAGGGTTAACAAACGACAGAAAGCTCACGGATGAGGAACTCGTCAGAGCAATTCGTTTCATGGTGGCCTCGGAGTACGAAGCGACTCAGTTGTACATGCAACTTGCCGAGTCAACCGACAACAAGCTCGCCGCGGAAGTGCTCAAGGACGTAGCGGACGAGGAACGTGTACACGCTGGAGAGTTTCTGAGATTGCTCCGCGACCTCGCCCCCGATGAAGAAGCGTTCTATGACGAGGGGGCAAAAGAAGTGGAAGAGAAAATCGAGAAAATGAAGTAAAGGATTCACGGGAAAGACCGCCCAGCAACCGCTTTCAGCGGCCGATGTCACTTTGCTGTGCCTGGTTCGCCGTCGCTGAAGCGCAAGCCGTTGGACGGACGTGAGAGGGCGATGATCCCCGCCGAAAAAAAGGGAGGCAAACAATGAGCACGATTACGACCAAAGACGGTACGCAGATATACTACAAGGACTGGGGCACAGGACGGCCTGTGGTGTTCAGCCACGGCTGGCCCCTCAGTGCGGATAGCTGGGAGGCTCAGATGATGTTCCTGGCTTCCAACGGCTATCGCTGCATCGCGCATGATCGTCGCGGCCATGGCCGGTCGAGCCAGCCATGGAACGGCAACGACATGGACACCTACGCCGACGACCTGTCGGAACTCATCGAAACGCTCGACCTGAAAGGCGCCGTCCTGATCGGCTTCTCCGCGGGCGGCGGCGAAGTGGCCCGCTATATCGGCCGCCACGGCACGAAACGGGTGGCCAAGGCCGCGCTGATCTCCGCCGTGCCGCCGCTGATGCTGAAAACGGCGGCCAATCCCGGCGGCTTGCCGATGAAGGTGTTCGACGGGATCCGCGCCGCCGCCGTCGCCGACCGCTCGCAGCTCTACAAGGACCTCGCTGCCGGCCCGTTCTTCGGGGCCAACAGGTCCGGCGCCAAGGTCTCGCAGGGAATGATCGACTCGTTCTGGCTCCAGGGGATGCAGGCCGGTCACAAGAATACCTTCGACTGCATCAAGGCGTTTTCCGAGACGGATTTCACCGAGGACCTCAAGAAGTTCGACGTGCCGACGCTGATCATCCACGGCGACGACGACCAGATTGTGCCGATCAGCGCCTCGGCCCTCCGATCATCGAAACTGGTAAAGAAAGCGACCCTGAAGGTCTACCCGGGCGGCCCGCACGGCCTCGCCGACACGCACAAAGATGAGCTCAATGCCGATCTGCTCGACTTTCTCAGGGCATGAGGGAAGTGCTTTCGCCGTTGATTGTTGCTGGCGGGCAAACGGGTTGCCGTATGTCCAGCAACTGTCAGTGACGGAAGCACCGGGGGTTGTTTGAGGACTACTTCTTCCTGGCGATCTTCTTCAACGTCTCCGCCAGACGGGCGCGCTTGCCCAGCAATCCGCCCTTTTTCTCGGCGGCTTTCAGCTTGCCCGCCGGAATGGGTTTGTCCGCGGGGACGCCCAGTTGCCTGTGGAGCGCGCCCGGTTTCCTGATGGCCTTGGCTATCCAGTTCTTTCCCATCGTTCGTCTCCTCAGCCTTCTTGGCGCTTTCAGTTTATCGCCTGCTACAAGGCCTCGCCAGGGGAAAAAAGCCTTAATCCCCCGGGGACGCTATTGCAAAACCGGTGTGCGAGGTGGCGCGGGGACCTGTGCCTCGCGCGAATCGCCCCGAAAACGGCGCGGCCCACAGGTGGCCGCGCTACATGTGCAACGACGGAGGGGTTTCGCAATAGCGCCTTAGACAGAGACGACCCGAGCGCTTGCCACCATATCGGCTGGCCCCGGGGCCGGCGCCTGTCACGGGATACTGACTACCGCCTTGGCGGTAGTGCTTGCAGCCTGGATTGGGACAGAGCAGTGGCCGAGCATTCTCAGGCCCTCGGTGATAAAGGATGTTGAAGAAAGCGGGCCTGTCTCATATCATGACAAGGGGTTACATGCAAGCCGCCAAGAGTTGGCGGCGGAAGCACCTTTAAGGGATCGTGAGATTGGCAAGAATTGCCGGGCATCTTGAGGCCACACTGTGGCAACGCCTGCGCGCGCTGGCCGGAGACAGGGTGGTCGACCTCTCCGCGACGGACAACGTAGAGCCCCCTCTTCGCGAAGGCCTCTTCAGTAGCACGCAACTGGAGAGTCATGCCCGATGGCTGGCGACGACACAGATGTTGGCCCCCCGTACGGGTCCGGAGATGCTCCTGCGGCGTCTCGCACAGAACGAAGACATCATCAGCCGGTCTTACGAGGAGGTTGCGGAGGCCATACAGCAGGACCGTCCGCAGGCGCCGGCAGCGAAATGGCTGGTAGAGAACTACACGTTCATTGAAGAGCAGATCGATCAGGTTCGCCTGATTTTCCCGCCCGGCTATAGCCGGCAGCTCCCTCGCCTGAGTTCGGGGCCATTGAAGGGATTTCCCCGCATCTACGAGATGGCCATCGAACTGGTCTCGCACACGGATGGTCGCGTGGACGCCGAGAACATCTCCCTTTTCATCCGATCCTATCAGACGGTCCATCCCCTGAAGTTGGGCGAGCTTTGGGCGGCGCCGATCATGGTGAGCCTGGCTCTTGTGGAGAATCTGCGGCGAGTATCGCGGAGGGTCGCGTGGCGCCGACGGCAGCAGGAATCCGCGGTAGACTGGTCCCAGCGCTTCGTCCAGGCGGTTCAGTCGGATCCAAAATCCCTGGTCACGATCTTGGCGGACTTCGTGCGATCCGAACCATCAATGTCCGCCCCGTTCCTGGCGGAGCTGACGTCCTGCCTGCAAGGAACGCATCCCGCCATGGGACTGGTGATCAACTGGGTCGAACAGGAGTTGTCGGAACACGGGCAGACCTTGGATCTGGTCCAGCAAGCCGAAAGCCATGACCAGGCAGCGGATCATGCCTCCATCAGCCATAGCATCACCAGCCTTCGACAACTGGTCAGGATTGACTGGCGAGACCTCGTCGAGTCTCTCAGTACCACGGAAGCAATCCTTCGCCGGGATCCCGGTGGCGTGCATCTCCAGATGGACTTCCGCTCCCGCGACCTCTGCCGTCGTGAAATCGAGGACCTGTCGCGACGAAGCGGTCGCGAGGAGGAGGACGTCGCTTCGGTCGCCCTTCGACTCGCGACAGAGCGGACAAGGCGTCCGGAGACCGATCCCCGCGAGGGGACGGTCGGCTATTTCCTGATCGGAGACGGCCGGTCGCAGCTCAAGACGGAGATTCACTACCGGCCTTCCCTGCGTCAACGCGTCGGACGGCGTCTGCTCCGCCGGGCGCTGCTGGTGTACCTGCTGGGCATCGCGCTGCTGACCGCTGTGCTCTCGCTTGCCGTGATGTGGATCGTCGGGTGCGGGCTGCCATGGTGGTGGCTGGCAGTGACGAGCATGACGGTCATCCTGGTCGCCTCGAGAGCGGCGGTGTCACTGGTGAACTGGTGGGTGAGCCTGTTGGTGCTGCCTTGGGCTCTGCCGCGGCTGGACTTCTCCAAAGGCATCCCCGCGGCCCATCGCACCGCGGTCATCGTCCCGGCGATGCTCTCGTCCGCGGCCACGGTCGATAAGTTGCTGGAACATCTTGAACTGCGCTACCTGGGCAACAGGAGCCCCAACCTTCTGATGGTCCTCCTGACCGACCTGCCCGACGCCATCCAGGAGCAGATGCCCGAAGACAAGCGGTTGCTTGATCGTGCGTTGGCGCGAATCCGCCAGCTGAACGCCCAATACGCGGGGGCCGGCCAAACGGTATTCTACCTCTTGCACCGGCCACGCCTGTGGAATCCGCGCCAGCGGCGATGGATGGGGCATGAGCGGAAGCGCGGCAAGATCGAGCACTTCAACCGGCTGGTGTTGACGGGCGTGACCGAACCCTTTTCGCTGGTCGAAGGAGGCATTGCCCAACTGCGCAGCGTTCAATACGGTATCGTGCTGGATGCCGACACCCAACTGCCGCCGCAGGCCGCCTGGAAAATGGCCGCCGCCATGGCGCATCCTCTGAACCGCCCGAACGTCGATGTGGAGCACCAGTGCGTGACGCGGGGCTACGGCATCCTCCAGCCGAGGCTGGCTGTCTCGCTGCCCCAGTCGCAACGATCGCGCTTCGCCAGCCTGTTTGCGGGAGATGTCGGCCTGGACCCCTATACCCGCGAGATCTCCAACGTTTACCAGGACCTGTTCAGACAGGGCCAGTTCGTCGGCAAGGCCATCTACGACATCAAGGCATTTGACACCGCCGTGAGTGCCAGGTTCCCCGACGACCGGATTCTCAGCCATGACTTGATCGAGGGCTGCCATGCCCGGTGCGGATTCCTCGGTGACGTGGAACTGCTGGAGGATCATCCGGAACGCTACCTGGCCGACGTCAGCCGCAGGCGCCGATGGACAAGAGGGGACTGGCAGATCGCCCGCTGGCTGCTGCCTTGGGTGCCGGGGCCCGACAAGACGCGGCGGCGGAATCCGCTGGAGATGCTGGCCCGGTGGATGATCATGGACAACCTCCGTCGAACGCTGGTCCCCGCGGCCATGCTGGCGGCGTTCTTGCTGGGCTGGTTCGGGGCCCCCAATGCGGCATTGTCATGGACGGCCCTGCTCGTGATCGTGTTCCTCCTGCCGGACTTCCTGCGTTCGATGCGGGTGGTGACCGTCAAGCCCAGGCACCTGAGTTGGTCCACCTACCTACCGTACGCCGGGGCAAAAGAACTTCGTGGCTGGGCGATCAGCCTTCTGGAACTGCTGCTGACCCCGTTTCACGCCTCCATCTATGTGGCCGAGATCCTCCGGACTCAATGGCGCCTGGTAACCCATCGGCACCTGTTGGACTGGCAGACGGCGTCCGATGCCGGCCTTCAGGCGCGCACCACCTTGGCCAGCACGTTCCTGGCAATGTGGCCCGCACCGGTCACGGCCGTCGTCGCCGCCGTGCTGCTGGCTGGGTGCATGGTGCCAGGAAGCATGCAAGCCGCGCCGGAGTCGATCATCGCCGTGGGCCTGCTCCTGGCCGCATGGTTCGTCTCGCCGGCGATCATGTGGTACATGGGACATCCGGCGTTGCGCCGCAGCAACAGCATCGATGATCGCCAGCAGCTCTTCCTACGGAAGACCGCTCGGCGAACGTGGGAGTACTTCGCGCGATTCGTGGGGCCGGAACATCACTGGCTGCCTCCCGACAACTTCCAGCAGGACCCGCCCATCGGCGAGGCGCCCCGCACGTCTCCCACCAACATGGGAATGGCTCTTCTGGGCAACTTGGCAGCGTGGGACTTCGGCTACGTCTCCGTCGGGACGCTCCTCGATCGCATAGGCCAGGCCTTTCGGACGATGGAAGAACTGTCCCGGCACCGCGGGCACTTCTTCAACTGGTATGACACGCGGACGTTGGAGCCGGCCCCTCCGCGCTACGTGTCAACGGCGGACAGCGGCAACCTTTCGGGTTCTCTGGTAGCGCTCAAGGCGGGGCTGGCGGAGCTGGCCGACCGTCCCATCTTGCCGGCGAGATGGCGGCAGGGGTTGGAGGACGTCATCGGCATCCTGCTGGAGGAACTGGAACGGCCGGAGAATGCCGACGCATCCGGGAATGTGCGGACAACCATGGCCCCGCAGATAGAGCATCTGCGATCGGCCGGCGTCTCCCTGCCCGGGGCTTACAAGGCGCTGTCCGCTCTGGCCTCGGCGACGATGCAAATGGAATCGACGGTGGAACCGGAAAGCGAAATCGCCTACTGGCTGGGCGCGGTACGCCGCCAGAGCGAAGACCTGCGGACCGACCTGGATTGGCTGGCGCCCTGGCTGCAGCATTCGCCGCATCAGGGGCCGGACGGACACACGCCGCCTTTTCAGGATTCGATACCGTCCCTGCGCGATCTGGCACGTCCGGCGAACTCTGTCCCGACGGCACAGGCGCCTGGAGGCGACGTGCTTGACTTGGCTCGGGAACGTGCCGCTCAGTGCATGGCCACGATCGAGGATCTCGCCCAGCGGTGCGGCGAAATGTCGGAAATGGACTTGGATTTCCTGTATGACCCGGAGCGTAAGCTCCTATCGATCGGGTACAACGTCGATGCGCACCAGAAAGACCCGGGCCTCTACGACCTGCTGGCGTCGGAGGCCCGGCTGTGCAGTTTCCTGGGCATTGCCCGCGGGCAGGTGCCGCTTGAACACTGGTTCCACCTGGGGCGCCAACTCGCCCCGGGCGGCCGAGCCGCCGTGCTCATATCCTGGAGCGGCTCCATGTTCGAGTACTTGATGCCGCTGCTGCTCATGCCCAACTACGACGCGACCCTGCTCGAACAGTCCTGCCGCGAGGCAGTCGCGCGGCAGGTTCGCTATGGACTGCGGCAAGGGGTGCCGTGGGGCGTCTCCGAAAGCTGCTACAGCCAACTCGACTCGCAGCAGTCCTATCAGTACCGGGCCTTCGGCGTCCCAGGACTGGGACTCAAGCAGGGGCTGCAAGATGATCTGGTCGTGGCCCCCTATGCCACGGTCCTGGCCCTTATGATCGATCCGAGTGCCGCCTGTGCCAACCTGGAAGCGATGGCCGCACAAGGGTTCGTTGGGCGATACGGCTTCTATGAGGCGGCCGACTACACTCCCGTCCGAGTGGGCCCCGGCCAAAGGTTTTCCCTCGTCCGCAGCCACATGGCCCACCACAGCGGAATGAGCCTGTTGGCGCTGGACCAGGCGCTGCTGGGGCAGCCCATGCACGGGCGATTCCTGGGTGACCCGCGGATTCGCGCCTCCCTGCTGCTCCTGCAGGAGCGGGTCCCCCTCGCGGAGGTGCGTACGCGGATCGACATGACCCGCGTTGAGCCCTATCTCAAGCACGCGACGGAATCGGTCGACACCTCGCTGAGATCGTTCACGCGGGCGGACTCGCCGATCCCCGAGGTCCATCTGCTCTCGAATGGCCGCTACCACGTCATGATCACAGCGGCCGGGAGCGGGTCCAGCCGCTGGCAGGACCTGGCCCTGACGCGGTGGCAGGAAGACGCCACGCGAGACCATTGGGGCACCTTCCTGTACGTGCGCGACCTCGACGCCGGAACGTTCTGGTCCGCAACGCCTCAGCCGACCGGCTGCGAATTCGACAGCTACGAGGCCCAGTTCTCCGAGGGAGTCGCCGAGTTTCGCGCCACGCGAGAAGACATTCAGGTGCACATGCGAGTGGCGGTGTCGTCCGAGGACGACGTCGAGTTGCGGCGTCTGGTCCTCTCGAACCTGTCGAATCGGGAGCGCCATCTCGAAATCACCTCCTACACGGAAGTGGCGATGCTCAATGGCTTGAATGCCTCCGAACAGCCGGCATTCAATGGCCTGTTCCTCGAAGTGGAAGCGCTGCCCTCCAAGGCCGCTGTCGTCTGCACGCGTCGAACTCGGACGCCCCAGGAAAGCTGGCCCTTGTTTCTCCACGGAATGATCATGCACCACCGGCCCGTTTCCGAGGGCGTGAACTGCGAGACCGACCGCTCCCGCTTTCTGGGCCGCTGCCGAACGACCGCCAATCCAGCCGCCATGGCCGGCGAGTTCCCGGACGCCTGCGGCCCCACTCTCGATCCCGTGATGGTCGTCCGGCGCACGATCCGCCTGGAGCCGGGGCAGTCCGTCACGGTCGATGCCGTCTGGGGTGTGGCGCCGGACCGGGAGAAGGCATTCTCACTGCTGGACCGGTATTACGACCCGAACCTGGCCACCCGCGTATTCGAACTGGCGCGGATGCACAGTCAGATACTGCTTCACGAATTGCAGGGGACGGAGGCCGACGCCCAGTTATTTGGGCGAATGGCCTGTTCCCTTGCCTACGCCAACGCCCGGTTGCGTGCCCGTGCCGGTCTCATCGCCCGCAATCGAAAAGGTCAATCCGCTCTCTGGGCCTACGGGATCTCTGGCGATTTGCCCATCGTTCTGTTGCGGGTTTCGGATCCGGCGGCCCTGGACTTGGTGCGCCAGATGATCCAGGCGCACGCGTACTGGCGGCACAAGGGCCTGCAGGTCGACCTCGTCATTCTGTCGGAAGCGTATGCCGGCTACCGCCACAGCCTTCTGGACGCCGTCATCGGCCTGATCAATGTGGGACCGGAGGCCAAGGCCCTTGATCAGCCTGCCGGCATCTTCGTGCGGAATGTGGCCCATATTCCGGAGGAGGATGCGCTCCTGCTCCAGGCCGTCAGCCGCATCGTGCTGAGCGATCGGGCCGGCACCCTGTCTGAGCAGTTGGATCGGCAGGTGCTCCCCGAGTGGGGGGTGCTCCCGCTCAAGCCAACACGAGAGCGCGAGCGATCATCGCGTGAGACCGGCAAGCTGCCGCATCGCGACCTGATGTTCTTCAATGGCTGGGGCGGATTCACGACGGACGGCCGCGAGTACGTCGTCGTCCTGGAACCAGGGGTGGTCACGCCTGCGCCGTGGGTCAACGTCCTGGCCAATCCCCACTTCGGCTCGGTCGTCAGCGAATCCGGGGCGGCCTATACATGGTACCAGAACGCCCACGAGTTTAGGCTGACGCCCTGGTACAACGACGCGGTCAGCGACGTCAGCGGCGAATGCTTCTATCTTCGCGACGAGGAGAGCGGCGTCTTCTGGTCGCCGATGCCCGGGCCGGCCCGAGGCCGTACCGCGTACGTTTCACGACACGGACTGGGGTACACGGCTTTCGAGCACAGTGAAGAAGGCATCTTCACAGAGACCTTCGTGTACGTGGCGCCGGAGGCCCCTCTGAAGTTCATCGCCGTCAGCATCCGGAACGTGAGCGGCCGCCACCGTCGGCTGAGCCTGACCGGATATGTGGAATGGGTCCTGGGCGAGAGCCGCCAGCGCAACGCCATGCATGTCGTGACCCGGCTCGATCCGCAGACCGGGGCCATTTTCGCGTCGAACGCCTACGGCCTGGACTTCAGCGGCTCCGTCGCCTTCCTGCATTGCAGCCATCCCCAACGAACGATCACGGGCCGCCGGACGGAGTTCCTGGGCCGCAACGGTTCGCCCGCGGCACCCGCCGCCATGGCCCGGAAGGAGCTGGCCAACCGGGTCGGCAGCGGCGTCGACCCCTGCGCGGCGATCCAGGCCTACGTTGACATTCCGGCCGGGGAACAGGCGCAGGTCGTTTTCGTGCTCGGCGCGGCCGACAACGAGCACCAGGCG
>Ga0182021_10011037_pt1 | contig 10713 bp, 8 predicted proteins | sample 612E3MmetaG_FD_120493 | JGI IMG/M metagenome (GOLD analysis project Ga0182021, IMG submission 120493) | Permafrost microbial communities from Stordalen Mire, Sweden - 612E3M metaG (Illumina Assembly) | ecosystem: Environmental > Terrestrial > Soil > Wetlands > Permafrost | place: Sweden...
CGAGATGAACCGCGTCTTCGGGTGCTCGACAAGATAGTCTCCGACCGCGCCACCCGGCCCGGTCAGAAGGTTCACGACGCCCGGCGGCAGCCCGGCCTCTTCGAGCACGTCCATGAACATCGCGGCGAGCAGCGGCGCGTCCGACGACGGCTTGAGCACCACCGTGTTACCGGTCACCGCAGCCGCGGTCGTCATTCCGGCCATAATCGCGCATGGGAAGTTCCACGGCGGAATCACGACGCCCACACCCAGCGGGATATAACGCAGCTCCTGGCTCTCGCCCGGATATGTTGTTACGCCGCCCGGCTGATCGTATCGGATCGCCTCGCGCGCGTAGAACTCGAGGAAGTCCACTGCCTCGGCAAAGTCCGCGTCCGCCTCAAGCCAATTCTTGCCCTCTTCGAGAATCATCGCCGCGTCGAACTCGAACCGGCGCTGCTTCATCATCCGCGACGCGCGCAGGACGATCCCTGCCCGCTCGATAGCGGGCAGGTAGCGCCACGTCTTGAACGCTGCGAGCGCGGCCTGCATCGCCTTCTCGGCTTCCTTGACCGTAGCCTTCTTAAACGTGCCGACCGGCTGCTTGTCTGAAGGGTTGTAGGAAACGAACTGCTCGCGCGCCTTCACGTGCTTGCCGCCGATGACAAGGTCATAAACCGTTGACGACTTCGCCTTCAGGTCGGCGAGCGCCTTCTTCATCGGCTCCTGGTTTTCAGGTTTTGAGAAATCCAGATACGGCTCATTGCTGAACTTCGGTAGCATGATGCCTCCTGCAATAAGTAATTGTACGGACTTACATTATCGCAACGGCTATTATTGATTCCGGGCTGTGCTTAGGAAGCACGCGCGGCCGCCTATGTGCGAGCGACCGCCGTTGCCGGGTTCACTCCAAGTATCGGGTCGCAAACCCCGACCCGCCTCAAAGGATAGCCACTAACCGATGGAAGTCAAACCGACACGAAGTGTCGCCCTGAGGGAGTCCGACGAGTCGAAGGGCCTCTCAGAAGTGCAATTGCAGCGGACTCAGGCCCTGCTGCGCTTCCGACGCTCGTGGATGGCGTGAATGACAACTACTGTTCCCAGAAGCAGCAGCGCCGTTCGGTCCGGCACAGCCGCGTCTATCCTCAGGCCGTAGGTGTCGCGAATCGCCCAGAAGGTCTCGGACACGCTGGCGATACTCCGGCCCCCCTGGGTGATCTCGTACTGGAGCCCGAGGAAGTTGCCGTTGACCTCGAACTGGCGCGTGCCGTCCGGGGTCTCGAACCAGTAGGTCGGCCTGAGGGAGAAAACTCTCTTCCGGAGTATCCCGAGCAGCGCGGCGGCGTCCGGCTCGCCTGATGAGTTGCCGCTGAAGAACTTGTACGCGGGCGGAAAAGACCAAAGCTTCTGCTGAACAATCAGTTCGTTCTCTCCGGAAAGGTCGTAAAGACGATAAAGCGTGCGGATGCTGAATATCTTCCGCTCGAAAAAGCCGACCGGCGTCTGAGTGGCCGGGTCCATAACGTCAACCTTATCCTTCAGCGAGAACCACCGCTCGCGCAGCAGTAATTCTCGGTATCTGGCAAGGTTCATGAGAGGCGAGTGTAGCGGGTGGAAACCCCGCGGTCAAGCGGTCGCGGCTCACCCTAATCCGCACGTAGCGAGTTGATCGTGGTCCTGTCGGCGTGAAGCAACGTGCCTCCCGGCGCTTGAGTCCAAGTGACTGTGACCCCCTTAGAAGGCCCAGTCACAGAACCAAGCGAATCTTCACCCAGTAGGCGAGTACCAGGAGGCATTACGAGCTTAGTGAAAGTCTTTCCACGCTTCCTGATTGTGCCGGCCCGCATCAGCACCACCGCCTTCGCCGTTGCTGCGCGAGCCGGCCGGTAACAGCGAATCTCCGACCGCCCCTCGCGGACAGAACAACGGCCAAGACCGCCAAGGTTCAGGACTGCTGCATTCAGATGTCTTGCAGTTCTGCCCGCACTTCTGAATTCTGGTATCTGGTATCTGACTTCCAGATTATCCGGTGCCCGTCGTAACTGCCCATGCGGGTCCGCGCGCGTCAGGCCATCGACCGTGCTGCTGAGCAGCGGGCAGAGCAACTCGGGAGGCAAACCTCCGAGCAATCTGGAGAGCAATGGCCAGAGCCACCGGCGGAGCAACGAGGACGGCAACCCGCGGAGCTACTCGGGCCGCAACGGTCCGACCAACCCGGAGAAGAACGGTCAGAGCAACGGACGGACTAACCGGGAAAGTAACTCGGAGAGCAACCGGTGAAGCAACCGGGCAAGTTGCGGAGCAAGCTCCTCGGGGAATCGCGGTAGAGATAACCCCCAGAACGATGTACTAAGCAACCCTGTCCGCAACCTCCTCAACGACTTGGTAGGCAATCCCCTGGGTGGGGGTGTCAGTTTTGCTCTGTCAGGCCTAACGCCCAGCGCCGCAAGCAGATAGCCCCGAAATCCGCCCAGGCGTCTTGTAGCCTAGGAAGTATACAAGCCTCACGCCGCGGTTCGACACATGAGCCTGAATTCACTCCAACGGACCACTCGACTTAGGCAACCGCGAACGGCGGAATTCTGCGTTCCGACTCACGGCTCTTGCCTTCAGCCGATGACGTCTACTCCGCTCCTGGATTTGAGGCAAGCCCCGCGTGCTGCTATAATGTCGGTGTGCCAGGCCGAGCAAGACAAGGCCGGTACACTTGACACATGAAGTACATTATGGTGACCGACTGGCGCGACCACTGGGATAGGTTGCCAGGGGGCGCGACGCTGTTCACTATTAGCATGCTGATTCCGCCGATGGCTCCGCTCTTCCTGAGAAACGATACCTCGACGACCTTCCTGCTGTTCTCGAGACGAGTCCGTAGCCCTCTCAAGGCCTGGACTGGCAAGGTTACGCAAATCTCACACACCCCGGGCTCCGCTCGCATCGCATTCCGAGCCAACATACGCCGGGAGATTCGCTTCCCGCACAAATATGCCAGACTAGCTGACGGTTGGTACGTAGAAGAACCCGAGGCAGCGGCCGCATCAACTGGCTTCTGGTAGATTGTGGTCCAACCTGGCGTGAAGCCGTACGCGAGACCAGCGTCTGCTTGACTAGTATGTCGCTGCGTCTAACATTCTCGCAGCCATGGACAAGATGAAAGCTGCGAACGGAGATTCCAGAAGGCCGGCGCGAGAGAGGGTTGCGACCACAAGCGCCGACGTTCTGGCGGAGCATGTCGAGAAGCTGAAGGAGTTGTTTCCTGAGGCGGTCAGCGAGGGGAAGGTTGACTTCGACAAGCTGCGGCAGACGCTGGGCGATGAGGTCGACGCAGGGCCGGAACGCTACTCGTTCACGTGGGCCGGCAAGCGCGACTGCATCAAGCTGCTTCAAGTGCCCAGCCGCGCCACGCTGGTGCCCAGTCCGGACGAATCCATTGACTGGGACACGACGAGCAACGTCTTTATCGAGGGCGAGAACCTTGAGGTCCTGAAGCTGCTCTACAAAGCCTACTACGGCCGGGTGAAGATGATCTACATTGACCCGCCGTACAACACCGGCAAGGACTTCATCTATCCGGACAACTACGCGGACCCGCTCGACACCTACCTGCGTCTGACCGGCCAGAAAGACTCAGAAGGCAACGTCCTTACCAGCAACCCGGAAACCAGCGGCCGCTATCACTCGTCATGGCTCTCGATGATGTACCCGCGCCTCTTCGTGGCCCGCCAACTCCTCCGCGACGACGGCGTCATCTTCGTCAGCATAGACGACAACGAATTCCACAATCTCCGCGCCGTGCTTAACGACATCTTCGGTGAAGAGAACTTCGTGGCGAACCTTGTCTGGCAGGCGAAAAGAGGCGGAGGAGGCGGGGTTTCGACCATCGCCGGCGAGCACGAGTACGTCCTTGTGTATGCTAGGCAGAACGCGCCGGCAGCCGTCGGGAAACACCATGTCGATGCCGAACCGTTGGACCTCCGTGACGAGAAGGGCCCTTACAGGAAGGGACGTGAATTGAACAAGTGGGGTGTCGGTTCCGCCAGGGCGGACCGGCCCACGATGTACTTCCCGATACCAGGGCCAGATAGCGGTGACGTTTATCCAATCAGGAATGACGGGTCGGAGGGACGCTGGCGGTGGGGCAAGCGGCGGATGCTTGAAATTGCGACACGTGGGGATGCGATCTTTGAGCGAAGGTCTGATGGCAGCTACATTGTGTACGAGAAGGTCAGGGAATCCGACATACGCTACAGAGCGTACAGAACCCTGCTGAATGACGCTGGCACGGCGGCGGACGGGACAGCGAGGCTCAAAGACCTTTTCGGTGGAAAGAGCCCTTTCGAGTTCCCCAAACCCGTTTCTCTCGTAGAGCACTTGCTGCGGGTCGGTGGAACTGAGGAAGATGATCGTCGTTGACTTCTTTGCCGGGTCTTGCCCTGTTGCAGAGGCAGTCATGGGCATCAACCGCGAAGATGGGGGTGGACGGCGATTCGTCGTCGCGCAGCTCCCTGAGCGAACTGGGCGCGAGGATTATGCTACCATCGCCGACATCGGCAAGGATCGCATTCGCAGAGTTGTTGCGAAGATGAAGAAGGAGCAGGAGGGGAAGCTTGCGATTGATGCGCCGCAGGATTTGGGGTTCCGGGTGTACAAGCTGGCCGAGAGCAACATGAAGCCGTGGAAGGGCACGGATGAGAAGGACCCGGAGAAGTACGCGAAGACGATGGAGATGTTCCTCGACCCGCTGGTTGAGGGCTGGAAGCCGCAGAACGTGATTGCCGAGGTCGCGCTGAAAGAGGCCGGGTTCGGGCTGAATTGTCGGGTGGAGGAAGTGGAACCGCAGATGGACGCAGATTGGGTGCCGAGCCCAAGAAGGCCTCCGTCGGCGTGAATCGGCGTGCATCGGCGGTTGCCCCGCCCGTTTATCGGGTCACGGACGAGGACAAGGAGCAGTTCTTCTACATCTGCCTCGACGACAAGGTGCGGCTTGAGGACGTGAAGTTCCTGAACCTGACCCGCGACGTGCTCTTCGTCTGCCGCGACGTGGCCTTGGACGACGAAACCGCAGCCAACCTGGCCCTGCAGTGCAGACTGAGGACGATATAGGGCGCGATGAGGGCACACTTTGAGTGCCACTTCGGCTGCCGAGTGGTAGACGGCGAGGTTGAGGACAGCCGGAAACTCAGAGGTCCCGATGGGGTCAGCGATGTGGCCTTCAGCGCAAGAGAATTGCAGCGGGGTACCGAGAAGTTGTACGTCGTCAAACGCAACGGCGAGTTCTGCTATGTAGGCCGCACCGGCACGTCGGTGCAAGCTCGCATCCAAGGAGGATTGAACGCGCGCTACCCTTACCGCTGGCGACGTTACTCCCACGTAGACCTGTGCATCTGCCTGCTAGGCTGCAAGGCCAACCGCGACTATGGTGAGGGCGTAGAGGCTGAGCTGGTTCATCTTCTGAGACTCGGCGACAGGCGGCGAGCCGGCAAGTGGCCTTCGGACCAGCATGAGATACACTTTCGTCACACCAGAGGCGAACCCAACCCTCAGTGCGTCAGTGCGGCGCGGGACATCTACCGCAAGTTGACGGTGAAGTAAATGACTGCTGATCGTTCTGCGGAGTTTCTTGCTGGGCTGGTGCGCGAACTGTGCAAGCTGCCTGATGAGACCGAATGGGTTGAGTTCAAGGTCAACCTCGCTGATCCACCGGAGATTGGCGGGTACATCTCGGCGCTTGCTAATTCTGCAGCTCTGGAGGGCAAGGTGTTCGGCTATCTGGTCTGGGGCGTGGAAGACCAGACACACCGGGTCGTTGGCACTCAGTTCACGCCCGCGTCAGTGAAGGTAGGGAATGAGGAACTGGAGAACTGGTTGCTGCGGCTCCTAGAACCTAAGATCGACTTCAACTTCCGCGAGGCCGCGGTGGACGGACAACGCGTAGTGCTGCTGGAGATTGGCCGGGCGTTTCGCCATCCAGTGCGGTTCCAGGGCAACGAGTACATTCGGGTCGGTTCGTACAAGAAGAAGCTCAAGGACTTTCCCGAGAAGGAGCGGGCACTGTGGCGTGTCTTTGACCGCGTGCCCTTCGAGACCTTGGTCGCGGCCGAGAACGTGGACAGCGCCGAAGTGCTGCGGCTGCTGAACTACCCCGCCTATTTCGAGTTGACCGGACGACCGCTGCCGGACAACAAGAGTGCCATCCTCGACGCGCTCAAAGACGACGACTTGGTGTGTCCGTCCGACGCGGGCGGCTGGAACGTCATGAATCTTGGAGCCATTCTGTTTGCCAAGCAGTTGTCGGACTTCGGCGGGTTGAAGCGCAAGGCAGTAAGGGTAATAGAGTACCGCGACAACAGCCGCATTGAGACAGTCCGCGAGCGAGAGGGCACGAAGGGATATGCCAGCGGTTTCAAGGGACTCATCAATTTCATAAATGGCATGCTGCCGGCGAACGAGGTCATCCAACAGGCACTGCGCAAGACCGTGACGATGTATCCCGAAGTCGCGGTCCGTGAGTTGGTGGCAAACGCACTGATCCACCAAGACCTCTTCGCCACCGGTGCAGGCCCGATGGTCGAGATATTCAGCAACCGCATGGAGATCAGCAATCCGGGTGTGCCATTGGTGGCAACCGAACGCTTCTTGGACACGCCACCCAAGTCCCGGAACGAAGCACTTGCATCCATGATGCGGCGGATGGGTATCTGTGAAGAGCGAGGCAGCGGCGTAGATAAGGTGGTATTCCAGACGGAATTCTACCAACTGCCAGCACCGATGTTCGAGGTCACCGGTGAGACGACGCGCGCCGTGCTTTTCGCGCACCGGCCACTCTCAAAGATGGACAAAGCCGACCGCATCAGGGCCTGCTACCTGCATGCCTGCTTGAAGTACGTGAACAGGGAGTACCTGACTAATACCTCACTGCGCGAGAGGTTCGGCATCAAACCGCAGAACATTGCCGTGGCCTCGCGGTTGATTAGAGAGGCGGTCAAAGCCAAAACGATAGTCCCTCACGATGAACAGGCGGCGCCGAAGTTGATGAAGTATGTGCCATTCTGGGCGGCTCCAGGACGTTCCGGAACTTGATAAGTATCCGGATACGACGGGCTTCCTGCTACGTAGCGATAGACGTAACAAACAATAAATCAGCGTCTTAGCGCATGGGGCCGTTACTTGATGGGTACTTGATTGTCTGTTCGGACGGTCGGCGACGGCTAGTTGGTTTGGCCTCATGTAGCCAGCGAATTGCGTCCGGACACGACGTCGCGCTAATCCGGATGACGTTTGCTCGAATCCGGAGTCACTTGGCATGTGCGTGTAACCTGCTGGAAAGCAGAGCGATACGGCAATTCGGTCCATCATGATAGCCAACCGGTTTGACGCCGGAATTGCGTCCGGACGCAGTTCCGGAAGTAATTCCGGAATGAGGTAGCCCTGATGCTCTTCCGGTTTGACGCGAATCAGGAATACCAGCTTCAGGCGATAGCCGCGGTTGTTGACCTGTTCGAAGGTCAGATGCGCGTGGAGAAGGACCTGTCGTTCGAGCTGGGCGCAACGTTTCCCGCTGTGCCGAACCGGCTGGAGTTGGATGAGGCGACGGTGCTGGCCAACCTGCAGAAGGTGCAGGTCGCGAACGGGCTGAAGCCGGATGAACGGCTGGAGTTGATTGAGGAGCCGATTGAAGCCGTGTCCGGGCCGAAGCAGGCACGGTTCGGCAACTTCTCGGTCGAGATGGAGACCGGCACGGGCAAGACCTACGTCTATATCCGCACGGCGTTGAAGCTGCACGACCAATACGGAATGAAGAAGTTCATCGTTGTCGTGCCGTCGGTGGCCATCCGCGAGGGCGTGCTCAAGACGTTTGAGGTGACGCGGACGCATCTGCGCGACCTGTATCAGAACGTGCCGTACCGATTCAGCGTCTACGACTCGGCCAGCCTGGCACAGGTGCGGCAGTTCGCGGTGTCGGACTCGGTGGAGTTCATGGTGATGACCATAGACTCGTTCAACAAGGCCTCGAACGTGATCCGGCAGAGCCGGGACCAGTTGAGCGGGGAAGTGCCGCTGCACATGGTTCAGGCGGCAAGGCCGATTCTGATTCTCGACGAGCCGCAGAACATGGAGAGCGAGTTGAGCGTGCGCTCGCTGGCCGCGCTGGACCCGCTATTTGCCCTGCGCTACAGCGCGACCCACCGGAATCCCTATAACCTTGTTCACCGCCTGACGCCTTTCGAGGCGTACCGGCAGGGTCTGGTGAAGCGAATCGAGGTTGCGGGCGTCGAGCAGATAGACGACGCCAATCTGCCCTACCTGCGGCTTGAGGGCATCCGTACCGAGAAGACCAGGCTGTCGGCCCGCGTCGCTGTCCAGAAACTGATGGCGGATAAGTCGGTCAAGGAGAAGGTCATTACCGTCCGGCCGGACGACAATCTGAAGGAACTGACCGGTCGCGACGACTATGCCGGGTTCACGGTTGACGAGATTACGAGCCGGTATGTCCGGTTCGGGAACGGCATTGAGCTGAAGCCGGGCGAGTCACAAGGCGCGGACCGTGAGGCCATCTTCGCGGTCCAGATTGAGGACACGGTTAAGGAGCACTTCCGGAAGCAGCGCCGGCTCCGGGACAAGGGCATCAAGGTGCTTTCGCTCTTCTTCATCGACCGCGTGGACAACTACCAAAGCGAGGGCGGCGTCATCCGCCGGCTGTTCAACCAGACGTTCGAGCGGCTCAAGGCTGAGCATCCCGAGTGGCGCGACACGAAGGTCGAGGACGTGCAGGCTGCATACTTCGCCCAGCGCCGGCATCGGGGAGGCGAGGTCGAGATGCAGGACTCGACATCGGGAAGGTCCAAGGCGGACGAGGAAGCCTATGACCTGATAATGAAGGACAAGGAGTCGCTGCTGTCGTTTCCGTTGTCCGAGGACAGCGAGGAAGCCAGGCGGCGCAAGCTGGTCAGCTTCATCTTCTCGCACTCGGCCTTGCGCGAGGGCTGGGACAACCCGAACGTGTTCCAGATATGCACGCTCAACCAGACCTCCTCGGAAATCAAGAAGCGGCAGGAGGTCGGCCGGGGCGTGCGGCTGGCCGTGAATCAACAGGGCGAGCGCGTGCGGGATGAGGACGTGAACGTACTGACGGTCGTGGCGAACGAGAGCTATGAGAGATACGTGGCGAGCCTGCAGCGTGAGACCGAAGAGGAATACGGCAAGGATGGCCTTCCGCCGAGGCCACCGAATGCCCGACATCGGACCGTGGCCAAGCTTCGCAAGGCGCACATGCTCAAGCCGGAGTTCAAGGAACTTTGGGAGCAGATTAAGCACAAGACCCGATACAGCGTTGGCATCGACACGGAGCGACTAATCTCCGACGTCGTGGCAGAACTAGACCAGGCCGTCATTCGCAAGCCGCGCATTGCCATCACAAAGGTGGAACTGACAGCCGAGAAGATCGGGGAGGGTGACGAGTTCCGGTCGCTGGTGACGAGCGGGGCGCAGACGCTTGTTGACCTGTCCGGACGCTATCCGCTGCCCAACCTCGTGGCCAAGATGTCGGAGTTGCTGGAGGGCATGACTCCGCCAGTCAGGCTGACGCGAGGGACGCTGCTGGCTATCCTCCGGCGAACTACACAGAAGCAGGCTGCGGTAGACAATCCGCACGAGTTCGCTACCGTGGCAGTGCGTATCATCATGGCAAAGCTCGCCGACATGCTGGTGGAGGGCATCAAGTACCTGAAGGACGGCACTTGGTACGACATGAAGCTGTTCTACGATAACGAGGAGGTCGCAGCGTGGGAAGACAACACGGTCGCTGCCGGGGAAGCCTGCCTGTATGACCGCGTGGTCTTCGAGTCGGATATTGAGCGACGATTCGCGGAAGACCTCGACGGGATGGACCAGGTCAAGTTCTATGTGAAGCTGCCGAAGTGGTTCAAGGTCCAGACGCCGGTTGGCGAGTACAACCCGGACTGGGCGATTGTCTGGGAGCCGCGAGATTCGACAGGAGAGCCGACTGCCGAACGACGGCTGTACCTCGTGCGCGAGACCAAGGACCAGGATTGGGACGCGAATCCACGGTCCACCGAGCGTCGCAAGGTCAAGTGCGGTGGGGAGCACTTCAAGCAAGCACTGGGCGTGGATTACAGGGTTGTGTCGAGCGCGTCGGAACTTCCATAAGCCCACAATCTCGGTAGCGCAGCAAGCGATTTCTGACTCGTGGCGAGGCATGCGCGAGGGGCGGCCGGGTTTGCAGAGCTGACAGGGGCGGGTAGAATCGTAGCCGTGGCAACCAAAGCAGGCATACACGGCGAGCTCGTCCGCGTCCTCACCGAGGACGGGATGGAGCTTAACGGGTTCTACGTAGAGCCAAGTCAAAAGGCAAAGGCCAAAAGGCAAGAGCCAAAAGTGGCGGATCCAGCACATCGAACCGCGGTCGTTCACGTTCACGGATGGGACGGGAACTTCTATGAGAACCGGTTCATCGACCATGCTGCGCAGGTGTGCAGCCGGATGGGGGTCGGGTTTGTGTCGGGGAACAACAGAGGGCATGACTACATTGCGGACGTCTTGAGGAGTCAGAGAAACCAGAAGTCAGAATTGGGGAAGCGGCGGGCGGAGCTCGACTATGTGCAGGTTGGGGGGATGTACGAGAAGCTGGCGGACAGCGTTGCGGATATCAGGACGTGGGTCGACTTCGCAGTTGGGCGCGGTGCGAAGCGGGTCATCCTGCAGGGGCACAGCCAC
>Ga0182021_10011040_pt1 | contig 10710 bp, 8 predicted proteins | sample 612E3MmetaG_FD_120493 | JGI IMG/M metagenome (GOLD analysis project Ga0182021, IMG submission 120493) | Permafrost microbial communities from Stordalen Mire, Sweden - 612E3M metaG (Illumina Assembly) | ecosystem: Environmental > Terrestrial > Soil > Wetlands > Permafrost | place: Sweden...
GGTTATATTACTCTATGGATAAGAGGATTATAACAAATTAGATGATTAAATTGCATTATAGGATTTTAGTCCTTAAATGCACTTTTTTTACTTTATTATATAAATTTGTAATTAAATTTAAAATGAATATTAAATATAAAAATCAAGGTGAATTCATGTACAGAATTTTAATGTCAGAATCAATTAAATCACTCAAAGATGCCATATCTACCCTCGGCTATGAATTACCAGAAGAAATAAGGGTTGAAGAACCTCCAAATCCTAATTTAGGAGATATCGCTAGTTCGGTTTCCTTTCAACTTGCAAAGCAATTAAAACGATCTCCCCTGGATATCACAAATGATATTCTTGATGTTATAAAAACTCCAGACATTTTCAAGAAGGTTGAAGCCAAAGGCCCCTATATAAACTTCTTTGCTGATTATGATAAATTCTCAAAAATTGTTTTAGAATCAGTTAAAGAAGATTATGGGAAACTTGATGATAAAAATAGGAAAATAATTCTAGAACACACTTCAGCTAACCCCAACGGGCCCCTCCATATAGGACATATAAGAAATTCGATAATTGGAGATTCTCTAGCACGTGTATTAAAATCGGCTGGGTACGATGTTGAAACACAGTATTATGTCAATGATATGGGAAGACAAATTGCTATGATTGTTTGGGGAATTAAAAACCTTGATTATGAAATGGATCCAAAAGGAAAAATTGACCATGAAATTGGTAAACTTTATTTCCAAGTAAATGAAGAACTTCGTGCCAACCCAGATCTCAAGGTTGAAGTTAGTGCAATACTAAAACAATACGAGAAGGGTGAAGATAAAGAACTTGAAAAACTCTTCGAAGATGTGGTTAAAAAGTGCCTATCGGGTATATCTATTACATGCAATAGACTCAATGTAAAGCATGATTCATTTATATGGGAGAGTCGTTTCATTAAAAATGGTATGGTTGCGAAAATTTTAAAGTCCCTTGATGCATATACTCAGAAAAATGAAGTGGTCTATATGGATTTAAATGAGTATGGGATCGAGAAGGAACTAATACTCATTCGTTCAGATGGAACCTCACTCTACTCAACAAGAGATTTGGCATATCATGTTGAAAAATCTGAAAAATCTGATCTTTCCATCGATGTTTTAGGTTCTGATCACAAACTAGCAATCGATCAATTGAAAATACCCTTAGAGTTACTCCGAGCCAAAAAACCTGAAGTAATATTTTACGAGTTTATTACCCTTCCAGAAGGTTCTATGTCCACAAGACGCGGTGTTTTCATAAGTGTGGATGATTTAATGGAAGAAGCAGTTGAGAGGGCTATGATAGAGATTGAAAAAAGAAGAATAGATCTTAACGAATCAGAACGTCTCAAAATCGCTGAACAAATAGGCATAGGTGCAATAAGATATTACATAGCAAGATTATCTCCTGAAAAGCACATTGTTTTCAAATGGGATGAAGCACTTAGCTTTGAACGTGGTTGTGCATCAATACAATATTCACATGCTCGAGCATGCAAATTGCTAGAAAAGTCAAAATACCATAAACTTGAGATAACGAATATAAAAAATTGGAATCTTGAAGATGCCAATGAAATTGAATTAGTAAAGATCATATCCAAATTTTCATCCATAATAGAGGAATCTGCTAGATTAAATAGGGTTCATAATATTGCTCAGTACTCACAGGACCTTGCAGGTGCATTCAACAAGTTTTACAAATCTGTACCAGTTTTAGGATCTCAAAAAGAGGATTTGCGGCTGATTATTGTAGATAAATCTCGTATAACTATCCGAAACTGTCTAAAATTGATGGGAATCGAAGCTCCTGACTCTATGTAGTTAGGAGTACATTAACAATAAAAATATATTATTCTAGTCATTTTTTTAAAAGTTTGTAAAGTATTGCAGCTTGAACATGCATTCTATTTTCAGCCTGATCCAATATAACTGATAATGAACTTTTTATGACCTCATCTGTGATTTCTTGGTCTCTGATAGCAGGAAGACAGTGCATCACAATTGCATCTGGTTCAGCGTGAGATAAAAGTTCCATATTGACTTGATAGTCCTGTAGATCTATCAAACGTTGTAATTTTTCTTCTTCATCACCCATACTAACCCATACATCAGTATAAATGACATCAGCATCTTTAACACCTTCAACAACGTTACTAGTAATTTCAATATTTGACCCACTCTCTTCTGAGAGCATGATGGCCTCTTCAAATATTTCATTGTCTGGTTCGTATCCATCAGGACAAACAACAGTAAGATCCATACCTACTAATGCACATACAAGTAAAAGAGAGTTACAAACATTGTTTCCATCACCCAAATACGCCATCTTTACATTATAACTATTTTTATACTCATATATAGTGAATATATCTGTTATTGCCTGGCAAGGATGTTCTTTGTTTGTTAAACCATTAATAACTGGTATTGATGAGTTTTCAGCAAATCTTAATACATCATCATGTTCCTTGGATCTTATCATTACACCATCTAAATATCGTGACATTACCATAGCTGTGTCTTCAATAATCTCCCCCCTACCCAGTTGCATATCAGAAGCTGATAAATAGAGAGGATGACCCCCTAGGTGAGACATTGCAAGTTCAAAAGATATTCTAGTTCTTGTCGAAGCTTTTTCAAATATCATTCCAAGTGTTTTGTTCTTTAGGGGTTTTTTACCGAATGGATCCTTTTTAAAATTCCCTGCTAATTCTAGTATTTCAAATATATCTTCCTTTACATCGGTGACTGATAAAAGATGTTTCATTATTATCCCCCAAAGTGATTCTTGTTTAAGAATTAAATTATCTTATTTAACTTTACTTATATTTAACGTAAATTACTAAAAATTTATTTTTAACCATAATTTATTTTTAATTCTGTAATTACAAATTATTGAATGACAATATTCCTATTAATTGTTGATATTAATCCCTTTTTGATATTCTAAAAAATAAAGTTGCGATAATTATTTAGAATTTCTAATGTTTTCCATATGCTCTATTCTCTTCTGGATGAGGTTAGATGTTCCAACATCTCTCCTGTGATATACATCTCCCTTAACGTATCTTGTAACCCTTTCACAAATTTCTTCAGCTTCTACGATTTTATCACCTATCCCAACCAGTCCTAATGACCTTGATGCAGATGTATATATTTTATCATCCTTTTGATTAACTGCTGCATAGTAAACAAGAGCCCCCTCTTCATTTATTTTAGCTTCGTTTACATCTAGTATTTGTTCAGGTTTTCCAGTTTCAGGATATCCTCTAGGGACTATATATTTACATACAGTTGCTTTATTTTCGAAAAACGCATTTTTAAGATTTCCATCAACAATCCTCTGGCAGAGATCAACAAAATCTGTTTGTAGAAGAGGCAGAACATTCATTGCCTCGGGATCTCCGAATCTTGCATTGTATTCTACTAATTTTGGACCATCTTTGCAGAGCATAAACTGCCCGTAAAGAATGCCCTTATATGGTTCTACTTCATTTTTAACTGCCTTAATGGTATCTTGCATTATTTTAACAGATTCGTCATAATTTTTCTTATCTAAAAATGGTAACAAACCGTTATTATCTGAATATGATCCCATCCCGCCTGTTATAGGGCCCTGATCTCCTTCATATGCGTGTGGATGATCTTGAGCCGCAGGCATTGTAACGATCTTATCCCCATCAACAAAAGCTTGTACAGTGAATTCTTCTCCTATCAATCTTTCTTCTATAACAACTTGAGCGTAACCACTGATTTTGTTATTAATTATTTCTTTAACATAATTTTTTGCGTCCTCTCCATCGTTTAGGTGTTCTCCGACAATTTTAACACCCTTTCCACCGGTGAGACCTACTGGCTTAATAACTACATCTTGGTCAAACTCATCAATAAAGTCGCTTGAATCTTTAACATTGTCAAACACTTTATATATGACAGATCCACCTATTTTATGGGTTTCAAATAGATTCCTCATGAATGCTTTGTCAGTTTCTATTCTAGCTGCTTCCTTTGTAGGGCCTACACAACCGATCCCTGCCTCTTGAAGTACATCTACTATACCCATTTCAAGGGGTGCTTCTGGCCCTATTATAGCAATATCAATGCCGTTATCCAAGGCATATTTCTTAACCCCTTTCAAGTCCTTTTCGCTTGAAATTTGGTATTTTGATATCCGGGATATTCCAGGGTTTTTATTACTCATGATAGAGTATAATTCTGCGTCTTTGACTGCGTTGCAAATTGCGTGTTCCCTTGCTCCAGTTCCTACTACAAGAATCTTCATGTAACTCCTCCTTACTAAATTTATATTTCCTAATCTTATAAAAATGATTGGACAGAGTTGAATGCTTGAATGAAATCTGTTTTTTGAGAGCCTTAATCTCAAATATTGGCATTAACAAATTTTTATGATATTACAACATTTTAAAATGAATTAAATTATTATGTAAATATAAAATCCTATCAATATTAACATATACAGTTTTTTACAGAAAATTTTTTGAAATTGGTTATAATAGTTGTTTACTTTATAAATTGGGTTAATCTTTATTCAAATAATTGGTTGATGATTTAAAATTAAATGAATAATCTCAATCATTTAACTTTGTCAGTAATAGATCAGATTGTAATAAAAGATAATATATACATCAACATTGTAATGTTGAAATGATTAGAAAATATTCAAATGAATGAAACAAATAAGACAAATTAATTAGGTGGATATCAAGTGATTAAAAGAAATAAGGTGTTTTTATGAAGGGTGGCGAAGCCATAATCAAATCACTAACAGATCAAGGAGTAGATGTAGTATTCGGGTACCCTGGGGGAGTTCTACTTCCATTGTACGATGTATTATACGATTCTGAACTAAAACATATATTGGTAAGGCATGAACAATGTGCAGCACATGCAGCCGACGGATTTGCTAGGGCTTCAGGGAAGGTTGGTGTGTGTATTGGCACATCAGGGCCTGGAGCTACTAACCTTATTACAGGAATTGCAACTGCTTATATGGATTCATCACCAATTGTAGCCATTGCAGGACAAGTAGCTACTGGTTTAATTGGAAACGACGCATTTCAAGAGGTTGACACCATAGGGATTACTATGCCAATAACCAAACATAATTTTCAGGCAATGAAAGCTGAAGAAATTCCGGGAATGATAAAATCTGCCTTTTACATCCCTGGCACTGGTAGAAACGGCCCAGTGGTCTTGGACCTTCCAAAAGATGTTCAGGAGGAGGAGTTTGAATACGAACTAGCAAAGGATTTGGAATTACCTGGCTACAAACCTACTAAAAAAGGACATCCTCTCCAAGTTAAAAAAGCTGCAGAGATGATACTAAGTTCTAAAAAACCGGTTATACTCGCCGGGGGCGGCGTTATACTATCCGGTTCATCAAAAGAGTTATTAAAATTTTCAAATTTAGTTGAAGCTCCTGTTACCACTACACTAATGGGTAAAGGATCATTCCCTGAAGATAATCCATTATCCCTTGGAATGTTGGGCATGCACGGACGAAAAGTATCAAATTTAATAGTTGATGAATGTGACTGCCTTATAGCAATTGGATGCAGATTCTCTGACAGAACGACAGGTTTAATTTCAGAATTTGCCAAAGATGCCAAAATAATCCATATAGATGTTGATCCTGCTGAAATAGGTAAAAATGTAGATGTTGACATTCCAATTGTAGGAGATGCCAAGATCATACTCAAAAACCTAATCAAAGTAGTAGAAAAGACAAAAAATGAAGATAAAACTCAAAATGCATGGTTAAAACACGTACTAAACTTTAAAAATACATGTATACCAAGATTATCATTTGATGATATCCCACTGAAGCCACAACAAGTTATTAAGGAGTTATCTGATGCCATTACTGATGATACAATTGTAACTACAGATGTGGGGCAGAATCAGATGTGGATGGCCCACTACTTCACATCAAGAAATCCAAGAAAATTCATATCATCTGGGGGCCTAGGGACTATGGGATTTGGATTCCCAGCAGCTATGGGGGCAAAAATTGCAATGCCAGATAGCGATGTGGTTGCAGTTTGCGGTGATGGTGGATTTCTAATGGTTTGTCAAGATCTAGCAACTGTAAAAGAATATGATATTCCAGTTGTTATATGCGTACTAGATAATAGACGTCTGGGAATGGTTTCACAATGGCAGAAATTATTTTATGATAAAAGAATGTCCCACACACATCTAGGAGAAAGTCCAGACTTCGTGAAACTCGCAGAATCATTCGGTGTTAGTGCAGAAAGGGTTGAAAAACCAGGAGAAATGCAAGAAACTGTCATAAGGGCTATAAGATCAGGCGAACCATATCTTATAGATGTTATAATTGATCCAGAAGAGATCCTTCCCATGGTTCCGCCAGGATGTGGACTCAAAGAAATTGTTGGAGAATACAAGGTTGAAAGGGAAACACCAGGAGAAATCCTATATAAACCAATAATTAAAGAAAAAGGTGGTGATTAAATTGGATGAAAGCAGAACTCATATAATTAGCACATTAGTTCTGGATAAACCCGGAGTACTACAGAGAGTTGCTGGTCTCTTCACTAGGAGGGGTTTTAACATTGATAATATCACTGTAGGCCCCTCTGAACAAGAAAACTTTGCAAGGATGACCATTATCACAAAGGGTGATGAAAAAATCTTAGAACAGATAACTAAACAGCTAAACAAATTAATTGATGTTATTAAAGTTAGGGATCTGGAGCCGGCAGTCACAGTACAAAGAGAGCTTTGTCTCATCAAAGTACATACATCATCCGAAAAAGTAAGTTCGGAAGTTATACAGTATGCCAATATATTCCGTGGAAGGATCATAGATGTAAGCCCTGAAACCATAACTATTGAAATCACAGGACCCCCTGAAAAAATAGAAGCACTAATAGATCTTGTAAGGGTTTTTGGAATCAAAGAAATTGCCAGAACTGGCCCTACAGCTATTTCAAGGGGAAATAAAACTATTTAGATCTATAAATAGTTTTTGAAAGATAAATATATTATTTTTGTGAATTTAATATTTTATTAAAGTAGGAGGAGAAAAAATGAAGATATACTATGAAAAAGATGTAGATTTAAACATTTTAAATGATAAAACCATTGCAGTTATCGGATACGGAAGTCAAGGAATGGCACAGTCCAGAAATATGCATGAAAGTGGGCTAAACGTTGTCGTAGGCCTAAGAAAAGATGGTGCTTCATGGAATAAGGCCATTGAAGATGGTTTAAATGTTATGACAGTTGAAGATGCAGCAAAAGCAGCTGATGTAATACACATATTAATACCAGATGAAATTCAGGGAAAAGTATACAATGAATCGATTAAAGATTACTTTAAAGAAGGTAACACAGTATCATTCTCACATGGTTACAATATACATTTCGGATATATAACCCCACCAAAAAACGTTAATATAACTATGATAGCTCCTAAAGGTCCTGGTTCAATGGTTAGAAAAACATACGAAGAAGGATTCGGAGTTCCAGGACTAGTCGCTGTTGAAAGAGATTTCACAGGTAATGCTCTTCAAATTGCTCTAGCAATGGGTCAGGGATCTGGACTCACAAGGGCCGGTGTCCTTGAAACTACTTTCAAAGAAGAAACTGAAACAGACCTTTTTGGTGAACAAGTAGTTCTATGCGGAGGAGCTACTGAATTAATTGCAGCAGGTTTCCAAACATTAGTAGATGCAGGATACCAACCAGAAATAGCGTACTTTGAAACTTGCCACGAGTTAAAACTCATTGTAGACTTGATATACGCTAAAGGGTTTGCAGGGATGTGGAATGATGTGAGTAATACTGCTGAATATGGTGGTCTTGCTAGGAGAAAACGTATCGTTACCCCCGAAACCAGGAAAGAAATGAAAAAGATCCTTGAAGAAATTCAAACAGGAGAATTCACTAGAGAATGGGCCACAGAGAACAATGCTGGAAGGCCTATGCTAAACAGGTTAAGAGCAATTGAATCAGATCTATTAATTGAAAAGGTTGGAGCCAAGCTCAGAAAACTTTGCGGTCTTCAAAAATAATTATTCCCTTTTCTTTTTGAGAAATTCAATTAGTTCTCTATGATTGAATAATTAATTTTTTTATTTAATTTATTATCAGGTGATTATATGGTCTTTGTAGGCATGGATCACGGTACAACAGGAGTTTCATTTACTATACTTTCAGATAAGCCAGAACATTTCAAAATTGGAAGGGATGAACTATCTAAAGGCACAATATCTGCACTTGAACAACTTAATAAGAGACTAGATCTTAGATCAATTGATCTAATGGCCATTACTTATGCGATGGGTGACGGAATAAATGCAATTACACCGATAGCAAAGGTTAAAAATAGGGGTATTCTATCAATTGAAGGTGCCGGTAAAGTTACAGGAGGAGGTACTGCTGTTTACAAAGAAATAGAAAATTCAGGAATTCCTACAGTTTTAATTCCGGGAATTCATAAAAATACCGAATGCCTTGACCCTCGTTTTAAAGCAGCCTACAGCCACCATGCCAGCTCTGAAAAAATTAGCATATGTTACAATGCATTTTTAGAATCTGGTTTTGAAAATATGATAGTTTCTGACATTAGCTCAAATACTGTAAGTATTCTCATTGAAGACGGTAAGATACGTGGGGCGATGGATGCTTGTATTGGAGCAATGGGAGTTGTTCACGGCCCATTAGATCTCGAAATGATTAGGGACATAGATGAAGGATTTAAAACAGCAAATGAATGTTTTTCAAAGGCAGGAGCAGTTAAAATAGCAGATTTAAATACAAAAGTCTCAATGGCTAAGGACGAACTCCTTAAAAGATATCTAAAGGGGGATAAAAAAACAGAGCTTGCTTTTAAAACCATGATTATGACAATTTTGATGGAAATACATGGTCTGATTGGAATATCAGATTCTAAACTTGATGGAATCGTATTAACTGGATCAATCGGTTCTATGCAAAAACCATATGATTTTTTTGGAGAGATTAAAGCAGGATTACAAGAATTAATTCCAGTAATAAAATTACCGGCTACATCCGGTTCACTTGGTAGTGCACAAATTGCTAAGGCCATATTTGAAGGTAAAAAAGATATTTTGGGCATAAAAGTAGTTAAGATTTAGTTAAATAATATTAAATTATCTACAGTAGAAATAATTGTTAATTAATTTCCTGTTTTTTTCAGAAAATCATACTATATAATGAATTTAAAAGTCTACAGAAGAAAATTATTATGAAAAATATGTTAAAAATTTGAGATATATTTCCAATATTAATCATATAAAATAGCTTTATTAATTATATATCATAATTCCAAAAACTATATTTTTTTTTTATTCGATTCTTAACACGTTATTAATTCTCTAATCATAGAATATATACAAATATTAATTTTAAATCAATTATTATAATATAATTAGCTATAATTAAATTATTATAAAATATAATATATTGTTTAATATTCTTTAATCTTAAATAAATGTATTATATATGAAAAATACAACTAATATCACTTTAAATTTTCTTCGGTAGAAAGATTTTAAATAATTTATCTACGTTAGAAGAAGTTACACTTGAAGTGTATGTCTAAAAGAAAAAATTTAAGTAAAAAAAATTTAAATAATTTTTTATAATTCATTCTTCAATAATCTCATTTAAAGCATTCCAAATAAAAATAGTACTATCCATAATATTCATCATAATCATTTTATAATATCCTCAAATTAATATTTTTTATTTTTTAAATTACTGCAAAATTACAGTCTGAATTCATTCTCTGAACTTATTAATAATTTATTTAATCGTTGAGCCATCCATCCATTATATTTAGGTTAGAAGTACAATCCAATGATACTGGTGTTATAGTTGCATTCCTCTCCTCTTTAAGAACGTATACATCTGTGCCAAATTCATCCTTTTCAATTGGATCACCATCAATCCAGTAGTAGGGTCTGCCACGAGGATCTAATCTTTTTTTAATATGTATTTTATACATCCTTTCACCAAGTCTGGTGAGTTTAATCCTATTGCTTGAAGGGTGTGATGGTATGTTAAGGTTAACAAAATCAACACCCTCAGGTAGTCCTTTAGTAATAATCTTTTCTGTTACAGATTTTAATATCTTAGAAGCATGTCTGAAATCTACATCTACATGACCATCGTGAAACTTGATATCCCCACGAGTAACTTGAATAGAAACTGCAATTGCAGGTATACCATGGACTGCTGCTTCCATTGCTGCACCAATTGTACCTGATGTAGTGAGTTCTGATTTTCCCAAGTTTTCCCCTATATTAATTCCAGATATTACAAGATCAGGTTTCTCATTGGTCAATTCATAAATACCAATGATAACAGCATCAGTTGGAGTTCCCGAAACTGAAAATGCTTCGCTTCCATCTATTAGACTAGTTGCTGTAACTCTTATTGGTTCAAATAGAGTAAGAGCGTGGCCTATACCACTTTGTTGGGTCGCAGGAGCAACCACATCAATTTTTCCTAAATCTTCAACAGCTTTTTTTGCAGCTATAATTCCTGACGAGTTAACTCCATCGTCGTTGGTAATAAGAATTTTCATACTGTAATATTTATAACTCAACATTCAAAAAGATTGCGTGCCAAAGAGTAGTAGATGGGGACAGTTTTAAGTATATTAAATTAGAAAAGA
>Ga0182021_10011042_pt1 | contig 10710 bp, 11 predicted proteins | sample 612E3MmetaG_FD_120493 | JGI IMG/M metagenome (GOLD analysis project Ga0182021, IMG submission 120493) | Permafrost microbial communities from Stordalen Mire, Sweden - 612E3M metaG (Illumina Assembly) | ecosystem: Environmental > Terrestrial > Soil > Wetlands > Permafrost | place: Sweden...
GGCCTCGGCACCGGGGGCGGCGGGCCCGGCCGCGCCGCCCAGCTCATCACCGGCGCCCACCTCGGGGCAGTCCGCGGACAGCTTGCACGGCCCCCCGGCCTCGCCCGGCAGATCCACCCCCGCCAACTCGCCGTCCCGCACGTACACCCAACCTTCGCCCCACCTGGTCTGGTAGGGCGCCGCGTAGCTTCCGTCAACCAGTCTTATGGACATACTTGTACACCTCTCTTGCCACTTTGCCCGGCAGACCCGGCACGGCCTCCAGCTCCTCGCGGGAGGCCTCCAGGAACCGTTCCGGCGACCCGAAGTAGTTGACGATCGCCTTCTTCCTCTTCTCCCCTACTCCTGGGATCTGGTCGAGTATGGACATGGTCGTCTTGGCCATCCTCCTGGTGCGATGGTACCCGAGTGCGAACCTGTGTGCTTCATCCCGTACCTGGCGCAACAGGAGCAGGCCCACATCGTCCTGCGGAACGGGAAGCGGTCCCGGCGACCAGGGGACGAACAGTTCTTCCTCCCGCTTGGCCAAGGCCACCAAGCTGACCGACTGGTCAAGTCCCAACTCCTGCAGAGCAGCCACGGCCGCACCCAACTGAGGCTTGCCGCCGTCCACCATCACCAGGTCGGGGACGGCTTCGAACGACGGGTCATAGTCGCCAGCCAGCCCTTCGCGCCCGCGGCTGAACCGCCGCAGCAGCACCTCCCGCATGGCTCCCACGTCGTTCTGGCCGTCCGTGGTCTTTATAGAGAACTTGCGGTAGTCGCTCTTCTTCGCCGCCCCGCCCTCGAACACCACCATCGAGGCGACGATGTCCTCGCCCTGCAGGTTGGAGATGTCGTACCCCTCGATGCGCACGGGCGCCTGCTCCAGCCCCAGAGCCTGCTCCAAGGACGTCAGAGCGCCGTAGCGGCGCTCCCGGCTGCGGTCGGCCTTCAGGCGCTCGTGGGCCAGAGCCAGAGCCGCGTTCTTGTCCGCCATCTCCTGCAGGCGGTGCTTGTCGCCCCGCTCGGCCTGCCGCACCTCCACCCGGGTACCCCGCAGCCCCTCTAGAAATGCGGACAACGCTTCTGTCTCGTGCACCGCCGGTGGCACGATGAGCTCGGTCGGCACGGTCGGCGAGGTGGAGTAGTACTCCGCCACGAAGCGCTCGAAGATCTCCTCCTCGTCGGCGCCCTCGGCATTCACCAGTGTGAAGCTGCGCCGGTCGGCCAGTTTGCCGTCCCTGGTTATGAACACCTGTACGTTGGCGCCCCAGTCGTCCACGGCCAGCCCGGCGATATCCGCCGAGCCAAGCGAGCCGGACTCGATCTGTTGGCGCTCGAGCACGTGGGTGAGCGCGTCCAAGCGGTCGCGGAAGGCGGCCGCGCTCTCGTAGTCCTGGCGCTTGGCAGCATCCTGCATCGACCGGCGCAGCCGGCTCAGCACTTTCGTCTCCCGCCCGCTCAGGAAGTCGATCACCAGATCGATGACGGCCCGGTACGCCTCCTTCTCGGCGTTGCCCACGCAGGGGGCCGGGCAGCGGTCGATGTGGAACTGCAGGCACGGTGAGCCCGACGGCCTCCCCGGCTCCCGCCCCCGGCAAGTGCGCACCGGGAACACTCGCCCGAGCACGTCCAGAGTGTCGCGCACCTTGGCGGCGCTGGCGTACGGCCCGAAGTAGAGGTTGCCCTTGCGGTGCGGCTGGCGGGTGAACATGACCCGCGGCCACTCGTCCTCCATGGTGACCATTATGTACGGGTACGATTTATCGTCGCGCAGGCGGATATTGAACTGCGGGTGATGCTGCTTGATGAGGTTATGCTCGAGCAGCAGCGCCTCCACCTCATTACTCGTGACGATCCACTCGAGGGTCGCCGCCCGGCTGACCATCTCCCGCTCCTTCACGCCCACCCGCACCCCCTCCGTCCCCATGGCAGCGGGCAGGTAGTTGGCCAGGCGCCTGTGCAGAGAGAGGGCCTTACCCACGTAGACCACGTCGCCGGCCGGCCCGCGATACAGGTACACCCCGGGCAGATCGGGGGCCATCTTGATCAGTTCTTGGAGGTCGGTGGAAGAACTCATAGCTGCTTCAGAGTTTACCCCAGGGAGTCCTGCAAAAGCCGCCTTCCTGAGCCTCATGTGGTACTGTCGCCGCCTACATCGAAGTCCGATCACACGACGTATCAATGGGGGTACACGTGGCTCTCGCAGGACTGTCCATCGAAGACCGGGAACTGGTGCTCGACCTGCTCGCGCAGATCCGCCAGCGCATGCTGACGCCGGAGAAACTGCGGCAGTGGGACGCGGACGAGACCTTCCCGGAAGAAGCCATCCGCGAGCTTCTCGGGCCCAAGATCGGCCTACAGCTTCTCTTCATCCCCGAGGAGTACGGGGGCATGGGCGGCGGCGCTCGAGACATCGCGGCGGTGTCCGAAGAGATGGCCAAGATCTGCCTGGGCGTGGCGACGGCCTTCCTGGCCATCCACCTCGGCACCGATCCCATCCTGGTGGGTGCCACCGACGCGCAGAAAGAGAAATGGCTCGGCAAGCTGGCCGAGGAAGGCACCATCGTGGCCTACGGGGTCACCGAGCCGGAAGCGGGCAGCAACCTTCAGAGCTTCAAGACCACCGCCACGCCGGTCACCGGCGACGACGGCGCGGTCGTCGGCTACACCATCAACGGCAACAAACAGTTCATCTCCAACGGCGGCTACGCGGACTTCCTCACCGTTCTGGCGGATACACCGGAGGGCCCGACCTTCTTCATCGTGGAGAAGGGCACTCCCGGCTTCACCGCTGGCAAAGCCGAAGACAAACACGGCATCCGCAGCTCCAACACCGCGCCGCTGGCCTTCGACAACGTGTTCGTTCCCATCGAGAACCTGGTGGGCGGCGTGCCCGGCAAGGGCCTGATCCAGGCGAACGAAGTGTTCGGGTACACGCGGCTCATGGTGGCGTGCTTCGGCCTGGGCGGCGGCGTGGCGGCCCTGCAGAAGGTCATCCCCTACGCCAAGGAACGCATCCAGTTCGGGACGCCCCTCATGGAGAAGCAGGGCTACACCCACAAGCTGGTCCTCCCCTACGCGGCCAAGCTGGAAGCGGCCCGCGCCTATATCGAGGAAGTGGCCGAGCGGCTCGACTCCGGCGAGCGCGACCTGCAGGTGGAAGGCGCCATCGCCAAGCTCTTCGCCAGCGAGACCGGCAACTCCTGCGCGGACGCGGCCATCCAGGCTCTGGGCGGCTACGGCTACATCCGCGAATACGACGTGGAGAAGATCAAGCGGGACGTCAAGATCACCACGATCTACGAGGGCACAAGCGAGATCCAGCAGCTCATCATCAGCACCTTCCGCTGGCGCACGTCGGTGCAGTCCAAGTACGGGTTCTACGAGAACCTGGCCGCTCAGATGGAGGCCGTGGCCGCCGAACAGCCCGGCCTCAAGGCCGCCGAGTTCGCAGGCCTGGTGCGCATGGTGAACAAGATCATCGAAGAGGCTCACAAAGCCAAGGCAACCCGCCAGCAGTACGTGATGTTCCACATCGCCGACCTGGCCACGGTGGCCGAGGCAGGTGCCTCCCTCGTCAAGAAGGCCGCGGCGGCCGCCGGCACCGACCGGGCCGAGTATCTGGCGGTCTGCGCGCGGGTCAACACGGCTCTGGCGGCTCAGACGGTGTTCACGCTGGCCAACGAGATCCTCTACGGCACCCAGAAGTGGGAAGCGGCCGAGGCCGCTGCCGTCCTCGATTCCGTCGGGTTCAACTATCCGGCCACCCAATCCGGGCTTATCCTCGACATGGATGAGCTGGCGATCCTGGTCTCAGAAGGAGCGTTCAAATGAGCGAAATAGGCGCCCTGCTCCAGAAGTTCTCCGATGCGCACGGCGTGTCCGGGTTCGAGGACAGCGTGGCCGAGCTGGTTCGCAAAGAGATGGAACCGCTTGTCGACGAGGTCCGCACCGACAAGATGGGGAACGTCATCGGCATCCGTAAGGGCGACGGCCCCAAGGTCATGGTGGCCGCCCACATGGACGAGATCGGCTTCGCCGTCTCGCACATCGACGACGAAGGGTTCCTGCGGGTGATCTCGGTCGGCGGCTTCTTCGACCAGATCGTCCTCGGCCAGCGAGTCATCGTCCACGGACAGGGCGGCCGGCAACTCACCGGCGTCATCGGCGCCCGACCCATCCATCTCATGGATCCGGAAGAGCGCAAGAAGATGATCAAGGTCAAGGACATGTTCATCGATGTGGGCGCCAACAACGCGGCCGATGCGGCGGAGATGGGCGTGGAGATCGGCTCGCCCATCACCATGGACCGCCAGTTCGCCAGGCTGGGCAACGACTTCGTCACCGGCAAGGCGCTCGATAACCGGGCCGGCGTTGCCATGCTCATCTCGGCTCTGCAGCAGCTCAAGGGCCGCCCGGTGAAGGCCACCATCATGGCCGTCGCCACGGTGCAGGAAGAGGTGGGACTGAAGGGCGCCCGGACAAGCGCGTTCGGCCTGGAACCGGACGTGGCCATCGCCACCGACGTCACCATCCCGGGCGACCATCCGGGCGTGGGCAAGAACGAGTGTCATGTGTGCACGGGCCAAGGCCCGAGCATCACCATCATGGACGCGGGCGGCCGGGGCATCATCGCGCCGAGGCCGGTGGTGAAGTGGCTGCGGGAATCGGCCGACATGGACTCCATCCCCTATCAGCTCATGGTCGGCGACGGCGGTAACACCGACGCGACGGTCATCAGCATCACCCGCGCAGGCATCCCCTGCAGCGTGATCAGCTGCCCCACGCGTTACATCCACTCCCCCGTCGAGGTCCTGTCGCTGCGTGATCTCGAGAACGGCGCGGCCCTCATCGCGTCGGCCATCATCAAGGCGCACGAGTACTTCTAGGATGAACCAGGCGACCGAGCTGACCCCGGACGACGCCCGGCTGATCGAAGCGGCGCGCGAGGTGATACGACGGAACTACGACGCGGAGGGTGAGAGACACACCGTCGGCTGCGCCCTTCGCTGTGCTAATGGGCATGTCTACGCCGGGGTCAATATCTACGACATCCACGGCGCGTGTGCCGAAGTGGTCACGATGGGCATGGCGGCCACCGCCGGCGAGCGTGAGTTCGAGTGCATCGTGGCCGTGCGCGGCGCCCAGGGTCGGGAGATCTTGCCTCCGTGCGGCAACTGCCGGCAGGTCATGGCCGACTACGCCCCGGATTGCGAGGTCATCCTCCCCGGGGCCGGTCATCCCCACAAGATGACTGCGCGGGCGCTCCTGCCGGAAGCCCACTTCGTCTACCCTGATCCCTACCCGCGCGTGCCGCACCGGTAGGTTCAAGCGGCCGCCCAGACCGGATCCCGCTACGGGCAGGTATCGGCGGAGCAGCCGTCCCCCTGTAAAGGCGCCCGTCCCTCGACCGCCATCTGGTAGATGCGTTCCACGCAGGCGAGGGAGTGTTCGAAGTCGTTCTCCTCGACGTATTTGAACCTGCGGCGCGCTGCGGCGGCGGTGTATCATGCCACTCTATGACCCACGCCCGTAAGACTAGGATGAAATGGCGGCTGGCCGTGTGGCTGGTCCTGGTGGCCTGCGTGGCCATCGTCGCAGTGCTTCTTGTGCAGGGGTTCTTAGCGTCGGCGGACTTCGTACTGAAAGCCGAGGCATTCGCCGGCTTCTTCTTCGTCGGCTGTGTCCTACTGCTGGTCTCCCGGAACTCGGGCAAGAAGCAACGAGGCGAAACCGAGCGCTAAGTCATCGCGGGCCGGCCACTGCCGTGCGCCGCTACTTCTTGGCCGACGAGAACCAGGCGCCCAGACCCACCAGGATCGCCGCGATGATCGCCGCGACTCCGTGCTTGATGTGCACGGCAGTGGAGCCGGCCTGATGACCTGGGAAGAAGCCGGGGAGCGAACCGGCCGGAGTGACCCAGTAGACGATGGCGACTGCCAGTAGCGCGAGAGCCACGATGGCGAGAACGGCTGTGATGATCCTCCACTTGCTCATGCCCGGTCCCTTCCGGTCGAGTCTGTGCACAGGCGAGCGCCCGCGGAACGCCCAAAACAGGTAACATTCTACAGGCGTGCCCGCAGTGAGGGGACTAGCGGGAGTGGAGACGCAGTAGTGTTCAAAGTCCATGATGGACGGGGTACGACAGACTGGAGGTCTCCGATGCACCGTTCTGTTCGGCTCACGGCCCTTTTCTTGGTCGTCGTCGCCGTTGCGGCGTTGCTCGCTGCCTGCGGGGGTAGCACCGCGGCGAACACGAGCACCACGTCGCCCGCCGTCACCAGCGCACCCGCCACCGGGTCCACCACGCTCACCTCCGCGAGCAACGCCACCACCTCGTCGACCGCTCCGGCGAGCATCGCCAAGAGCGGCACCCCCGGCAGCAAGGCCAGTCCAATCCCCCTCGGCACTGCGGCCGCCGTGGGCGACTGGAAGATCAAGGTCACTTCGGCGAACCTCAAGGCCGATGCCAAGCTCAAGAGTGCGCCCAGCTACCAGGCCCCCGATCCCGGAAACCAGTATGTCCTCCTGGAGCTCGACGCTGCCTTCTCCGGTCTGCAGCCCGACAGCTTCTCCAACGGGCTGGGGTACCAGATCATCGGCAGTAAGGGCGATACGTTCGACGCGGTGGACCTCGGGCTCACCAAGTCCATCGAGAACACCAACGCGATCGTCAAGGGCGCGTCGGTATCGGGGTCGCTGATCTTCGCAGTGCCGTCCGACCAGGTGTCGGGCGCGACGCTGTGGATCGCACCCAGTTCCGCGGCGCAGGAGACGGGGATCTACTTCGCGCTGAAGTAAGGGCAAGACCGCCGTCCCGGCGAAGTTCGACGACGCCGACTCTCTCACCGAAGGCCTGGCGGAGGCGGCCGTCCAGACGGGCGGCTCTCGCTATTCGCAGCCCCGGGTGTAGCCCCTCCACTTTGCGTCGACCCGCGCCTGTACATCGGCCGCCTGCTCCGCAGACATGATGCGGAAGCGCGACTGGGCCGTCAGATAGTCCCTCGCAGGCTTCCGGGTCCCCTTCTCCAGCATCTTCGCTGAGGCGCCGGTGAGCCTGAACACTCCCTTTTCCACCTCGTACAGGTCCCAGTAGCCGGTCTCGACCGCGAGCTCGCCGATCTTGACGGTGTATCGAGTCTCGAAGCCCCAGCCCGGCGGGCAGGGCGTGTGGATGTGGATGTACTTGACACCCTTGAGCGAGATCGCCTTCTGGATCTTGTCGTACAGGTCGAGCGGGTAGGCGGCGGAGGCCGTGGCCACGTATTCGATGCCGTGGGCCGCCATGATGGCGGGCACATCCTTTTTCTGCTGCATCTTCCCTTTGAAGGGCGTATTGGCGGTGATGGCGCCCTGCGGCGTGGTGCCCGAGCGCTGCACCCCGGTGTTCATGTAGCCCTCGTTGTCGTAGCACATGAACAGGAAGTCGTCGCCGCGCTCCGACGCGCCGGACAGCGACTGGATGCCGATGTCCGCAGTCCCGCCGTCGCCCGCCCAGGCCACCACGTTGATGTGTTCCTTACCCTGGGCTTTGAGCGCCTCGAGTACGCCCGTGGCCGCCGAGGCCGTGGAAGCGAAGGTGACGTTGAGGCTGGGCAACTTCGTCGAAGCCACGGGGAACAGCCCTTGCAGCACGGTCAGGCAACTGGGCGGCACGATGAGGATGGTGTCGGGCCCCAGGGCCTTCAGACCGATACGGTAGGCGATGCCCAGGCCACAGCCGGTGCAGGCCCGGTTGCCGGGATGGACATACTCTTCCTTGGGCAGTGACAGGATCGTGGTCCGAGAGGGCTGTTGCGCGGTCATAGCTGGCTCCTAGAGTTGGATCCCGATCCAGTTCGGTTCCGGGATGGCGCCGGCGATGCCGGAGCGAAGCACCTCGGTGAGGTCGGCGGTCTTGATCTCCCGGCCGCCGATGCCGGCGATGAGGCCCTTCACGAACGGCGCCCGGTTCTCGTTCTGCACGCGGTCGTAGAGAGCGGCCTTGAGGTCTGAGCAGAGCGCCCCTTCGTAGCCGTAGGACAGCGCCTTCTCCATGACGAAAACCCCGCGTGCATGCCGCAGCGCTTGCGCGACCGCTTCGTCGGGGAACGGCCGGTAGAGCCGCACTCCAAGCACTCCGATCTTGTGCCCTTCGGCCCGCAGGGTCTCGATGACGTCCCGCAGTTGGTAGGTGAGCGACCCCAGCCCCACGACGATGTATTCCGCGTCGTCGCAGCGGTACGGCTCCACGAGGGGCACTCCCCCCCGCCCGAAGACCTTCTGGAACGCGGCGTCGGTCTCCTGCACCACCTGCACGGCCTTCCGCAGGTCTTCCTGCAGCAGGTAGCGGATCTCCATGTAACCGTGGGCCAGCTCGCCGTGGACGTCCAGCCGGGTCTCGGGGAGCGTCACCGTGTTGAGGTTGGCCGGATCGGCCGGGTCCAGAGCGTAGGCCGGCTTGAACGGCTTCAGAAACTGCCCCACCTTCTCCTCTTCCGGCACAGCAAAGGGCATATAGGTGTGCGACAGCAGGTAGCCGTCGTAGCACACCATCACCGGGATGCTGGTGGCTTCCGCCACCGCGAAGGCCTTCAGGGTGTCGTCGATGATCTGCTGGTGATCGCAGCAGTACATCTGGATCCACCCGGTGTCGCGCTGGGAGATGGAGTCCTGGTGGTCGTTCCAGATGTTCCAGGGGGCGCCCACGGCCCGGTTGGCCACGCACATGACGATGGGTAGGCGCGCGCCCGCCGCCCAATGCACCTGCTCGTGCATGTAGAGCAACCCGTTGGCGCTGGTGGCCGTAAAGGCCCGTGCGCCGGCCGAGCTCGCGGCGATGCAGACGGCCAACGCCGAATGTTCGCTCTCCACGGGGACGTACCGGGCATCCATCTCGCCCGCTTCGATGAGCTCGGACAGCTTCTCGGTGAGCGGGGTCTGCGGAGTGATGGGATACGCCGCCACCACCTGCACGCCGGCCAACTTGACACCCAGTGCCGCCGCTACATTCCCTGTTTCGATGATGTGCACGGCCCTACCCCTCTCCGCCTTCGCCGCCGGCCACTTCGTCCGCCATGGTGATGGCCTTGGTGGGGCACTCCTCGGCGCAGATGCCGCAGCCCTTGCAGTATTCGTAGTCGATAGTCGGCGGGATGGTCCGCGAGACCACACAGTCGGGGCAGTAGAGCCAACAGCTGAAGCACATCTCGGCGCCGCGTTTGGCCGGTGTGCAGCGCTCCAGGTCGATGACCGGGCGCTGAACGCGCCACGAGCCGGTGCGGCCGCCGTCGCCCGGACCGGGCAGGCTGTGCGACGTGTTGTAACGATAGTCTCGGGTGCCCATCACGCGACCCCCACGATGGTGTTCTCATACGCGAGGCGCGCCGCCTCGGCGTTGGCTTTGGGCTTCTTGCCCTCGAACTCAGCCACGATCTCCGGGTAGACCAGGTCGAAGGGCACGATGTCGAGCGCTTGGCACAGGACGCCGAGCATGCCGGAGTTGATCCTCCCCTGCGGCAGCCCGGCCTGTACGGACAGCCCGGTGACGTCGGCTACGGCCAAACGTGCGCCGCCAAAGTCATAGGCATCGAGCGGCTTCGCTGTGTTGAGCACCACCAGCCCGCCGTCCTTGAGCCCTCTGACCACGTCGACCTCGTCCAGCAGAAGATGATCCAAGACCACGACGATATCGGGGGTCTCGATCGGCGAAAGATCGTAGATCTTGTCCCGGGATATCTTGAGGGAGGTGAAGATGGGGGCGCCGCGGCGCTCGGTGCCGAAAGTCGGAGCCATGACCACTCCAGGGTACCCGTTCTTGAACGCCGCTAGGGCGAATATCTTTGCCGCGGTGATGGCTCCCTGTCCACCCCGGCCGTGCCACCGTATCTCGATCATGCGCTCTCCAATTCGGCCCACACGCCAGCCTTCTCCCAGAGACGATCTCGGAAAAGGGATTCACGAGCGATCGAGCCGCCCGCCCCGGGTCCGGTGATACCGGAACCCCTCCCGGGCGTACGGCCTCGCTGATGATAGCAGCGTCTATAGCTTGTTGCTCGCCCTCCAGACGTTCATCCTCTGCGCCTCGCGCACGAGCTTGTCGCGGAACTGCGGATGCGCGATCTCGATCACGCGCTCGGCGCGCTCCCAGGTGGAGCGGCCATGCAGGTTCGCGATACCGTACTCGGTGACGATGTATGGCGACTGGGAGCGCGGCCCGGTGACGATGCTCCCCTCGCCCAGGGTCGGCACGATGCGGGAGTTCAGCTCGCCGGTCTTCTTGTCGGTGTACGTGGACGACATGCAGACGAAGGCCTTGCCGCCCCGCGACATGTACGCGCCGGTGGTGAAGTCCAGCTGCCCGCCTGTGCCGCTGATCTGGCGCAGCCCGGACGATTCCGAGTTGATCTGCCCGAACAGGTCCACCTCGACGCAGTTGTTGATGGCGACCACGTTGTCGTTGGCCGCGATGATGTTCGGGTCGTTGGTGTAGTCCACCGGGTACGAGGCCAGGCCGGGGTTGCAGTCGGCCCATTCGTAGAGGCGTTTGCTGCCCACCGAGAACGCGAACACCCCTTTTCCCCGGTCGATGTTCTTGCAGCAATTGGTGAGCTTGCCTGCCTCGAAGAGGTCCGCGTAAGCGTCCACGAGCATCTCGGTGTGCATGCCCAGGTCCTTCAGGTCGGACTCGCAGAGCATGCGGCCGATGGTGTCGGGCATGCCGCCGATGCCGAACTGGATGGTGGA
>Ga0182021_10011043_pt1 | contig 10709 bp, 7 predicted proteins | sample 612E3MmetaG_FD_120493 | JGI IMG/M metagenome (GOLD analysis project Ga0182021, IMG submission 120493) | Permafrost microbial communities from Stordalen Mire, Sweden - 612E3M metaG (Illumina Assembly) | ecosystem: Environmental > Terrestrial > Soil > Wetlands > Permafrost | place: Sweden...
AAAATAAAAAAACCAGCGCCGAACAGACCTTTTACCCCAGCTGCAAAACCCCTGGCAGCACCCACGGCAAAAGCTTCTGCAACCCCTGTGAAAACAGGTGAATTTGCCTTTGGGAAAGAGAATTACCGTCTGCTTTTTATCGGCCTTGCATTCATCGTGCTGGGTTTCATCCTTATGATCGGCGGGGGATCGAAAGATCCCAAAATCTTTAACCCGGCGATCTTCAATTTCCAGCACATCACGCTGGCCCCGATCCTTGTCCTCACCGGATATGTGATCGAGATCTTTGCCATCATGAAGAAACCGAAGGATTGATATGTCCCTCATACAGGCCATTATCCTTGCCATCGTTGAAGGGATAACCGAATTCCTGCCTGTTTCTTCCACCGGGCATATGGCGCTGGTTGCGTCTTTCATGAATATCGAAAAAGAATCTTTCACCAAACTCTTCATTGAAAATATCCAGTTTGGTGCAATTATTTCCGTGCTCGTAATCTACTTCCGGAAATTCATCGACTTCAAATCCTGGCGTTTTTACCTGAAACTGCTGATCGCATTTATTCCTTCTGTCATTGTGGGTCTGCTGATCAAGAAGTACATCGATCATATACTTGGAGTTCCGCTGTTCATCGCAGTTGTGATGGTTGCCGGCGGGATCCTCCTGATTTTCGTGGATTTTTGGTTTAAAGGATCAACCCTGGAGAAAGAAGAACAGATCACCTATAAAAAATCTCTCGTTATCGGATGTTTTCAACTCCTGGCCATCGTGTTTCCTGGTTTCAGCCGCAGCGCAGCGACCATCATCGGGGGGATGCAGCAGAAACTGACCCGGAAACTAGCGGCCGAATTCTCATTCTTCCTTGCTGTTCCCACGCTGGCAGGCGCATTCGCCAAGAGCCTCTGGGATGCCTATAAGGAAACCCCGGAACTGCTGAACCACCACAACCTCATGATGCTGGCAACGGGCAATGTCCTTGCATTTATCATCGCCATCATCGCCATCAAGGCATTCATCGCTTACCTGACCAAACACGGATTCAGAATTTTTGGTTATTACCGTATCATCGTAGGGTTAGCCATCATACTTTTTCTTATCTTCGGAAAAGGATTTACGATATTATAAACAAAAAAAATCTCGCAGACTTTCCTTTGCGTGCCTTAGTGAAAACCTTCGTGTGACTTTGTGGTTGATATATTTAAGCACTAAGGCGCACAAAGGATAACACAAAGCATCACAAAGTAGTTATTAACTTAATTTTCATTTTCAACCGGTCAGGAGCATGAATTTTGATTTTGAAAAAGGGGAGATCCTGCTTGTCAATAAGCCTTACAAATGGACTTCGTTTGATGTGGTGAACCTGGTACGGAACTATATCCGGAAACAGCTGGGCATAAAAAAAATAAAAATCGGTCATGCCGGTACACTCGACCCACTGGCCAGCGGCCTGCTAATCCTTTGTACCGGCAGGATGACAAAACGGATTGAGGAGTTCAAGGAGTTCGACAAAGAATATACCGGAACATTTGTCCTGGGCGCCACCACGGCTTCCTTCGACCTGGAAAAGGAAATCGATGTTCATTATCCATGGGAACATATCACCAGGGAGGAAATCATGGCTGCCGTAACGAAGCTCACCGGCAGCTATGACCAGCTTCCACCGGTTTTTTCTGCGAAGAAGATCAAGGGGAAAAGGGCATATGATTATGCCCGGAAGGATCAGGAAGTGATCATGACACCCAAACGGATCACCATTTCGGCATTTGAGGTTCAGGAAATTAACCAGCAACAGGTTCATTTCCGGGTTTCCTGCAGCAAGGGAACCTACATCCGTGCATTGGCGCGCGATCTCGGCCTGGCGCTCAACACAGGTGCCCATCTCAGTGCACTCTGCCGCACTCGTATCGGTCCCTATTATTTGCGCGATGCCTATGATATCGAGGATCTGAAATCAGTACTGAAGGAAGAAGGTCCTTCCCGGAATAATGTATCTTTGTAACACCAACAAAACCGCAACTTTTCTGTTCTAATCCATATTCAATGAAAAAAATTATTCTTTCGTCGTTACTGATTATCTTAACCGCCTCTTTCATCACTGTGGGATATAAACATTCCAAAGCCTTCCAGCGGGCAAAGTTTGAATCCTTTCTGAAACAGGAATACCGCAAACTGCCGCATCCTTCCGCCAGAGAAGAAAAAGAAACTGCGGCTGATCAGCCGGATATGGCGGCAATGCAGGATTATTTCATGACCCTTGACCCTGCCACGGGGACGATCCCACGTGAGCGTCTTTACCAGGCAAACATTGAAACACGGAGCATCATGAAACAAAAGAACTCCGGGTCACCCATTGTCTGGACCGGTTATTCTTCAAATATGGGTGGGCGCACCCGTGCGATCATGTACGACCCCAACGACCCTTCGCAAAATAAAGTATGGGCCGGGGGCGTAACGGGAGGGCTCTGGTACAATACCAACATCAACGATCCAAATCAGTCGTGGGTCCCGGTGGGTGACTTCTGGCCAACGCTGGCCATCCGCTGCATCACCTATGACCCGAACAATACCTCCGTTTTTTACATCGGGACAGGGGAAGCCGAAACCGCCATCCAGACCTACCGCGAATCTTCCGGCCTTGGCGATGGCATATGGAAATCCATTGACGGTGGCGTCACCTGGAACCAGCTGGGTTCAACCACCGGCTTTGCTTATGTTCCCAAGATCGTTGTGCGGAATGAAGGTGGCAGCAGCGTGATCTATGCTGCCGTGGTTTCGGGCCTATACCATGGAACCCACAACAGCCTTCCGTCTGACGGACTCTTCCGTTCGGACGATGGAGGTATTACCTGGACACAGGTCCTTCCAAACATAACAGGTTACAATTCTCCTTATTCCCCGTCGGATGTGGTGCTCGGGGCCGACGGAAGGATCTTTGTCGGCACAATGCCCAACCTGGATGGAAACGGAGCAGCAGTATTGCTTTACTCCGATACCGGCCTGCCCGGATCATGGAACGTAAATACAACTTTCCAGGCCCAGATCCTTGCCGATCCTCAGTACAACATTCCCGGCCGCGTGGTTTTCGGGTGTGCCCCGTCAGATCCGAATGTCGTTTATGCCCTGGTGGCATCGGGACTTATCAGCTCCGTCAACAACTTCAAATATTACTATTGTTTTGATATTCTCCGTTCCGATGATAAAGGAGTAACCTGGACAAAAAAGACCCTTCCCACCGATCTGAACGGACAAATAAATTTTGCTTACCTCGCCTGGCATGCCATGGATATTGCTGTTGATCCGAATGATCCGAACACGGTCTTTATTGGCGGACTGGATGTACAGAAAAGCAATAACGGAGGAACTTACTGGACCCGTGTCAGCGACTGGTCCCTGATGTACTATGGTGGAGGAGCCCAGTATGTTCATGCCGACCAGCACATTATGATTTTCAAACCAGGTTCCTCAACCGAGTTGCTGCTGGGATGCGATGGCGGTGTATTCTATACGGCAACCGCCAATAATAACATGCCAACATTTGATCAGCGTAATCTCGATTACAACACCCTTCAATTCTATACAGCCGACCTGAGAAACGAAGCAGGATCAACAGAGTTGATCGGAGGGTTGCAGGATAACGGATGTCTTTATTACGCTAACGTGCCGGTTACCATTGATGAAATGGTCAGCGGAGGCGACGGAGCCTATTGCTTCTTCGACAAGAAAGACGTTTTCTATTCCATCTCTTCCTATTATTACAATAACTATTATGTTCAGGTCAACGGAATAACCACGGGTTACCTGACTAACTGGCAGAGCGGGGTGTTCGTTAACCCGGCTGATTATGATTACCGCAATAAAGTACTCTATGCCAACGCCTGTGATTTTGTTGGTAACTACCTGGATTATTACCTGCAGTTATCAGATGTAACCGGTAGTGGATACGGTGATTTCAAGAAATTGGGTACGACCACCCAGGTGTATTTCTCCGCCCTGAAATGGTCGCCTTATTCACCTTCCGGAAATGCAACCATTTTCCTTGGCACACAGTCGGGGCGGCTGTTTAAGGTAACAAATGCTGCGGCAACACCGGTCACGGCTGAGATCACTGGTTCCAATTTCCCGGTCGGGAACATTGCCTCCATTGATATCGGGAAATCGGAAGACACGCTGCTGGTAACCATTTCAAATTACGGGGTGGCTTCGGTATTCACGACATATGATGGCGGACAGAACTGGGTTAACAGCGAAGGCAACCTTCCTGACATGCCAATAAGGTGGGGGATTTTTCATCCCCAGAATTCCCGGCAGGTCATGCTTGCCACCGAAACAGGAGTATGGGTCACCGGTAATCTCAATGCTTCACCGGTTACCTGGACGCCGGTTGTAACAGGGATGGCCAATGTACGCGTGGATCAGCTAAACATCCGGACCAGCGATAATACCGTGATTGCTGCAACCCACGGGAGAGGACTATTTACCACAAGGTGGGATGTGATAAACGGGGTTGATCAGTTGCAGCTTCAGGCTTTCAAAATGTATCCTAACCCGGTCCGGGATATACTGAACCTTTCTTTTGAAACGAACAAATCGCAAACGATTACGTATAAAATTATTGATCCTGCAGGTAAAATCGTAATGGAAGAAAACAATGGACTCAGCACCGGACATGTCGTGGAGCGGTTGAATATTTCCAGCCTTGCAACGGGTGTTTATTTTGTTGCTATTTATGGAGATGGAAAGAATCTGAAAACCGTGAAAATTATTAAACAGTAAATAGTGAAGAATGATTTTTAAAAAACCAATACCAAATACCTAACACCTGGTTTCATGACACCGCCAAAATCCTATCCGGTTTATTCACCGGAATACTTCATGAACGAAGCGTTGAAAGAGGCAGGCAAAGCCCTGGAAAAAGACGAAGTACCGATAGGAGCAGTGGTTGTTTGTGAAGATCGTATCATCGCCAGGGCGCACAACCTGACGGAAACCCTGAATGATGTGACCGCTCATGCCGAAATGCAGGCATTCACGGCTGCCTCCGGATACCTGGGAGGGAAATACCTGAACGAATGTACGCTTTATGTGACTGTTGAACCCTGCGTGATGTGCGCCGGTGCGTCTTTCTGGGCACAGCTGGGAATGCTGGTTTTCGGGGCAGATGATCCCAAGAGAGGATACAGGCTTGTGAAAAAAAATCTCCTGCATCCGAAAACGAAAGTCATCTCCGGGGTCCTTGCAGCAGAATGCAGCGAACTGATGACATCTTTCTTTAAATCCAAAAGAACCTGAAACCTCTTTGTGTGACTTTGTGATAGCCTTGGTGATACTTTGTGGTTAAAAAATTTTACCACCAAGGCGCACAAAGTCCACACTAAGGCACACTAAGTAAGAATCAGAAAATAATAATCCCGATGGAGCTTCAATACCTGGAAAATACAATCGCTGAAATCGCCGGTACTGCCCGTCGTTTATGGGAAAAAGGCTGGGCCGAGCGCAATGCCGGAAATATATCGGTGAATATCACCGGCCTGATTTCGATGCAGGAACTTGAACGATTCGATAACAGCCAGATTCATTCTTTACCGGCAGGTTATTCTTCTTTAGCCGGTCAAATCCTGGTTGTCACCTCTGCCGGCAGCAGAATGCGCGATCTTGCGAAAGATCCACGGAACCACCTTTGTCTCCTGAAAATAGATACATCCGGAGCAAATTTCAAACAGTGGCCGGAAGAAGGCTTGGCGCCTACATCCGAACTTCCCACTCATCTGGCGGTACACGACATGCTGGTCAGAAAAAAATCCCCCGCAAAAGCGCTGGTACACGCACATGCTACTGAACTCATTGCCTTGACACAGATCCGGGAATTTTGTTCCACAGAGGCGCTGAACCATTTGCTCTGGGGCATGCATCCCGAAACTATCATGTTCGTTCCAAAGGGACTGGGATTCATTCCGTTTGAATTACCCGGAACATCAGGAATCGCGGAAGCAACAACAAAAACGCTGGAAGAATACCCGGTGGTTTTGTGGGAAAAACATGGTGTCCTGGCTACCGGGACGACAGCAGCAGATGCTTTTGACATGATCGATCTTCTCGCAAAGTCGGCCAGGATCTACTTTATGGTAAAAAGTGCCGGGTTTGAACCGGAGGGCCTGACGGAGGAACAGCTTAAACAGTTGATGAGCTGATGAACTCATGAGCTTTTTTAGCTCATCAACTCATCAACTCATGAGTTCGTCAGCTATTTCAGGTAAACCTTCCCGGTATAAACACCCTGATCCGTCATCACCTTCACCACATAATATCCTTCAGCCACGCCAGGGGTGATCCTGTTCAGGACCTGGTTTGAAAGTGTTCCATTGAATAATTCTTTCCCGATAAGGTCATAAAGGAAAACAGACCCTTCCTGAAGATTTCCATCCTGCGATTTGATATAGATGGTATTTCCGAAGGAATAGATCTGCATCGGCTGGATGTTCTTCGAATCGTTTACCCCGAAATACGGGTTGTCAAAATGAAGAACGAAACGATTGGGATCATCCAGGGTATCGTAAGTGAAATTATAAATTGGGTTGGTTCTCAGGTCCTGTGTGGTATTCAGCTTCAGGTCTTCCAATGAGATGGAGATGGCATTTTCGAAAGTCCCAAGACTGTCGGCAATCAATGTATAAGTGCCTGGCAATCCGCAGCTGAATCCCATCGGAATTACCATATTTTTCTTTTCAAACGGCAGGGAATTGCAGGTTACATTAGTGTCGCCAATGCGCGTATAAAGTTGGGGTGCCTCACTCAGTCCCCAGAGTTTATAGGCATCATATCCTGGGTTGTATCCTGAGGTAGCCTCCGGGTTGAAATGAACCGAAATCCTGTCAGAATAAGTGTTGATGGAACTCAAAACAACCATGAGAAGTGCGTCTTTAATGACCGGTGCATCCTTTAAAAAGGTGACGCCATTATGAACACGGGCCGCATTGGTAAGGGTCAGCGTTGAGGATCCCACCCAGCTATTGGTGATATGGACAAAAAAGCCCTGTTCTGCCGGGGCAAACGCTACATGTGTTCCGAAATTGGCAGGAGAGGCCAGTGCGACATTGTAATTTCCTGATGGATAAAAAGGGTTTCCCGATCCGGATTGATCCCAGAAATAGGCCGCTGCTTCAAAATGATCCCAGGTTATACCGGTTGTGAGGCTGATGGCGCTTGGATAAGGGTTGCCTACCAGGTGCCAGCCTCTCCATGGATCCGTAACAATGCGACTGTCCGTGAAGGTTTGTGTTCCCGTGTTCAGCATACCGGAAAATGTTTCCAGCCCCACGTTGCTGGAAGGTTTCCAGCAAGCATAACCGCGCATTACCTGGAGGGGTGTTGCCGGGTTCACGATCCACCCGCTCCAGCCGTTTGCTTTTGACGGATCCGAGGTCATCAGGTAATCATTTAAGAAAACATTGGCAGTTGCATTGCTGATGGGAGATGAAATGTAATGATACGTATCCGGGGTAAGATAGCGCTCAACTTTTGCTGTTCCGGTTCCTACAAAACCATTATCGATAAAAGAAGCGGTTCCGGTAGCATCGGATTTAAGGATGAGACAATTAGGACCGTTGAGTGTGGTGTTGCCTGTTACGGTCAACTGTCCAGTAGGTATGATGGTATAAGGGCCATTGGTCATATCCAGCGTACCTATTACCGTTGCAGCAATCGGAGTAGGGTTAACACCCTCCACGATCAGGTCATCAAAATACCAATAATCCAATGCATAATAATCCCCGACGTAAGCAAACCGAAAATATATATTGCCCCCTACGTCTGTAGAATAATTTGAAATTAAAATGGTTTGCGCCGAAAGTGTTTTTGTATATGTATTGGACCATACATCATGCCATGGACCGCCTGTACTCGTTGAGGATTGCAATTTTAAGAAAGTAGCGACATTTGGGGTATAAACCCCGGAAGTAGCCGTCTTGAATGACACATTTAACATTGTATAGCCTGTCGTATTTACAGGCCCGCGGTATATGGAATAAGTCGCGTTACCATGAAATCCGGAGCCGATAAATTCTGCCTCGGGAGAAGTTCCGCCGGCATTGGCTGATGCAACTGAATTATATTGTCCCGGAGCAGTTCCCTTGTCTCCCGTCCAGCTTGTTAAATCGGGAAATGCATCCGTAAGCAAATTTGTTGTACCATAGGCAAATTGCGTGACTCCCCCTGTATTTGTCGTGATATTGTTTAATGTGGAGGTGGTTGTCGGCAATTCCTTCCCGGTGGTGATCGCCGGACTCCCGGTATATAAAAGATTGACGGTTCCGGCAAATGTAGGGGTCGTGTACAAATTTCCACCCGACCGTGAAATTGTCGATCCGGATGCCATGGTCAGGTTCGATCCGTTGATCAGCCATCCGTTCGTCAATGTTAAAGTGTTATTTACATTAACAGCACCACTCAATGTTGTATTCGCATTGATTGTAAAATTCTTCAATCCGCCGGTTATTGCATTAACGATGGTGGCCCCGTTCATAACCAGGTTTGATGAGGTCCCGCCGTTAAATGAGCCGGGAACGGTATAGGTGATGGCTCCGCCTATAGTGAGTGTATGCGCACCGATTCTGAGTGCGGGTGTTCCGGTTCCACCATAAAAATTCAATTCATTCGTAATGGCAAGATCGGAACTCAGGGTTATATCTGCGGCATCGAAAATGTAAAGGGCGGCGGCAGATAAGGTTCCCGGAACTTCAAATCCTGTGTTATATGCAGTTAAACCATCATCATATAACAGGTATAAACCCGTGGTTCCGACATTAAAAGAGGGAGCAACATCGAAATTACCGGCAGGGAATGTATTCGAAGCAACACCTCTTTGCACGGTCGCATATGAAGTTCCTCCGTTCCCCAGCGTGATTTTGTTTGAATTTGTAATGGTTCCGTAAAACATGTTCACCCTGCTGCAAACAATCTGATTGCTTCCCAGAAGTGTCAGACCTGTATTGTTTTCGAGGGTAAAGGAAGATAAGGGTGCTGTTAAAATACCGTTATTGGTAAACGTTTGTGCCGATGTCCCGTAAAAATAAAAATTGGTATAATCAGCTGTCGCGGTAATGGTTGCACCAGGATTGTTTATAGCATTGCCTTCCATGACCAAATTTGTTTGCACCGAACTCGTTCCGGCTGACAAAACAAGTGTTGAGCTATTGGTAAAGTTTCCAAGAACTACCAGGTTGTTTGCAGTGTAAATATTGGGAATGGTTTTTATTCCTGCGCCTGAAAGCCCAAGGTTTCCCTGATATCCGATAGGATAAATATTTTGGGCAGCGGCACCCGTATAGTTCACCGTGCTCCCCGGGACAGTGGACAGGGTTGGTGTGCCTGTATATGCGCCCCCCATGTTTAACGTTCCGGCACCGGTAATATAGAATTGACAAGCATTACTGCTTGTTGTGAGGGCTCCTGAGATAGTAGCCGTTCCTGTAGTAATATTAACAATATCCGGATTTGCCGCATTGGTTGCAGTCATTGTAAGAGATCCGCAGCTGAGTGTTCCTGCATTCACATTCATCGTACAGGTTTGTCCGGATGCTGGACGGGGCATTGTTAATGCACCTGAGATGGTTAGTGAATTGCTGCCACTGATTGTAACCGCACTGCTTGCATTGACCGCGGCAAAAGTGAGGGATGCGCATTGGGCACCTATCATATCAACAGTCACCGTTATACCAGAATTGATAGTCACTGCATCTGAAGATGTAGGTACTGCCGCCCCACCCCATGTTGTCGTGCTGCTCCAGGGGCCTGAAACGGAAGCTATTCTTGTCGCAAGTGGAAAATACATAGGTGTTTCCGGCGGTTGGCTGTTTTCAAAGGAATCATTTGAATTTGCTTTTAAAGCGAATGAATTGTTTTCCGGAACCGCGTAAGGTCGGGCAGTTGCCGCCTGTACCCTTACATCTTTTTTACCTGAATAAAAAGGATCATTTGTTAATTTGGTTTGTCCCCACCCAATGCTTATTATCCCCGGAAACAGGGAGTAAAAAACGACTGAAAGCAGGAAATACTTTTTCGAAAAATGAATAGACCTGGTTTTCATATGTATAATATTATTTGTAATTCGAATTAAAGATCAGGAACCGATCCAACATAATTCTGACTGTTCCCGGGAATTTATTTTTAAAATACACAGAAGGGCATTGAATAATATCAAAACACGGAATATATATTAGAATATTTCGTTGTTTAAAATCCATAACAACGATTATATATTTTAAAACGAGTATGTGAAATACGTTCAAAATTTATAATAAATAAAAGATAATATGCAGATATGCAGCTAATTCGGAGCCAAAGTAATAGGAAAAATTAGGGAAAGCAAATTTTCTTTCAAATATTTTTAAATCATTACCCTGACAAGTATGGAAGCTGGTGAGTTGGTGAGTTGGTGAACTGGTGAGCTGATGAGCTGGTGAGTTGGTGAAATGGTGAGTTGGTATGCTCACCAATTGATTCAGTGGTGCCATGGCGCAGGGTGCCGTGGTGAAGTGGTGAAGTGGTGAGGTAGTGAGATAGTGAGATAGTGAGGTAGCGAGTGACAAAATTCACATTAACATTCACCAATTCACCACCTCACGAATTCACTAATTTTTAAGGTAAACCTTCCCGGTATAAACACCCTGATCGGTCACCACCTTCACCACATAATATCCCTCAACAACGCCAGGAG
>Ga0182021_10011045_pt1 | contig 10708 bp, 6 predicted proteins | sample 612E3MmetaG_FD_120493 | JGI IMG/M metagenome (GOLD analysis project Ga0182021, IMG submission 120493) | Permafrost microbial communities from Stordalen Mire, Sweden - 612E3M metaG (Illumina Assembly) | ecosystem: Environmental > Terrestrial > Soil > Wetlands > Permafrost | place: Sweden...
CCGGTTTCAGGGTAATAATAGTTGGTGAAACACCCCGTATAAAAAGCTACTTTTTTGTTACTTATCAAATCATCAGACATTTTTCCTCATCCACTTTCTGAATGTCTCAAAATGGAATACCGGCAAAATCGTTTTTTTATCAATACCGGTTATCATTTCCATTGGGGTTCTTATCAATTTAGTCTTCATCATCGGATTAGCCAAAGGAGCGAAAGTTGTGCCCGCTTTTGCCAATAATTCAGGTTCACCAATAATTTTATGATAAAATGACCGGCCGTGTTTTTCACTATAATCAATCTTGGCCTCCCACATTAAATGAGGAAGATCAATATCTACAGGGCATTCCAAACGACAGGCTTCGCAGTGAAGACAGGTATCTATTGTATTACTCTTTTCCGTAATGAATTGGCTCAAGTAGTTCTTAGGTGTCCAAATATAATCAACGTTCGTGAAAGAGTGCTGAATAGGACAGTGTTTGTTGCAAGCGCGGCACCCGATGCAAAGGAAAAGGTCTTCAAATTTACTTCCAGGCAGACTACTCCTGCCATTATCCAGAATAATTATATGAACTTCTCTTTCTTTTCCGTCGAGAGGCAACCCCAGTTCTGCTATGGATGGATTGGTTTTAGATTTTGGCTGAATGCCAAGCATAATATTTTCTATACCAAATATTCCCATACATTTAGTTTGGAAATCGGCATCCTGACTGGTTTTTACTATTTTATCCAGTCCAATCACGAGAATTACCTTTTTTGCTTCGTTCAAGTCTTGGTATATATTAGAGAAATGTTGCAGAAAGAAAACCGTTCCATCCTCGGTCGATATTGCATTTATCCCAAGCACAGCCATATATTTCCTTGTCTCGTTGGCTCCCGAGAAACCAATTCCCGGTAACTTACGCGCAACTTCAAAAGTACCCATTAAGTCTTTGTCCAGCATTCTAGGCAACGACCAGTAATCCAGAATTTCTTTTTTCTTAAGATCAAACTCATCTAGGTAAGAATTGATGATCGTAAATCCGTTGGAGCTCAGTCCTGATTTTAATTCTTGAACGATTATGCTTGAGTTATTAATAGAAATAGTTTTATTTCCATCTGAAATACTTGTGATGTATTTTACAGCTTCGATATTATCAATCGCCGCTGTGACTTTCACTGCCGGGTATTTCTGTCTAAGGGTGGTTTGTAGTTCCGCGGTGAGTGAACTGATATTGCTTCGAGAGTGTTCCCTAATTCTCCGGAGTTCTTGCTTAATATCCTTTATGCTCAGAACCTTTGGGGCTGAGGATGCTTTCTTGCCAAGCTGGTATAGCTTCTTAGCCGTTAAAATTCTTTTTTCACGCAGTTCCGGTTCTAAAATATTAATAGGTATATCTATTTTCATTCGCTCACTCAATTATAACGATTTAAAGCTGTTTTAACCGCCAGAATTAATTACTCTTATATGAAGTCCATTTCCATCATTAACCGGTTTCGCCAGTTGTAACGGATAGGAATTCTCTTTATTTACACTCAACTTCCCGTCCTTGCTAAATACCCGCTTTCTAAGCTCGGGAAATCGAGCAGCCAATTGCTGAATGCATTGGCCAATCGTATTTCAGCTAACTTCGACAACATTTTGTTTATTAGTGATGAGAGTCAAGAAAGGATTAATGTGTATCCTAATGCTTACGAGTATATCCTTCCCTCAAATCACCACAATACTCACCAACCAAGTCTCGTTTTAACTTTTATAACAGCAGGCAACATGCGGTTTTCTGTAATACCTGGTTAGCAAGAGTATGTCGGCAGTTGTAGATTACGTAAAATTGCTGCTCTAATGCCATAACCGGAACAACTTTGGGCGCGATGCTGGTAAATTTGCTTTTTTATTTTATAAATTCTGGGGCGTAATGCGACTGAAACCTTCGCTATTTTAACTAGATAATAGTCCTTTTTACGAATTACTGTCAAACTAAATATTGTATTGGTGTAGCAAGTCCGGCTATCTGCCCAGGATTTTGACTAAATTTGTTATAGAGTTTATGACTTGCCCCAATGGCGGCTAACGCGTGATGAATTGAACCAAGCTCCACTCGCACATGAAAAATGGAAATATTAATGTCATAAAGGTTACTTTATTGACTGTAAGAAGCGGGTAATAAAGAGGAATATGTCATTATTTCCTAAATCGGCACTTATATATCGCCAACGGACGCCCTTGATTATATATCAATCCCAACCCGACACCGTCATGACAGCCAGCTCGACAGCCTAACTTAACAAAAGCCCCTAATGTAAAATAGCTGGTTGTCTAGATTATCTTAAATCTTGTCGGAGCCATCTCGAGCTAAACAATTCGATGAATATATTACCAGCGCCACATTTTGGCTTAATATGTGATGCCAATTATTACTCCGATGCTTTCATCCCGATGTTTGTACGAAGGTAACAAAACATTAAAATGAGACTGCCGAAAAAGTCCATCATAACAGATGCGGCACCCGGTACATTTTTCACTATCTATTAGCACCGCACCATATTTCGGTTCTTTACGGATGGCGTTGACAGGACAAACGCTCATGCAAGCAGGTTCTTCACAACGGTAGCAAGGAATCCATTGAAAATGGATACGTACTTGTGGGAAACTCCCTTTCTCGTATTCATACACCTTCAGGTATTTTAGCGGTCCCGGTGGCAATTGGTGCCAATTTTTACAAGCCACGGAACAATCGCGGCATCCCGTGCATCGGCTCTGGTCAAAGAAGAAACCATACTGCGTCATCTTGCCCCATCCCACTTTTTAATTTCGACAAGTGCCTTACAAGGTTCATGATCAAGGATAGTCTCAGGTAAAGGCTGTTCATCATAGTGCGTTAGCAGGTTAGGGGCGCCTCTGATGTCAATGCCTTCAGGCATCAAGTCAGTTTTAGTTTTATTTGGCGTATACCAGCCACCATGGAAGATGTTGATAGTCCCGGGGACTACTCTGGAAGTGACATAGGCCGGCATAATTATTTCGCCTTGATCGTTATAAACTCTGACCAGGTCGTCATCAACTACCCCCCGGCTTTTGGCATCGGCGACGCTTATCCACACGGCGTGCCGATAACAGTCTTGGTTCAGTAATGGCTGGTTGTCTAATAGTGTGTGTATCCGGTAGAGGCCGTGGGGAGACGACATCAAGAGCGGATATTCCTTAACGTCCTTACTGTGATAAGTAGCCCTACCCCCCATCGTCATTTGTGCCATTGGCGGCAGATTACCACCACCATACCGCCCATTCGCGGCACGTATTTTTCGTTCGGATGAATTGGCAGTTCTACTGATGTTTGCGGCCGCATTTTCTAAGCCTGCCGCCAATTCGTTGGAATAAAATTCTATCTTGCCGGATTCTGTTCGCTTAAAAGGGTTCTCACTGCGTTCTATTATCTTTTTATAGGTATAATGTGGTTCATCGACCTGCCAGCGGAAAACAGGCTTCTTTTGGAATTCTTCCCAACTCGGTGGCTGCAAGAGAGCAATTTCTTTCCGAAGTGCCCATTTTTCATAAGCTTCCCGATGCAAGTTTTCAATAGTTTCGTCCCATTTATCATCGGGAACAATAGCCAGACGTGGACTATATTGCTCAGCAATACCCAACCGCTTCGCGATCTGCACCCAGATCCATCCCGGTGCCTTAACTTCACCCGGTGGGTCAACACACTTCTGCTTGTATACAAAATAATTACCATTCAGGTTCGTAGGTGCCGAAACAAACAAATCTCTCGGTCCACCTCCCATTCCGAACCACGCGTCTCTGCCTTCAAAGGCTTTATGCATTTGGGGTAGAACGATGTCGGCATATCTTGCAGTGGGATTGTCAAGATGATAGGAAAATACCACGGTAAAATCCAGTTTCTTAAAAGCTCTGATATTCGTATTTACATCCGGGTGGGTCATCACCGGGTTAGTTGACGGCAGAATCATCATTTTGATATTGGGGGAAGGATTTCCGGGAGGATTACCAATTACACGGTTATATTCATCTACAGTCATCTCGCCTTTATCCAATTTCTCCCGCAAAACAATAGCTTCAGGCCATTTGAAATGAGCCAGCAGAATCGGTGCCTGATAAATCCCGGGTGCTCTCTGCCAGTCTACAACCGGCTTCGGCAGGGTTGGCTCATGAATCCCAAATTCGCCGGCTGTATCCCCGGACGCTGTTCCACCCGGAGTCAGCGTGTTTCCTGTCAGCGCCTGTAAATACATCCCGGCCCTGATACCATTCTCTCCCCAGAATTGACGACCAAGACTCCACGCCGTGTTAAGATTGACCGGTTTGCTGCGCGCATATAGCCTGGCAAATTCCAAAATCGTCTCCGCCGGGACGCCGCAAATCTTTTCAGCCCATTGCGGTGTCTTGTCGACGCTGTCACTTGCTCCCAGCACATAGTCTTTCCACCGCCGTAATCCATCAGGCTCAACCCACTTCTTAATGAATTCTTTATCGCACAGATCTTCTTTAAACCAAACGTTGGCCATGGCGATCATCATCGCGACATCGGTAGTTGGTCGTATCGGGATCCATTGATTGGCCACCGTCTCAGCCGTCGGCGTGTATCGAGGTTCGATCGATATAATCGGGATGCCTCTTTCTTTGGCACGAAGCATTGTATAAATGACGTGGTTACTCAACGTTGTCGCCGGATTAAATCCCCACAGGACGATGAGTTTGGATTTCAGCAGGTTACTTTCGTCCTGCCGGTCTCCTCCTCCATCACTGCCTAATACCCACCTTTCCGGTTCATCAATACCATTCTTGGAATGAATGCCCCAATCTGCAACCCCTGCTCCAAACCAGGGACTGAGTGTAAAATCATTCCAATCGCCTCCAATCGAATATGGACCGTATTTTTCTTTATAATATTTAAGTTTGTTGGCGATGGTATCCAGAGCCTCATCCCAGGAGATTCGCTGCCATTTACCTTCGCCTTTTTCACCGGCTCGTTTCACGGGATATAGAACTCTGTTGGAGGCACTCAAATTACGGATGTGGGCATATGCTTTATTACAAGGCCGGGCTGTAATCATACATTTATCGATTAGCTCATCTGACAGATTTCCGTCTTCTCGTGCAATATTGCGGTTTATCGTATCATCGGGCTCAATCGCCCAAATCTTATCGTCCCTGATATGAACTTTAATAATGCAGACATTGAAGCAATGTTCACTGCAGGTGGTATATCTGATGACATCACCAACCTGTCGTTTACTATCGGAGCCTGTTACATTCATTAATTCCAACCTCAGCCTTAAGATAAACTATAACCCAAATCAAACCCCATTTTCACTAATTTGATATTATTATCAGTTAATTGTGTTCAAGATTCATACCAGCTGTGCGGCCTTGACCAGACATTGTCATTTTCCTTTATAGTGAAAGGTTTTCTGACACGTAGCCTCTCCTAAAATTGACTTCCTTTTGGCGAAGACTAATTTTAGGATATCAGGATTAGAAAGTGCTCCCAAAAGCTACCTTTTTGGAGTGGTGGAGATGGGGGAGGGATGAACTTACATGTTCAATATTTTCAGCCGGACTCTATCCTGTGCATGTTTAACCTCACTTACCATTGAAAAATGATCGGGATGATTGTTCAACGTTGCCTGCAAGTATTTGTAGTCCCTCATGTAGACTTATGTCAATAATAGTATCTACGGGTTCTCATTCACATTGACAACTTCCTCTTCAAGTCTTATAATTTCCTGCAAAGCCAAAAGTAAAACCATGGTAACGGAAAGAATCGTTGTCATGAGACGGAAGGAGAAGACATGAAGCGGCTATTAACCGAAGAACGAGGAATCGCAACATTCTTAGTCGTAATTTCCATTCTGTTGGGTATGGTGATAGTTGGGATCATTGCTACCGCGGCGATTATATTGTCCAACGACGTGAAGATCACAGTAAACAATCAGAGCTCTAGTACCTTGGACATAGCTCAAGGATCTGCAGCATTAAAATTTAATTTTCTGCCTGGTATCAATGTGCCTGCTCAGATTGCCCCGGGTGATACAGCCGTTGTTCAAGTTCCTAAGCGCTTTGTCAATTCGGTTACGATTACAACTAACAGTGTACAGGTAAGCGCTTTCGGTCAAACATTTACGTTTGGCATGCCATCCTTAGATATGCAGCGATCTACGTGGGATGGTACACCACTAGCTGGATTGGTGAACCACCAAATTGCAATATCGGGAAACAATACGTTGGTAATAGTGGGCAGATAATCAGAAAGCCCCTGATACCTTTTAGCTTCAAAGTAACAATTGAGGCACCCATTTTATCTTGGTTAACTTCAACTATGAAGGTGACAGCACTGTCAAGAAATACCAAGATTATTTACCTTTTCAATCACACCTGCTATCTGTTCGCCAATAGCAGGCAGGTTCACTGAGAATAGAAAGGCATCCCGCACGCAGAAATTCTCGGCTTCTTGACCCATGAGCCATACATTCCGATTTCTATCCTGATAAGCGTAGTGCAAGGATTTCCACCTGATTTTTAAACTGAAATCATCACTGTCATCCGGCCGTTCGAACTCCCAGCCAGAATCCACGTCTTTCCTGATGCCGAGTTTGTTGATGGTGCTCTCAAAAGCGGCTGCTTTTACTCCCGGAGCAACTTCCATTACCATCATTTCCCTTATGCGTTCATTAAGCATCTTCTTGATTAGCCCCGATTTTTATGTCACGGTAGAAATCGGTTGCCACCATCCCAGGTACGACAGCATTAATCGAAACGGGGTATTCTTTGTACTCTTTTGCCAGGCTCTTTGTCAAACTGATCACCGCCGCCTTCGTTGCCGCATACGTTGTAAGAAAGGGAGATGCATATCCATTGCTACCTCTACCACCCATATTAATAACTATTCCGCCATTGTTCTTAATAAAATAATCAAGAATTAATTTGCAAGCTATTAAGGTCCCAGTCAAATTAACATTAATTACATCTTTTATCTCTTGTTCATTTAATTCATGAATAGCCCTCATGCCACTGGATAAACCAGCGTTATTAACCCAAACATATATCTTTCCCCATTGATCTATTGAATGCTGTAATAGTTTCTCTAAATCTGTACTTTTCGAAACATCTGCAACGATGCCAGAAATGCTAACGTCCAGCTTTTTTAAGGTGTCAACTGTTTCGTTTACAGCTTCCTTACGGCGTGAACAGATAACGATTTTACCACCTTTTTTGCCGCAGGATTCTGAGATGGCCCGTCCTATCCCCCGTGTTGCCCCGGTTATTACAATTACTTTATTTTCAAGTTTCATTTTAGTTTCCTTTTTTCATTTTCCTTGGCTTTTTCCCGCGCAGTAAGTTTTCGACAGCACTGCTGTTGCAGTGCTGTACCATCGTTATATTGAAATCCATATTCCATCTGACTAAGAAGTTGGGCAAAATCATTGGTCGGTTTATTTTCTTTGGGCACAACCAAAACCACCATTACCAATTCGGGAAGCCCCAATAAAGCTAGCAAAACGAAATTTCTAGATTAAATGGGCATATTCAATTTTTCTATTTGGGTGGCATTACATCTTTGAGTTTTTCTGAAGCTGGTTCACCCCAACGCCCCAGTGCGTTTTGGGTATCTCATAAACAATTACTTCTACCGCCTACTCGGGAACTCCTAAATCCACCATAACGTTTGTTATGCCGCGTATCATCTTTTTTACTTTATCCTTTCCAACTCCTTCCCAGAAATCTACTCGTACGATAGGCATTTTCTCCCTCCCTATTAGATTTTCGAATTTAACTTAGTGTCAAATATAGCAAGGAATTCAACCAGAGTCAAAAACGAAGTTCTCTTGACTACTGTATGTTATAATGTCAATGGCGACATGGGTAGATAGTCATTATAAACCCTCATGAGACTACATTGTCGTGTCGTTATTATCGTTTACTGACATAAGCCGTTTTTTTCGATGATATAATCCTCTTCTTCGCATTTTAGCAAACTAATAATGAAACGAACCGCTACTAAATATGTATTGACAGCGGTTGATTTTTTTGGTATATTTCCTAACAGTTTTGATGTCTAGTCGATTAAAATGGTGAGGATTAACTATCTTATTCTGCGAATGCAGCATAACTAACTTCTCGCGATTCGATTTGTTTGCAATTTTTTATCGTTTGAAATGCTAGACATTTCAGGAGGTATCATCACGTGGGTAAAAGAAAAAACTGGTACTATCGGCTAGCGCTGCCGGCTTTATCTTTAATGCTGAGTGTGCCGCTGCTGTCAGCCTGCGGCAGCGATTCATCAGCATCTTCATCCGTAACCTATTCCACCGTCGCCGTCACTGCGACCGCGGAAACTGAAATTTTTAACAACGGTAACCTTTATGCCGTTGACAACAACCCGACATATCCTACCACATTCGACATCACTGACAGTTACGAGGTAACCCTGATTACCGACTACCACTGGAACAACGGACAGGGCGCCACGGGGGGTACCATCGGATTAGAGGACAGCGATGGTAATGTCATCGGTATGTGGCCGGTGACTGTCCGTACGGGTGTCTATTGGGACGTGCATCCCAATGTGGTTATCGACGAGGGCGAATATACAGTCGTGGACTCAGACCCCACCACCTGGGCACAGAACACCGGCTCGGCCGATTCAGGGATAACCGATATTAAAGGGCTAGCCATCACTTACGTGGTAAGCAAAAACACCACCACTCCGACGAATCAAAATACGACAAAATCGGCCGGTGTCAAGACTACAACTCCGTCCGCCGGCACGAAAAACACGCAGCCGGCCATGGACGTCACGGCGGATAAAGCCAGCGCCACTATCGGGCAAAGCGGCGGAGAACTGGATTTGAAGAATGGTGCGAAACTGGTCGTCCCGGCGGGAGCATTAAGTTCCAGCGCCAATCTGCAGCTGAATCAAGTCAATAATCCCGTTGATTTCGGGGCGGACACCACCGCCTATGATATCACCGGCCTCAATACTGCTACCACTGCGGTGACACTCAATTTCCCGGTTGCGAAAGGTCTTGCCACTAACATGGTAACCGTCTGTAGCTATAATACCACCAGTCAGCAGGAAGCGGCGATACCCTACACCTACGATGCCGCCGGCGGTACCGTCGCGGTCACCATTGACCCCAATAAAATCAGCTTTGAATCAATTAAACCCAAAACATCGCTGCCGGTAGCGGCATCGTTATTAGTGCCGTTATATAAATTGATGCACCCGGATTATTCCATCACCGAAAGGTTAAGGATCCTTTTCACACCGGAAACTGCTTACACCGCTGCGTCCGGTAACTTTACTATCCCCACTCCTTTTTATGAACAAAGTGGCGGATCCTGCTGGGCAACCGATACTCTGATGCTGCTCAGAACATATGATACCGGCGACATGATTCAGCGGAACCTGGGAGAACCTTTATATGCCTGTAACGATGCCGGTGTCTCGATTAAAGACTTCGGCCTGGATGCTTACGGGTTTGAAACCGCCCTGGCCAGCTACATTTCCGGTCAAACCGGCGCCACGGTAACATGGCGCGGCTATTACAACATGGACAACCTGCGGTATGAAATATTGAGGCAGCTGGATAACAGTCATCCTATGATCATCCATTTACCCGGCATCGGGCATTATGCCCTAGTTATCGGGTACCGTGATTCGGGGAACACGTTGATCATCCAGGATTCGAACGGTGTAGCGCCAAGCGCCGCCCAGCCCAACCTGGCAGGCATGTATTACGTCCGAACTTTTGACTGGATCCGTAGCATGGAAGGCGGCATTAACAATCTCGGCGGCGCGGACGGTTCCCTGGTGCCGGTGCCGTTACAAATTCTCTGGGTTGATAAAGCTGCCAACTTCCCCGGTACATTGCAAACCATCGACATGCCGGGCGCGGGTGAATCATACGGCTGTTCTTACGGCGGTATTGATTTTTACGGGATTAATCCAAAATCTACAGGTGCTAATAATAAAATTACCGCGGGGTACCTTCAGTTTGACCCCAGCCAGCTCACTGGCTACAGCTGGTACAACGGTACATTCAACCAAGTAAAGACTATTGTCAACATCGCCAGCCATCTGGAGTTAAAAATGCCGGTCTTTAATGCGGCGCGGGTCGCCGCGACAGTCACGGAGAAGACTTTGATCCGTTCCAATACTACCCAGTTGGATGTAGAAACACAGGATCTTGATTTACCGGCGGCGCAGGACAATACCACAGAAAGGGTTAATGTCAATCAGGATATTCCCCTGGATAAAATCGTTAACCCGGCGCTAGCCGACGCCAACGGTGTTCTGCCGTTGAGTATCGATGTCACGTTGAATCAGGACGGCAACATAGTCGACCATTTTGAAGTTGATGCCAATCTTTCCATCATTCCCAATATCACCAGTTTCACACCGGGCGCGATTACCGCGGGAAACACGCTGGGGATTTACGGGGATAACTTCGGCGATAATAAATTGGCCAAGAGCCGCGTGACGGTCAACGGCGTGAACGCACAGATTACCAGCTGGATGCCGGACGAAGTAGAAATCAAACTGCCTGCCGGGGCCGCAACCGGCCAACCGGTCATTGTTTATACCGGCGACAAATACGAATATAAGAGCAATGCCATGAACCTGACCGCAGCGGCAACCTACAAAATAACCTGTACCATCGACCCTGCGATGACAGAGGCTTTTTCCGAATGCGATGGCGATTTGTAC
>Ga0182021_10011046_pt1 | contig 10708 bp, 6 predicted proteins | sample 612E3MmetaG_FD_120493 | JGI IMG/M metagenome (GOLD analysis project Ga0182021, IMG submission 120493) | Permafrost microbial communities from Stordalen Mire, Sweden - 612E3M metaG (Illumina Assembly) | ecosystem: Environmental > Terrestrial > Soil > Wetlands > Permafrost | place: Sweden...
CAGGAGCAACTGGGAGGTGTTTTGCCTGCTTGCGGACGGAATGGGGTGGGATGAACCATTTTTCCGCCTGTCGGCGGACGAACTGGTCGAGCTGCTGCTGGTTGAAGAAAATCCCTGGCGAAGCGGGGCCGTCACCGAAAAGTTGCGCCAGGGGGAACCGGTCATGCTGACGCCTCCTGCAGAGCTGAAGAAGGAATGGCTGACCCCCTCGGGAAAGATCGAGATTCTGAACGTGCGGGAATCTGAACCGTTGCCGTGCCCCCTCCCGACCCATGCCGAGCGAGATGGCTACCCGCTTCGCCTGCAGCCGGCGGCCACGCCGTTCGCGCTCAATTCGAGTTTTTACGAACAGGACGATCTGCGATCAAAGCAGACATGCATGGAACTGATGATGAACCGGATTGATGCCGAGGTGCGCGGCCTGGCAGATGGACAGTCGGTGAACGCCTGCAATGACAGGGGAACAGTCAGTTTTACCCTGATGATTTCGGAGCGGGTGCCGGCCGGGACGGTCGTCACGGAAGGGGTCTGGTGGCGGGAGTTCATCGCCGGCGATCGTGGGGTCAATGCCCTGACGTCGCAGCGACTGACGGATGGTGGCCGCGGGAGTACGCTGTATGATGTGACGGTTGAGGTTAAGGGAGCGTAGCAAACGTTATTGGAGCAACAGTACATACTTTTCCAATCGTAGCTGCCTATGAAGTCTTATCCACCTCATGCCAGGCCAGCGCTGCCGCACCCAGAACAGCGCCACTCCCCTCCGGCAGTTGTGATCGCAGCAGCTGTACCTTCCCCATGTACGGGGTGAACAGAAACTCCTCCAGATAGCGCCGTGTCGGCGTGATCAGCAGGTCGCCCGCAGTTGCCAGTCCGCCTGAGAGAAAGATCGCCTCGGGACCGGTATGCGCGACGGCGTCAGCCAGCTTCATTCCGAGAACCCGGGCCGTCCGATCAAAAGCCGCCAGTGCAATCTGATCGTCCATGCATGCAGCCTCATAGACCTGTTTTGAGGTCAATCGATTGAAGCTCATGTCGCGGAGCTGACTGGGCTCCCTCCGCTGCCCAAGCAGCTCAGATACGGTCCGGCAGAGGCCGGTGGCGGAAACGTATGTTTCCAGACACCCCTGCTTACCGCAGGCACAGTGTCGCCCCTCCGGATCGACAGTCGTATGGCCGAGTTCGCCGGCAAAGCCGTCGGCGCCGTACAGCAGTTCGCCATTGGCGATGATGCCGCTCCCCAGGCCGGTCCCCAGCGTGATGACGATAACATGCTTCCTCCCGCGTGCGCCGCCGAACAGCATTTCTCCGATTGCGGCGGCGTTGGCATCATTGGTGATTGCGACCGGCAGGTCGTACCGCTGCCGGAACAGCTCCGCCAGATTGACAGACGCCCCCCAGTTCAGATTTGGGGGATTTTCAACCGTCCCCCGATGATAGTTGGCATTGGGTGCGCCGATGCCGATTCCTGAAAGCTTCGTTTGCGGCGGGAGTGACGCGCGCTGCTTTTCGATAGCGTCATAAAGACGCGAAACTAGAGCATCTGCGGACTGGTCGGCCTCTGTGTCCAGGGTCGCTTCGCTTACCAGGCCGCCTTTGCGATCAACAAAGCCGAAGCAAGTGGTCGTTCCGCCGATATCTATTCCGATCACACAATCATTAGTCTGCATGGCTGCTCCTTGAGAAGATATTCCAGTTGCACGTGAACACCAGTAATCAACCAACCTCTATCGGTTCCGATACTGGTAAAATTTGTTATGCTGTGATAGCCTTATTACAATGGTTGTTGGCAACATAACACTCTATTGAAGCGCGATAATAGCATACGTTGACACCAAGCTCAATTAATGTCCAAGCGCCTGAAATAATGCTTGAAGATTTAATGTTTATTCCGATAAGAGTAAGAGGAGCGCTGCACTGATCTTCTGTGTATATCACTTCAGATTAGCGGTACAGCGAGGAGGTATCCCATGGCAGACCTTTTTACGACATCAGGTACGGACTTTTTTGCTCCCTCGAATGATGTACAGGCCCAGCGGAGTCAGATCGCCCAGTTTGCAATATACAAAGCTTCAATCTATATGAGCGATGGCAATAATGACGCGGCGATTAAGGAGTTTAAGAAGGCTCTGGCCTTTGACCCGCAGAACGCGACTGCTCATACTTATATGGGCAAGATTTACCAGAGTCAGGGCAAGATGAATGAGGCGATCAATGAATTCAAAACGGTGGTCCAGACAGATAATGTCTCCGTTACTACCGATACCTCCATTACCTCCGTTACCGCCCACACCAATCTCGGCAATGCTTATTTCCAGGCCAAGCAATACACCGATGCGGAAAAGGAATTCAAAACCGCGGCAAGGTTGGATCCGACTACGCCACTGGCTGATTACACCCTCGGGCTCCTCTATACCCAGACCGAACGTTACAGCGATGCCGAAGCCCAGTTTAACAAAGTCGCCAAGGTTTCACCCCGTGATGGTAATGTATTCTATGCATTAGGTGCCCTGTATAACAAAATGGGTCGTCCGGAGGATGCCGTCAAGCAACTGGAAAAGGCGCTCACTCTCAAGAAGGACTTTGCTAACGCCAATTTTGAACTAGGCTCTGCCTACGCCGCGCTCGGAAATACGGATAAGGCTCAAGAGCAACTGGGTATTCTTCAAACAAAAGACACCAGCCTTTATAACAGCCTAGGCTCAATACTCAATACACCTAAAATGCTATATGTGGATCAATCCAATAATAAAGGGTTCAACCAGCTTCTAGGGCGCGGTACTCCGCTCTGGATGCTTGATCCAACCTTGATGGATGCAAACGCCAGCAAAAAGGTAACTGTTGCTATTCAATTCAACAACAAAATGGATGTGGCATCAATTGTGAACCCCGCCAATTGGGAAATATCCCGTGCCAAGAGTACCGAAGGCGGTTACTACAACAGCTTGGTGCCAATCAATACCGCTCGTGAGGTCAGCATCCCAAAACGACCGGCCTTTGTTACTTACGATCCTACCACCGGCCAGGCGAATGTCACCTTTAACTTACAGCAGAATGCAAACAAGGATGCCACTATTGACCCGTCACATCTGGTCTTCAAATTTTCCGGCAAGGATGCCGATGGAAGGCCGATGGACACAACCGGAGATCAAATCGATGGCTACTCAATCAACGGGTTTTAGGATAGATCTACTACAGGTGATTGCTTTGAGTAAGGGGGCGCGCGTTGTGAGCCCCCTTTGCTTTGTAATAGCTGGATTCAGGCATGTAACGGATTCATTGCAAATGTGAAGCGACTATTGTAAAAACGATGCTCTGCACTAAACGGATGTATACCTAGTCCTGATAGAGAGGATACGTGCGTTAATAAAGTCATTTTCTGCCAGTAAAATGCGGAAAATGACTTCTAACGTACTAAAGCCCTCAGCCAAGGAGATGATATGAATCAGTTTACATTACAGGGCCTTGTCATACTTGAAGGTCGGGCCACGTATGAGAAGATCGTTACCTATATTCGTGAAGTAGAGACGGAAGAAGCGATTCGCCAGATTCAGAATTTCCTGAAAATTTATCCCGAACTTGCCCAGGCGCATAACGACCTGGCGGTACTCTATTATCAGGCCGGCAATGGCTTGAAGGCACTGGCGCACTACGAAAAAGCTCACAAGCTTGAACCGTCCAATATAACATTTCGCAAAAACCTTGCAGACTTCTATTTTGTTGAGTTGGAATGGGCCGACGATGCCATCCAGACCTATCTGGACATCCTGAAAGATAACCCCCTCGATGTCGAAACCCTCAATGCCCTTGGAACGATCAGCGCTCAGATCGGACGGCGCGAACAGGCTCGCCAATACTTTACCCGTACCCTACAGCTGGATGCCGCCAACAGTCATGCGCGTCAGGCGCTGCAGCAAATGGGCGGGTGGCTCCCGTCGCCACCTCAAGCTGCACAATTATGCAGCCCGGCTACGCAAGCTCAAGCCGTACCTCCAGCACCAGCCATTCCGCAACCCCCCGTAACCACGATTCAGCAGGCACCACTTTTTCAAGAATCGCCGACGCCGAAGAACCCCGAACAGCTGCACCGTCAGGCGATTGAGCTGGCAAGCTCCGGCAAAGGCATGGAAGCTCTTCTCGCCCTGGAAGATCTTGTCATGCTTCATCCTTCCTATGCCGTTGCCCATAACGATCTGGGAGTACTCTATCAGCAGGAAGGTGATCTAACGAGTGCCCGCCGCCACCATGAAGAAGCTCTTCGTCTGCAGCCGGGCAATCTGAATTTTCAAAAGAACCTGGCCGATCTTCTGTATATCGCCTGCGGCGAAACCGAAGAAGCCCTGAAGTTGTATGTTAAAATTCTCGGCAACAACCCTCGTGATATTGAGACGCTTACAGCGATCAGCACGATCTGTCACAACGCAGGAAAGCTTGATGATGCCCGCTCATTCCTTGAAACAATTCTGAAAATAGAGCCTTGGAATAGCGCCGCTCGTGAATCGCTAGCCGCTATTGCAGAATCGGGAAAATCCGTTATCTCAGCACCCGTTGCAACCCGGAGTGCTGATGAGATATACGCCGAAGTGCAGCGGTATGTGCAGCAGGAACGGCTGAGCGAGGCGCACTCGCTGCTGGAAGAGCTGGCCCACACTAGCAGCAACAACGCCTTGTTTCATAATGACCTCGGCGTCCTGCGCTATCGACTCGGCGACATCGATGGGGCGCGCCGTGCCTACGAACGTGCAGTCGGACTGCAGCCGTCCAACAGCAGCTTCCGTAAGAACCTGGCCGATCTCTACTTTGTCGAACTCGGCATGGTCGACGAGGCGATCGGCATCTACCTTGATCTATTCCGGATTCAGCCACGAGATCTGGAAACCCTTGCCGGGCTGGGGCAGATCTGTGTTGCCGTCGGTCGCCCCGAAGAAGCCAAATCGTTCTACCGCAGGGCGCTGGAGATCGAACCCTGGAATGCTGAGATCAGGGCGGCGCTTCAGTCGTTGAACTGATATATGTAAAAGCCAATTGATGATGCGTAGTGATCACTTTTTTATAAATACCGCAATGTGGCCCGCCCTCATCATTAAGAACCGTTCCTAGCAAGAGCAAAGATCAATCCATTGGGAGACCAGAAATCATCGCTTTGATGCGCCGTTTTTCTCTTCAATACGAATCCCCATACACCTCGAGCTCTTTGTTGCTTCGAATATTATCAGTGTTACCCGCTGCATTGCTGAAGGAACAACCAAAACGTCTCGCAGGTCATTGCGTTGAAAAGAGACAGCTTCAGAAACCACTTTAATGCCACTATCTGCCATGCTTAATAGCGCTTATCCTGCAACAGACATGGCACAACTGTTCGAGCAGGCATTTAATTCAATAAATTTGGTTGGACATCAGGTAGTATTACCTAACCACTTAATTACTAATTAAAATTCAAGTTTTACTGATGATTCACCTGTCTAAACATGGTTGATTAAATATGACCTACCAAGTGGAAGGAAACATGAACTATTACTTGATACAGGCTCTCAAAGAAATAGAATTGGCTGATTTTGCAGAAGCCGAAAAACTCTGCCGAGTGGCTCTGAAAGCGGACGGACCGGCTTCAGAAGCGTACCGCACTCTTGGCATTGTGTATTTGCAACAACAGAAAATCAACGAAGCTATCGCCTGCCTGGAATCCGCGTACGCCCTAGATGAAACAGATTTCCAGACCGGTACATTGCTTATACAGGCCTACGAAATTGCAAAAAAACTGTCTAAAGCCGCAGAACTCAATAATAACCGCCTCAGCTTTTTCCCAGTCAATTTCGAGATAACAAATAAAGCATTTGATTGTGTCTGCGATACTATACGTGCACATCAACCCACCGTTTCGAAAGATAGTATCCCATCGCTCAACGGTGCTACACGGGGGCTCTACAACTTTAACCTGCAAGAGACAATGGCTGCTGCCCATCTTATCATCGATGGTTACTCATGGTTTGTCCCCGAAGAAATTACGGAGGGATTAGATGGAGTGCTGTCTGTAAGACTGAAAGATACTGTTTGTCGTGTCCCCAAGGAGATATTCAAGCCGGGCGAGCTGTCTTGGGTATACCAGGAAGTTTTCCAACCCTTCGATATCAATCCACATGCTTATGTGAACAACTCCGTCGCCTTACAACCTGGGGATGTGGTTGTCGATGCAGGAGCCTGCGCCGGTTTTTTTGCTCGGCAGGCGCTAACAAGCGGTGCAAAAAGGGTTTATGCGTTCGAACCGCACCCGGCGATAGCCAGCACACTGCAGGAAACATTCCTCGAGGAATGTGCAACCGGGGCTGTTGTTGTTGTACCAGTCGCCCTGACAAACGTTACCGGCAAAGCCTGTTTCAATGATGGTGATCAGTATATATGTGAGGCACGCCTAGCGTCAGAGGGTACACATACGGTCGTGACGTCAACATTGGATCACTTCGTACGCTTCCATGGAGTTGATCGAATCGACTTCATCAAGATGGACATTGAGGGCGAGGAAATGAATGCGGTGGCAGGGGCTGTAGGGACCATCAACCGTTTCAAGCCGCACCTGGCCATAGCCGTGTATCATCAATACGAGAATGCCATTCTTGTAAGGGATATCATTCTTGCTAACTGTCCGGGCTATTCGGTTGAATTCGGTGGCAGGTATATGTTCGACGTTCCGCACAGGCCATATATGGTATATGCGCATTATATTTGCAATAAATTTCAATTATTACCACCAATCGGCGATAAGCCAAGAATATCCAATGCCGATGAATTCAAGGAATTAAAATTCCTTCTGGAATCGCCACCAACGACGTATGTGCTGGGTTTGACCAACATCTGCAACCTGCAATGCCCACTTTGTGTGACTGGGCAGCGCCAACAGAAAAAGAAGACTCAGTTCATGGAGTTCGAACTGTTCCGACAGATTATTGAGAAAATCAGTCCGTATGCACAACAGGTGCAACTCTACAAATGGGGCGAGAGTCTTCTGCATCCCCGAATTATCGACATGCTGAAATTATGTGACACGTACGACCTTAACACTGAAATAAGCAGCAACCTGAGTATGGAAAACTGCGACCATGTTTTCGAAGCGCTTGTCAGATTCCGCCTGCGCCACCTCATCGTCTCGTTTGACGGGGTCACACAAGAGGATTATTCCCGTTACCGGGTGGGGGGGGTACTGGATGTTGTGCTGTCAAACATCCGCAAAATAAAGGAGTTAAAGGAACGATACAACAGCAAATACCCGGTAATATCACTGCAGTTCCTGCGCAACAAGTTCACCGGGAACCAGGTAAAAGTCATTGAAGACAATTTCCTCCAATGGGGCGCGGATAACTACTATGTTTGCGATATGACTACTGTCTTCAAGGACCATGACCTGGATACGGCGCGGAAATGGTTCAGTGACCAAGAGATTGAGCAGAGAAGATACCTCGATATCGACGTGTCGATGCACGGAAAGCCCTGTTACTTTCTTTATAACACCATGATTATCGAGCAGGACGGTAGTATCCCGTCATGCTGCTTTGCAACCGATCCGAAAGACGATTTTGAACAATGGGATAACACCAAATCGATTCTTGAGATGTACAACTCGGATCGTATTATTCAGGCAAGGAGAATGTTCAAGGAGAAAACGCATTGTAACTCTTCCACTTGCGATGATTGCAGTGTTTTTATAACCTACCTCGGTAGGGATGTGATTTTGCCGAAAGAGAGGCCGCAAACTGTTTCTGTCATCATCCCAAGTTACAACAGGGCCCGGATGCTTGGCGTAACCATTGAGAGCTTCATCAATCAGGATTACCCCACCGGTTTTTTTGAGATAATCATTGCCGATAATAATTCAACCGATAACACCCGGGAAGTCGTCGCAGAATGGCAGTCAAGATCTGCCGTGCCCATAACCTACCTGTTTGAAAAACGGCAAGGGGTGCACTACGCCAGGAACAGTGCGGCCAAGTTAGCCACAGGAGAAATCCTGTATTTCACCGATGATGATATGATAGCCGACAACAAGTTGCTTTCCGAGGTCGTGTCGGTTTTTAGCCTTGACCCTCTATTGGGCGCGGCAACCGGACGGGTACTGCCAAAATGGGAGTCCGAGCCTCCTGAGTGGATCCTGAAACTTTGCTATAATGGGTGGCTGTCTATTTTTGACGAATTGGGAGAAGGAATAAAAATTGAGGAATACGACCTGGGAGTGTACAGCTGCCACCAGGCGATACGGCGGGATGCCTTTTTCAGGAGCGGAGGGTTCAATCCGGAAAGTACCTGTTCAGATTATATCGGCGATGGTGAAACCGGCTTGAATATCAAGCTAAAAGCGCTTGGATACAAATTCGGGTATACTTCTAAATCTCTGATCTATCACATGATTCCCCCTTCTCGCATGAACCAGGACTATCTGAACAAACGATTGGCCAATCAAGGGAGTGCCGACTGTTATACGGAATACAAGAAAAACATATTCAACAAAGAAGAACTGCTCCAAAGAATTGCCATATATCATCAGAAAATTCTTGAGCATGCACATAATGCAACAATAAAAAGGATTTCTGATGATATTTGCTGGCATATAGATGAGGCGAGAACCCATTATTATCTCAGTCGAATAGCGTATGACTTGAGGTTGGTGCATGACCAGCAATGGCGTGAACTGGTTTTGAAATATGACTGGATAAATGAATAGTTTGGATTGCGTTGTTTAATATAAAGAATTTTCAATAAGGTTGAATCTTTATGAACTCAGTCGACCATATCACCTGGAACGATCAACACATCGCCACCATCATCAGGCGCAACTTCATGCCGTCAGAAACCACTTTCATATCGCCTGACAGCTACTATCAGCAGCTCGGTTTCGTCGTCTATCCGAAGGATGGCGTCGTGGTCCGTCATACGCACCTGCCACTGCAGCGGCACCTCGTCGGTACCCCTGAAACCCTGCTGATCAGGAAAGGGAGAGCCGAGGTCGAACTGTATGCCATGGACAAAAGCCCGCTCGGGACATGGGTATTGGAGGAAGGGGACATGATCCAGCTTGTGTCGGGAGGACATTGTTTCAAGTGCCTTGAAGACACCATTTTCCTTGAAATCAAGCAGGGTCCGTATACCGGACTGGTGGAAAAGGAACGCTTCTGATGATACCGGTTTGCGAGCCGCTGATAACATCGAGAGATATTGAGCTGGTTAATGACGCCTTGGCCTCGGGCTGGATATCATCTGCCGGAAAATATCTCGATCTCTTTGAAGAGCGCTGGGCTGAGTACTGCGGCATGCCGCACGGTATTGCCGTATCCAACGGTTCCACCGCCCTCGATATTGCAGTAGACCTGCTCGATCTGGCTGCAGGGGACGAGGTCATCATGCCGACCTTCACCATCATATCACCGGCACAATCTGTCGTGCGTGCAGGCGGAGTCCCGGTGCTGGTGGACAGTAACCCTGAATCATGGCAGATGGATGCCGGGCAGATTGAAGCGAAGATAACTCCCCGCACCAAGGCCATCCTGGTTGTTCACATTTACGGCCATCCCGCCGACATGGACCCGATCATGGCGCTGGCCGAGAAACACGGATTGACTGTCATCGAGGATGCGGCCGAGGTTCACGGCGCCGAATACAAGGGGCGACGGTGCGGCGGCATCGGCCATATCAGTACCTTCAGCTTCTATGCGAACAAGCTCATCACAACCGGTGAGGGCGGTATGGTGCTGGTTAAAAGCACGGAACATGCTGAGCGTGCCCGTTCTCTGCGTAACCTCTGTTTTCAACCCAGTCGTCGCTTTTACCATGAGGCACTGGGGTACAATTACCGCATGACCAATGTCCAGGCGGCAATGGGTGTCGGACAGATCGAGCGGATTGAGGGGACGATCGTCCGCAAACGGGAGATTGCGCATGCGTACGATGCAGCGTTTTCCGGCATGCCGGCGCTTCAGCTCCCCTCCGAAATGCCGTGGGCGCGAAATGTCTTCTGGGTATACGGGATTGTGCTGGGCGAAGAGCGGGAAACGGACGCCGTCCGGGTAATGTCTAACTTGCGATCACGAGGCATCGAGGCGCGGCCGTTTTTTTTAGGCATACACGAACAGCCGGTGTTTCAGCAGATGGGGCTCTTCCATGATGAGCGCTACCCGGTGGCAGAACGCTTGGCCCGCCAGGGATTGTACCTTCCAAACGGCCTGACCATCAGCACCGCTCAAATCGCTGAAGTGGCGGATGCCGTCAGGGGGTGCCTGGCATGAGCGTGTTCAACGAATATGCCCGCTATTATGACCTGCTCTATCGCGACAAGGACTATGCCGGCGAAACGGACTATGTCCACAACTTGATCCAGAGACAGACTCCGGGTGCCAGGACGGTCCTCAATCTGGGGTGCGGTTCGGGGCGGCACGATCGCTGCCTGGTGGAGAGGGGGTATGCCGTCACCGGAGTCGATCTATCGGAGGAGATGCTGGCTTCTGCGCGGGGTGCGGCTGCAGGCAACGGGTCACTCGAATATGTCCAGGGTGACGTCCGTTCGGTTCGTCTTGGTAAAACTTTTGATGTGGTCATTTCCCTGTTTCACGTGATGAGCTATCAGGAAACCAATACAGATCTGATGGAGGCATTTGCAACCGCCCATAGCCACCTGGCTCCGGGGGGCATATTCCTCTTCGACTGCTGGTATGGCCCGGGGGTGCTGACA
>Ga0182021_10011047_pt1 | contig 10707 bp, 5 predicted proteins | sample 612E3MmetaG_FD_120493 | JGI IMG/M metagenome (GOLD analysis project Ga0182021, IMG submission 120493) | Permafrost microbial communities from Stordalen Mire, Sweden - 612E3M metaG (Illumina Assembly) | ecosystem: Environmental > Terrestrial > Soil > Wetlands > Permafrost | place: Sweden...
CAGAGGAGCCGGCGGTTTCCGGCGACCGGGTAGCGTGGGAAGCAGGCCACGAGATCTACACCTGGACTCCAAGCAGCGGAGTGGTCCGGCTCACCACCGACAGCTTCTACGATGAGTATCCCGCCGTCTCCGACGGTCGCGTGGTCTGGATCAGCAATAACCCCGGGCCGAATTTCAGCCTCTACACCTGGACCCCATCGGGCGGGACTGTCTGCCTGACCTCGTCCGATCAGAGCGTCGGCAACTGGCCCAGTGTTTCTGGAGACAGGATCGCGTGGTCGACCTACTTCAGCGCGTACGGTTCGGAGGAACAGATCATGACTTGGACCCCGACCGGGGGGGCGCAGCAGGTCAGTTCGGGAACCTACGCCAATGAATACCCGTGCGTAGATGGCGACACGGTGGTGTGGCAAGGCGCAAGAGTGCTTCCGAACAGCAACTACGCCACCGACCAGGCCTACGTCTGGACACCGTCGGGCGGTACCGTGGCGCTTGGGGACGACTTCACGAGCGCCTTTCTCCCTCGTGTGGCGAATGGCCGCGTGGCTTGGATCGGGCGGGCGGGTTTCCAGATGGCCACTCCCGGTGCGGAGATAGCTGGGGTTGTCGAGGGCAACAGCGGGGGCACGACCCAGTTGGCCGGTGCGACGGTCACGGCCAGCCTCAGTTCCAGTGACCCTAACTACGATTCCGGCACCCCAGCCAACAACGTTGTGGGGACGTGCGTGACCGCGGCGAACGGGGGCTATTTCATCGATGCAAGCAAGTTCCGCGGTTCTGGTCTACCCGCCGGCAGTCTCGTCGATGTGACGGCAACGATGACCGGGTACCGCGTAGTCAAGCAATCAGGCACCTTCGATCGCTCGCAGCTGGTCTGCGACTTCCAGGCGTTCAACTCGCTCGTCGGCTCGTCCTATGAGGATCGCAGACTCCCGGCAGGCAGCGGCGCGACTCTAAGCTTCACGAAACTCCTGCCGGATTACGTGGGAGCCATGCCTACGATCACAGGCCTGAGCAGCAGTACATCAGCCAGCGGCGGCGGCGCCACCGTCGTCATCAGCGGGGCAAACTTCGGCACCGTGGCCGGGCCCAGCGGGGTGACCTTCGACGGTGTCGCTGCCGTCAGCTACACGATCGATTCGCCGACGCAGATCACCGCCGTCGCTTCGCCCCACGTCAGCGGCGCCGTCGGCCTCCTGGTGAACGGAGCGGGGGGAGCCGGTCTGTACAGTGCCGCACGAGCGTTTCTCTTCGCTGCCCCGACGATAACAAGTCTAAGCCCTACTTCCGGGTCGAGCACGGGCGGCACCAGTGTCGTCATCACCGGTACCAACTTGACAGGGGTCACCGGTGCGAGCGGGGTGACGTTCGGCGGTGTCAACGCGGCCAGCTACGATGTCGATTCCTCGACACAGATCACCGCCGTGACTCCGCCGCACGCCATAGGGGATGGGGACGTATATGTCATCAATGCGGCCGGAGAGAGCGCATCCCGGTCATATACCTACGTAGCTCCGCCGCTGCCGACGGTGACCAGCGTGTCCCCGGCGAGCGTCCCGGTCGCGGGCGGCACCACCATCACCATCGCCGGCACGGACTTCACAGGTGTCGCCGGTCCAAGCGCTGTCCGATTCGGTGATATTGCTGCGGCCAGCTACATGGTCGACTCCAAGTCCCAGATCACCGCGGTCACCCCCGCTCACGTCCCGGGTGTCGTTCAAGTGAAGGTGACGGCCGTCGGTGGCACGAGCGCGGACACCGGGTACGACGACTTCACATTCGTGCCTTCTCGCGTTTCGATTGACCAGTTCCCGCCCGTTCGCGTCACCTCCAACAGTTACGACGATGACTTGCCCGTGGTCTCCGGCGACCGCATCGCGTGGGCAGCAAGCCCCGACGGCAAGGACTACGAGATCTACACCTGGACGCCGAGCGGCGGCACCGTCCGGTTGACCAACAACACCTCCGAAGACACCGCGCCGCAGATATCCGGGGACCGTATCGTTTGGGGCGGTACCAAAGGGTCGGACGGAGGCACCGACTGGGAGATCTTCACCTGGTCCCCCAGCACCGGAGTGGTCCAGCTGACCAAGAACGCCTTGGACGATGAGCTCGCCAGGGTCTCCGGTGACCGCGTCGTCTGGATGGAGGGGAACGTTGCGACACCCACGCGGTTTGACATCTACACCTGGACCCCGGCTGGCGGCACCGTCCGTGTGACCAACAACACGACCGACGACGTGTATCCGGACGTCTCTGGCAACCGGATCGTGTGGACAGACGATTCGCAGTACGTGCATACCTGGACCGCGACCGGCGGATCGGCGCAGATCGATACAGGCGCTGGACACGTGGTCGAACATGCGGTCGTGTCGGGTGATCGGATCGCTGCCGCTAGCGACTCGAGCGGCGTGTACATGTGGACGCCAGGCGGCGGGTCTTGGGTCGAGACTGGCAACCTAGGCGGGGGTCTGGCCATATCCGGCGATCGCGTGGTTTGGAATGCTTTTGCGGCAAACGTGCAGCAGGTGTTCAGTTGGACACCCACTGAGGGCGTGGTGCAACTCAGTTCCGGTCTAGCGATCACCTATCAGCCGGAGGTATCGGGTGACAGGGTAGTCTGGCTGGACGCCATTTCGGACGATGCCGAGATATATACCTGGACTCCGAGTATGGGAACGCTTCAGGTGACGTCGAACACCACCGACGACGTCTATCCGGGGGTGTCCGGCGACCGGATCGTGTGGCTCGATCTGGCCTCGAGCACTAACGGCGAGGTGTACACTGCCGTCGCCGGCCCGGCCCTTCCCCAGTTCGAAGACACCGACCCCCACATCACCTACAGCCCTGCATCCTCCTGGGCCCCTCAACTCCTCCACCTCCGCCTCCGGCAGCGCCTACGAGCGCGCCAACGCGAGCGGCTCGTCGGCGACGGTGTACTTCAACGGCACCCAGCTCGACTGGATCGCCATGAAGGGCACCACCACCGGTAAGGCCGACGTGTATCTGGACGACGCCCTCAAAGGCACTGTGGACCTCTCGGCGGCTTCCGCTACCTACCAGCTGAAGGTCTGGTCTACCGGCCCCATCGCTGCGGGTGTGCACAAGTTCAGCATCGTCTGGAACACCGGGAACGCCGCCGGTAAGTACATCACCCTCGACCGGGTGGACGTGCAGGGCAGCTTGGTCTACCCGGCCCCCACCATCACCTCGCTCTCGCCCAAGACCGGCTCCACCGCCGGCGGCACCAGTGTCACCATCAACGGCGCTGGCTTCGCGGACATCTCCGAGGTCACCTTCGACGGCGCCTCCGTCCCCTACACCCTGAACTCGCCTACCAAGATCACCGCCACCGCCCCGGCCCACGCCACCGGCACCGTCCGCGTGCAGGTGACCACCGCCGCGGGCACCACCCCCGACACCTCCGCCGACGACTTCACCTATTCGGTCGCCCCGCCCACCACGAGGGTGGACGTCCCCGCCCTGACCACCGGCGGCCTCACCACCTCCGGCACCTGGGCCGCCTACACCAGCGCCTCGGCCTACGGGGGCAGCTATCTGCGCTCGAGTACCTCCGGCGCCTATGCGGTCATCACCTTCAAAGGCACCGAGCTCGACTGGATCACCATGAAAGGCACCACCGGAGCCAAGGCCGACATCTACGTGGACGGCGTCCTTGCCACCCCCACCCCCCTCGACCTCTACGCAAGTCCCGCCGTCTACCAGCAGAACCTCTGGTCCACCGGCACGCTTGCCGACGGATACCACACCGTGAAGATCGTGCGTGATGCGGCAAGCGCTTCCGGCCGCTACCTCACCCTGGACGCCGTCGAGATCGCGGGCAGCCTTCTCGGTCCCACCCGGATCGAGGAGACCTCCCCCTTCTTCACCTTCAACCCGGCCGCCTGGACGGTGGGCTCCACCACCTCGGCCTCCGGCGGCGCCTACCGCTCCACCAACGCCGCCGGCGCCTACGTGACCTTCAGCTTCACCGGGGTGGGCTTCAAGCTCCTCGCCAAGACCGCCCCCTCCTACGGCAACCTTACCGTGACCATCGACGGGGTGAGCCAGACGGTGAGTCTCTATTCCTCCGCCACTACCTACAAGAAGGTGGTGCTGACCGCCTTCCTTGCTCCCGGTACCCACACCGTGACGATCACCCGGTTGGGGACCAAGAGCAGTTCGTCGACGGGATACACCGTCGACCTTGACGCTGTGGATCTGTTCGGGAGCTGACACCGGCACATAGTCGGGCGGCGAGGCTAAGGCAGCCGATTGGAGCGCGCGGAGGGATGCACAGAGTGATCCCTACCCCTTCGCGTACCCCTAACAGGATGATACGAGGTAGCACGCCATGGACAAGGTGAACACGGGGAGGCCGTGTTTCTGGACGCAGAGATACGTCCTGGTACAGGGTGAACGCGTCCGGGCCGGCTTCCTAAACCTATTCTGTACAACCTGGTACGTAGTAGTACGTGGTAGTACACGATGGACCACCAACCGGCAGAAACCCGAGGTCCATCAGCTTCTCCTGGTCCTTGGAGCCATCCGGCAGAGACCACTCCCCCAGGTAGTAGTTGTAGGCGCCTTCTCCACCCACCAATCTGCTGCGTGTGTTGCACTCTCTTGTGGCGGATGTCAACATGCAAATGATACATAGGCGGTTGTTTCGTTGCTGGCCGCGATTTCGCCGTGATATCTGCTCGCGCGTAGGATGCGGCACTCAGAAGGAGCGACCGACCGGCAGCTTGCGCAAGGCAGAATTCCGCCAACAAGATCGACGCAAGGGGGAGCCAAAGTGGGTCTGAAGAAGATGTGGCTAACCGTCAACGGCGCACGACGTATGTTGGTCTGCGACCCAGAAAAGGACTCGCTGGCGGCTGCGCTGCGAAGGATGGGTCTCGCTGGCGTGAAGATAGGGTGCGACGCCGGCCAATGTGGCGCGTGCTCCGTGATCCTCGATGGTGAAGTGGTCCGCTCGTGCAGCAAGAGCATGAAGTATGTGGCCGACGGCTCGAAGGTCACCACGGTCGAGGGCATCGGGACTCCCACGAACCTCCATCCCCTGCAGCAGGCGTGGATCACATACGGCGGCGTTCAATGCGGGTTCTGTTCGCCGGGGTTCATCGTGTCCGCCAAAGGACTGCTGGATACGAACCCGTCGCCCACGAGGGCGGACGTGCGCGCCTGGTTCCAGAAACATCATAACGTCTGTCGCTGCACTGGGTACGTACCCCTCGTCGACGCCGTGATGGCGGCCGCCAAAGTGATGCGCGGCGAGGCGACGATGGAGGACATCACGTACGCTGTGCCGGCGGACGGCAAGATCTATGGGACGCGTTTTCCAAGGCGCGAAAGCGGGATCGCGCGGGCCTGCGGACTAGCCAACTACGGCTCCGACATGGCGGCGTTGATGCCCGAGGACACCCTGCATCTGGCGGTGGTCATGCCGCTGGTGGCGCACGCCACTATCAAGGGCATCGACGATACCGAGGCTCTTAAGCTGCCTGGCGTTGTCAAGGTCATCACCGCGAAGGACGTCAAGGGCACCAACCGGCACGCCACCCCCACGGTGCACCCGCGCCTGAAGGGCGGAGGCCTCTACTGGCCCATCATCTGCGACACTAAGATCTCCAGGTTCGGCGACGTTGTCGCCGTCGTGGCGGCCGACACGCGCGAACATGCGCGGGAGGCGGCCAAGGCCGTCAAGGTGGATCTCGAGCCGCTGCCCGAGTACGCCACCCCCCTTGAAGCGATACTGCCCGATTCGGTGCCCATCCACGAAGGGCAGCCGAACCTGTTCCTCACCACTCCGCTTCACAAGGGCGAAGATACGAGAGAGGTCTTTGCCAAGGCCGACTACGTGGTGGAAGGGAGCTTCCATTCCGGAAAAGAACCGCATCTGTCTATCGAGCCGGACATCGCCCAGGCCTATGTAGACGACGAGGGCAACCTGACGGTCCACAGTAAGGCTCAGTACGTGTACGGTACCAAGTACATGATCGCGGGCGGCGTCGGCCTCCCGCCGGAGAAGATCAGGGTGATCCAGAACGAGACCGGGGGTGCGTTCGGCTATGCCGTTAGTCCGCCTTCGGCGAGCCTGATAGCGGCGTGTTGTCTGGCCGTCGACCGGCCGGTGTCTCTCGAATTCTCGTATCCGGAACACCAGTGGTTCACCGGGAAGCGCACGGCTGGGTACGCCAACGCGCGGCTGGCGGCCAACAAGGACGGCAAGGTGCAGGGCTACGAGTTCGATTTCATGCTCGACATGGGTGGATACTCGCACTCGGTGGAGCTCTACGCTGATAAAGGCCTCAGCCTTCACTGCTTTGGCTACGACGTCCCGAACTTGATGGGCCTCTTCAAGATGGCCTACTCCAACATCAGCTACGCGACTCCGTACCGGTCGTTCGTCGAGACGCAGGTCGCGGTATCGACGGAGTCCCTCATGGACATGATGGCCGAGAAGATGGGGATGGACCCCTTCGAGTTCCGCTACAAGAACGTCGCGAGGCCCGGCGCTCTGACGATCAACAACAGGCCCTTCCGCGAGACACCGGTGGAAGGACTCATGGACATGCTGCGGCCCAAGTATGAGGCCGCTGTGGCTAAGGCGAGGGCGGAAAGCACGCCGGAGAAGAAACGCGGTGTCGGGATCGCGATCGGCGGTTTCCACACGGCAGGGGCGTTCGACGACGGCTACGCCGACCTCGAGATGGGCCCCGATGGGACGTTCATCAGCTACAACACGTGGGAAGACATGGGGCAGCACGCCGAGGCCAGTGCCATCATTCACACGTACGAGGCTCTGCGGCCGCTGAACGTGCCGACCGATAAGATCAAAGTGGTGATGAACGACAGCAAGCTGTGCCCCGATACCGGCATCGCGGGAGGGAGCCGCAGCCATTGGACCTTTGGCAGGGCGACCCTGGAGGCCGCCGGGAAACTCATGGACGCCATGCGCAAGCCGGACGGCTCGTACCGCACCTATGAAGAGATGATTGCTGAGGGCATCCCGACTAGATATCAGGGCGCTTCGATAGTACCTCGGGAATGCGACCATCTGGACCCCAATACCGCCGAGGGAGAAGCCTTCCCCGAGACGATGTACGTCGTTTGGATGAGCGAGGTGGAAGTCGAGGTGGCCACCGGCAAGACGAAGGTGCTTGCACTGAAGTCAGCCACCGATGTGGGCACCATCGGGAACCTGCAGGGGGTCGAAGGCCAGGCGTACGGCGGGATGTCCCACTCGTTGGGCTTTGCGCTGCAGACCGACTTCCGCGACATGAAGAAGCACTCCACCATGAAGGGTGCCGGCATCACCGAGATCGAGGATATGCCGGACGACATCGAGCTCCTGTGGCAGGAGACGCACAGGCCGCGCGGACCGCATGGTTCCGCAGGGTGCTCCGAGTGCTTCCAGAGCGCACTGCATGTCGCGATCCTGAACGCTATCAACATGGCCGTCGGAGTGAGGATAACCGAGCTGCCGGCGTCTCCCGAGAAGGTGAAGGCGGGTATTGAGGCCAAGGCGCGCGGCGAGGAGATCAAGACGCCCAAGTACTACCTCGGGCCGGACTTCCATGAGGAGATCGACAACTTGGCTAAGCAGCCGGTCTCGTGGTGAGGCGGTAATCAAAGAGGCACGCATCTCGTGAGTGCGACCGGTCGCGAGAACAGGAAGGCGTACGAACCTTTTGCGAGCGCCTGCGTTCATGGGGAGGCGCCTTCCTGTAGCGTATCCTGCCCGCTCAATCTGTACGTGCGCGAGATCGTCGGGCATGTTCAAAAGGGCAACTTCACGGCGGCCTACAAGGCCTACAGAGTCAAAGCGGTCTTCCCGGAGATCGTCGCGAACCTCTGCGACGAGCCGTGCAAGGCTGGGTGCGTCAGGAGAGACCTGGACGAGAGCATATCGTTGCGGCTGCTCGAGAAGGCCTGTGTCGAATTTGCACGCACGAAAAGCATCCCCAGCTTCAATCTCCCAAAAAAGACACAGCGGATAGCCGTGATCGGCGCCGGGCTCAGCGGTCTCACGTGCGCCGTCAAGCTGGCGGCCAAGAACTACCCGGTCACGGTCTACGAGAAAAGCGGAAGAATTGGAGGCAGATTGTGGGGCCTCCTAGACGCCGAGATCTTTCTGCCGGCGCTCCAGGCGCAGCTCGATGGCGCTCGATGTGAGGTTCGCCTCGAGACGGAGGTCGCCTCGCTGGGCGACCTCGAGTGCGACGCGGTGGTCGTAGCGACTGGTGAGGGCGGGGAGGCTTTCGGTCTTCTGGAGGGGCTCGATCCGCAGTCGCTCGGGTCGCGGCAGCCCGGGGTGTTCGTCATCGGCAGCCTACTCGGGACGACGCCGGTCGAAGACATAGCGCAGGGCAGGATCGCCGCGTTCTCGGTGGAGAAGTACCTCAAGGTCGGCGCGATGGACGGCATGCCGGAGACCTTCCGGCGGACGCAGTGCGCGTTCGAGATGGACCTGTCGAGGGTCGAGAGCAAGACGGCCGTGGTTCCGCAGTCCCAGGAGGCATATGACGAGAAGGAGGCGTCGGCCGAGGCCGGCCGGTGTCTACTGTGCGACTGCACGGTCTGCAGCGACGGGTGCGAGCTGTTTGATTCCGTCCGCAGGATGCCCAAGCAGATGGTATCGGACGCCATGGCGTCACTTCATGCGACCAAGAGTGCCGGGGCCGTTCGAGCCATGTCGTCCTGCAATCTCTGCGGTCTTTGCGGGAAGACCTGTCCGCAGGGGATCGACATGGGGAGTTTCTACACGGACTTCCGGGTCTTCAAGAACGAGGACGGCCTGCTTCCTCCGGCGTCTCATGAGTTCTTCATGTCGGACATGCAGTTCGCCAATGAGGAGGCCTACCTGGCGCGCACCGCTCCCGGTCACGACCAAGCCAGTCGCGTCTTCTTTCCCGGCTGCCAGCTGGCGGCGAGTGATCCCCGGCATGTGGAGCTTACATACCACCATCTTCTGCAGCGCATCCCCGACCTGGCACTGATACTCGGCTGCTGCGGGGCCCCCGCGGAGTGGGCGGCCGAGACCACGATCAGGGATGGCGTCGCGGAAAGACTGAAGGCGGAGTGGGAGCGGTTCGGCCGGCCTGAGTTCGTGTTCGCGTGCCCCACCTGCAAGCTCCAATTCGAGAGGCACATGCCGGAGATCCGAGGTATCTCCCTGTACACCTTGCTGCTTGACGCGGGGTTGCCCGAGTTGGAGGCTTCCAATGAGCGGGAGGCCTGCGTCTTTGACCCGTGCTCCAGCAGATGCGACGAGTCCATGCAGCGCAGCGTGCGTCAGATCGCCGAGAAGGCCGGTATCAGCCTGACGGAGCTTCCCTGGAGCGGGGAGAACGCCCGATGCTGCGGCTGGGGAGGACACATGGCCGTCGCCAACCCCAAGCTGATGGACACCATCGTCCGGAATCGCACATCGGCTCACTCACTTCCATACATCACGTACTGCGCGAATTGCCAAGAGGTATTCAGCCGCGGCGGAAAAGCGTCGCGGCACATCCTCGACGTGGTGCTGGGGCTCGACAAGACAGAAGACCGGATGCCGTCTCTGGGGCAGCGTCGAGTAAATAGGATGGCGGCCAAGCGAGCCGTGCTCGAAAGGGAATGGGGTCTCGACATGCCGGACACAGGAGACGAAGTGCGCCGGGGAGCCGGAGGGGTGACCATACCCGACGAAGTGCTGTCGCAGATGTACAAGGATCGGATCCTGGAAGACGACGTCTACAAGACCGTCGAATACTGTGAATCCACGGGTAACTCCGTGTTCGACCCGAACCGGGATCTCTACGTCGGCCATTTGCGCATCGGTGTCATCACCTATTGGGTCGAGTATGCGAAGTCCGACCAGGGCTGTGTGCTCCACAGCGTGTATTCCCACAGAGTCGAGATCGTCGAGCGCTGAGTGCGGAGCGCGGCGCCGGAAGTGGGAGGGGGAAGGTCGTAAGTACATGACGGAGCTGATCTGCGTGAAGTGCAAAGTGGTCCTCGTCGAGGACAAGGCGGAACTACGCTACCTGGGCCATACCGTGAGCGTCAGGACCCTGAAGTGTCCCAAGTGCGGGCAGGTCTGCTTCTCTGAGGAGCTCGTGAGAGGGCGGATCAGCGAGGCGGAGATGACCCTCGAGGACAAATGAGGAGCCTCCCCTGGGGAGAATGGCATGACAATGATCCTCGCCCTACCGGCCACCAACGGCGCGGTGCTGGTCGGCGACACAAGAAAGTGGTTTGCAGACGGTTCCCATGCTGACGGTCATCCGAAGCTTGCGAAGTTCGCCGACGGCCTGGTAACGGGCTCAGGCTCAGAGCCGCTGCTCGACCACGTCGCAGCCCACTCGGGTCGTCGAATTTGGGCAGAAACTCGTCACGCTTGTCGCTCATACAGCGGCTCTTGGGATACTAAGAGGCGAGCAAGCTGAATGGACGATGACCTGCGAGTGCCATTCCCAATACGATGATGGGGAGGAACGGAGGATCGGTTTTGAGGTGTTCGACGGGTTCTCCTTCAAGTCACGGTCGTGGGTCGCCGGGAGCGTTCCCACCGGGCCCTCCGACCCGTTCCTCCTACATGCGAGCAGCATCGTCAAACGGGTCATCGAAGGTCGCTATGCAATCGAAGGAATACGCGCCTTCGTAATCGGTCCGTATGTGGACCTCTACCCATCGGGTCTTGTGAACAGTGACTTCGAC
>Ga0182021_10011049_pt1 | contig 10705 bp, 10 predicted proteins | sample 612E3MmetaG_FD_120493 | JGI IMG/M metagenome (GOLD analysis project Ga0182021, IMG submission 120493) | Permafrost microbial communities from Stordalen Mire, Sweden - 612E3M metaG (Illumina Assembly) | ecosystem: Environmental > Terrestrial > Soil > Wetlands > Permafrost | place: Sweden...
TATCAGCCCTCGCCCGAACCGAAAGCCGGGGTGGCCATTCCCGTGAGGACTACCCGGACCGTGACGATAAAAACTGGCTCAAGCACAGCATGGCCTGGGTAGGTGAGAATGGTCTGATCGACCTGAAATACAAGCCGGTTGTCATCACCAAGTTCGAGCCCAAGGTCCGGACATATTAGGAGGCCACCATGGATGTCACGATCAAGATCTTCCGTTACAATCCCGAAAAGGACAAGAAGCCATCCTTCAAGACCTACCATCTGGAGGCCCTCGAAACTGACCGTGTGCTGGACCTGCTTGAAAAAGTGAAAGGCTACCAGGACGGGACGCTTTCCTTCCGTCGCTCGTGTGCCCATGGGATCTGCGGATCGGATGCCATGCGGATCAACGGGTTCAACCGTCTGGCCTGCAAAACACTCGTGCGCGATACCGGGGCGAAGATCACAGTCGAGCCCATCCTTGGTCTGCGTGTCATCAAAGACCTGATCGTGGACATGGAACCGTTCTTCGAACATTACCGGTCGGTCAAGCCTTGGTTGATGAACGACGATCCCGAGCCGGAAAAGGAACGCTTCCAGAGTCCCGAACAGCGCGCCCTTTTCGATGACACCACAAAGTGCATCCTGTGCGCCTGCTGCACCACCTCCTGCCCGTCCTTCTGGGGGAGTGGAAAATATGTGGGACCGGCGGCCATCGTAGCGGCCCACCGGTTTATCTTTGACAGCCGCGACAAATCGGCCGCGGAACGTCTAAAAATTCTAAACGATCTATGGGGAATATACCGGTGTCACACCGCCTTCAACTGCACCATGGCCTGCCCGCGCGAGATCCAGGTCACCAAGGCCATCGGGGAGGTCAAGATGGCACTGCAAACGGGTAAATTGGACTGACTGCGAACCCGGCGACCCGACTCTTGAAGCCGGGTCTTTTTTCATCCTTCCAACAGGACAAACAAATCGGAGAGTTTAAATTGCCATAACCTAATTATGTACGGGGTTATGGCGCCACCTGCAGGCTGGAAACCAGCGCGTCCAGCGCCGGCACTGCCGGCGAGAAGTCGGTTTCCGCCTGGCCGTTCAACTTGGTGGTCATGTCGGCCAGGTAGGTGGTGAAGTTGTTGCTGAACTGTTCCGGGCTCTGCCCAGCCGGAGGCGTGTTACCGTCGGCCGGCAGGTCTGCCAGGGAGGTCGGCAGGATAGCGGAGATCCAGTCCTTGCCGTCTGCGGTCAGGCCCTGGTAGGTATAGAACAGCTCGTGGTTGTTGATCGGATCGGCGAACTGGGCGTACTGGGTCAGGAAGCGGATGCCGCTGCCGCTGCCAAACGGGACGACCTTGTACTGGACATGCAGCTCCTGGGCGGCATTGAATACCGGTAGCACCGGCAGCGCATCCGATCCCAGCAGCCCGCCGGCGGTCAGGCCCTGGAGCATCGTCACCCTTGTGGGGATGTTCGCATCCGGGGCGACCTCGTTGTAGCGCTGGACCGGGTAGATGTCGATGTGGGCGTCGAAGAAGCGGCCCGAAAGGACGTAGCCCTGGAAGGTGATCTCGGTGTATTGCGGGTTGGCCGTAAAAGCCGGGATCTCAGCCCCGCTGACCTCGGGCACGCTGGTACACTGGAAGCCGCTCGCCAGGGACGGCTCCAGGTAAAGCGACACGTTGTTGCAGGTGACGTTGGCTTGGGGGAGCATTGTGACCGGGATGGGGGTGACCGGGGCGACGGTTGCGCTGGCCCCTGCCGGCGGTTGCGTCATGGCCGGCGGGGTGACGGTGGACGGGAGAGTGCAGGCCAGCAGCACCGCCGCCAGCAGGCCCAGAAAATACAGGATTCGCTTCATGTCTCCTCCGTTTCCGATTCTATTACTGGGATTCCACGTCTGAACACTATTTCCATTATTTTCAGCTGAAACAGGTAATCGTTTGAACGAAACTTCTTCAAGTTTAACATTCTTTCCCAATTTCGCATCCAATTCGCGATCAATTTCATAAATCCAGAGGTTAATGTCCTTTCAAATTCGCTGAACTGTCTTATTATTCCGTGGGATAAATCCTCTTGGCGACGTGGAATCCGGGTATCAAACACCCCTTGCATACCAGCAAGGTTAATCCATATAATGGCAGTGTTCTCTTCAATTCTTATTATTTATGCCTCAAAGGCTAGGTGATTCATGGCTTTCAATCCTAATATCCTTTCGCAACGTGACCCGCGCTGGAAGGATGAAAAACTTGGTTTTGATGATCGTGCCACCATAGGCACCGACGGCTGCACCCTGACCTGTCTGACCATGCTGGTAAACGGTTACGGCTTCAATGAAACACCTGATGCGCTGAATCGCAAGCTGCTGGACCTGGGTCCTGGAAATGGGTTCATGGATGGTCTGATCGTATGGGAAGGCCTGGCGAAAACCTTTCCCAAGATCGTCTATCTGAACAACAGCGTATGCCGCGACAAGCCAGCTCCATTGGACTCCATTAATAAATCCCTTGATTCCGGTCAACCGCTGGTCGTTGAAGTGGACCGGTCCCCCGGCCCTGGATTGGAAAGTCACTGGGTCCTTCTGATCTCCCGCCAGGATGACGATTATCTCATCCTGGACCCCTGGCCGTTCCCTACAGATTCCGGCCCCGTCAGCCTGGCTGGAAGATATGGGTTTGGCAATCCAATCGACCAGGTGATCACTGCTGTGGTCTGGTATCGGGACAGCAGCCCGTCGCCCGCCCCAACGGCTCCCCTGCCCAACAGCGGGCTGATGGTTTGCGTACAGGAAACCTTGATCGCCGGCCTGCGCCTGCGATCAGCACCCAATACCACTTCTTCCAGTACCCTCGCCCTTGAACCGGCAGGCGCCCTGCTGCGTTGTCTTGAGCCGGACGCGATCGTATTGACCAAAATAGGCAACACCAACCAGTGGCTGCAAGTCAATGACCCCAATGGGGCAAGCGGCTTCGTGGCCGCCTGGTATGTGAACAGAGCGGGAGCTTCCTCCCCTGTGCCGGCGCCGCACCCATTACCCGCGCCGGAGCTGCAACCCGCAACGGAACCGGCTCCGCAAGTCGCAGCCTCACCATGGATACAGCCATCAGACCCGCTGGAACCGACCGTATTCGTTTCCCAGAGCGTGGGAATCAGTGGCTTGCGGATGCGCAGACAGCCCTACGCCATCTCCGGCACCGTGACCGTTGTACCAGCCGGGGCGGAACTGGCGGTCCTGGAACCCCTTGCCCAGGCGCTCCCTAAGATAGGCCAGCAGAACCAGTGGCTCAATGTGCGGTACAGGAACAGCCACAGTGGATTCGTGGCCGCCTGGTTTATAGAACTGAAACCCGGCAGTGCGCCTGCGCCTTCAGCAGGCGGCCAGGCAGCGATCCCATCCGCGACCGAAGTTCTGACGGTCACCGTTTCCAGTGAGGCGATAGCAGGATTGCGCCTGCGCGACCAGCCCGATCCTGCCGCCGATATGGTCAAAATCCTCCCCGCAGGAACCACCCTGACCGTGCTGGACACTTCAGCCACCGCCGAGTCCAGAATTGGTCTGGAAGACCAGTGGCTTTATATCAAAGAGCCGGGTGGTCAGAGCGGTTACGTGGCCGCCAGGTATGTAAAAAAAGGAAATTAATCCGAAGGGCGGTGGTTGCCAGCCCCAGACAAATGGTGTATCCTTCTTCCTGCATCTTGATGTCCATGGAGGCTATTCTTGTCCAAAGTCAAAAACATTCTCAGGCACTGGCTACCCCTGGCGGTCGTCGTCGTCCTGCTGTGCGGGCTGGTTTACCTTACGGTTCAGCAATCCCTGCGTATGGGGGCGAATGATCCCCAGATCCAGATGGCGGAAGATGCGGCAGCTTCCCTGGCGGCGGGTGGTACACCGGTTTCCATCCTCCCGACCAGCCAGCTGGATATTTCCATCAGCCTGGCACCCTTTCTGGTGGTCTATAGCGATACGGGTGAACCATTGGCTTCATCCGGACTGTTGAATGGGGCCGCTCCGCTCCTGCCAGCTGGTATTTTTGACTATACCCGCCAGAAAGGCGAAGACCGGGTGTCCTGGCAGCCCGAGTCGGGGGTCAGGGTGGCCGCAGTGGTGGTTGCCTATGGCGGATCACAACCGGGTTTCGTCCTGGCGGGGCGTTCCCTGCGCGAGGTCGAGATACGCGAGGGACAGATCGAACAAATAAGCGGGATCGCGATGCTGGTCACACTGGCCGGGTCGCTGTTCGCTGTGGGGTTGTGCGAATTGATCCTCCCTGAAAAGCAACATACCGTCTGAGCGGGCATGCCCGGATTAGACATACCCGCAATGATCCCGATCAAAACCGCCGGGTAGGTTTTTTTTACAGGAGGAGCTCAATATGTCCACATGGACAGATGACTGTGTAAATTCGAATGGAATCAAAATCCACTATTATCGGACCGGTGGGGATAAACCAAAGGTGGTTTTCAACCATGGAGCGGGAGATGATGGTTTATGCTGGACGCGCGTGGTCAAGGAACTGGAAAACGATTACGATGTGATCATGGTTGATGCACGCGGCCATGGTAAAACCTCCAGCGGAAAAGGAGACTATTCCACCGCACAGCGTGTTGCGGACCTTGCCGGTTTGATCCAGGAACTGGGATTGGATCGTCCGGTGGTCGGTGGTCATTCCATGGGTGCAGACACCGCCATGAATTTCGCAGCGGTCCATCCGGACCTGACCCGCGGCATTTTCCTGGAGGACCCACCCATCATCATTCCGGGTGAAAAGTTCGGGGACGGGAAACAGGAAATTAAGACAGAAGATATTGGCAAGATGATGGCAAGATTTATGCGCATGTTCAAGATCATGCCAAAGTTCCTTGCAACCCGCATGGCAAGAAAAGGATCTCCGACCTATCCAGATGATGAGATCATCCCATGGGTGAATTCCAAGAAACGGGTGAGCTTCAACTTCTTAAATTCAATGTCCTCCATGGGCATGGAAATTGCCGATCCGTTCGAAGTATTTAAAAAGATCACGGTCCCGGTCCTGTTAATCATCGGGGATAAAGAAAAGATGTCGATCGTCTCGATGGATTCTGCTCAAAAAGCCGTAAGCGTAAATAACCTGGTCAAAGTTATCCACCTGGAGGGCGCCAGTCACGATATCCGCCGCACCCGTTTTGATGGCTATATGCCGGCCCTGAAGGATTTCCTCAAGGAAATTTACCATGCCTGATGTAAAACTTGGTATTTCCTTCCTCAACTTCCCAATTCGGAGTGTGGCTATTGCACATTAGCTGTCTCTTGACCGCTAAGAGAATTCCGTGCTCTATGGTCTCTCTTGTAAAATACAACCTCTCGCCTTTATATTCCGTAAATTAGGTATCCCCGCTGTCGAGGCCTGTAGAGCAGGGCCTGATGGTCCAGTTCCCCTTCTTTTGGTCTGCTGATAGTTTGGTATAAAAACGTGCCCAGTCGGGCACGTTTATTCCCTGAAGGAGTGGAAAATAAAAAACAAGGATCTTCCCTCCGAGGCAGTCCTGATTTAAGGTGTGTTTTTAGAACAACCCCCTCAATATTAATAACAATCCGAAAATAATGAACGGGATTCCAATGATCGCGCCTACTATCGTAACGGTCAGCACCGCACCGACTATCAGGAACACCAATCCCAGGATGGCGGCGACCAATCGACCGGTCCCGGCAACGATACCTATCACCAGCTTCCAGAGGGCCCAGAACGGCCAGAGGATCCAGGGAATATGCTTGCTGTTTCGATGTTCTCCTATCATTGTTGCCTCCGTTATAGATTTACGGATTACAGGAGAGAAGGTAGTAACCTGCAAACCAGGATCGGCGCCAGAGTGGAGGGTGGGGGAAGTATATAATTCAACACGACCCAGGTCACCACTGTGATCAGGAACGCTAAGAGGACCAACCCCGCCAGTCCAAGCAATGCCCAGAACCAGAATTTACTTTTCCTTACCGGTATAGGTTCCGGGGGAACCAGCATCAGTACCACGGTAATGTTGTCCTTCCCCTGGCGGGCACAGGCCAGGTCCACCAGAGCCTGGGCAGCAGATTGAATATCCAGCCCGCGAACCACTGGCTCAATCTCAGCATTCTCAACCACATTAGTCAGGCCATCCGTACACAGCAGGAGCAGATCGCCAGGGAGCAAGCCCAACCCCTGGTTCGAGCGGGCCTGGGTGTCGGACTCGTTTTTTGCCAGCCTCAGCCGGGTATCGGCCCGGGGGGTTTTGGAGGAGCCCAAATAACGGCGAATGACGTGCACGTTCGGGTGGTTGCGCGCCTCCTCCGGCTTCAGGATGCCTTTCTCCACCGCCTCCTGGACCCAGGTATGGTCCACTGTCAGCTGCATAAGGTTACCATTACGCAATAGGTAAATGCGAGAATCCCCCACTGAAGCAATGAACAATTGGCGGCCGACCACCCAGGCGCAGGCGCAGGTGGTTCCCATTCCCAGGCGCTGGGTATCGTCCTTGGCTTTCATCGCGATCGCATCACTGGTAACCTGAATGGCATGATCGAGGGTGGCCAGCGGGTGACGAACATTGGATTGGGCCACCATGTGGCTGATGGTCTCAACGGCCATTTCGGCGGCCACTTCCCCGGCCTGGTGCCCGCCAATGCCATCCGATAGAATGGCAAAAATCGATGGTGTGGGGTCTGTTTCACTCACCCGGTAAGAAGAGACAGCATACCGGTCCTCGTTCGACCTTCCTGCTAGTCCGGGATGGGTCACAGCTGCAACATAAAGGAAAGCCTGGTTAATGCGGATCATTTCTTTATCGGGGTGACCCGGGGTGCAGCGCGTTCGGGTGCGGTGCGCAGCATGAACCGGTAGGAAACCCGTCCAATATGGAGAATGTCGCCGTGCTGAAGGCGCCTGGGGGCTGTCAGCTGCTCGTAATTCACCCATGTCCCGGCAGCCGATTTTTCATCAGTAAGGATGTACTTACCATTCTCCACTCTCAGCCGGGCGTGCAATGCCGAAACGGAGGGGTCATCCAGAATGCGTGTGGCCTGGATCGGGTCCGAGCCAAAGGTCATCTCTGGTGTCCTGATCGGGATAGAGGGAGAGGTCATTGGCTGGCCATCATCCTTCAATCGCACCAGATAGGCCTCAGATAATCTTTCCGGGCGCTTCCAGGGCAGGCGCATGCCGGATCGCGGTTCATTGCCCCGGATGGACTGTCTCAGCGGGTCCCGGTGACCTTTTTTTCCTGACTTGCCGGGATGGAGTTTTTTTCTCCTGCTCCAGACCAGGGTCATACCCACACCCAAACCGGCGAAAAGGATGGCCGCCAATGCCACCCACTGGCTGTTGCGTGACAGGAAGGGTAACAAACCGACCTGCGGTCGGACAATCGTCACCATCACCGGCACTCCCAGGCTGACCCTGCTCAGTCCAAAACTATCCACCGCTTCCACAGTAAGGACATGCTGGCCACTGACCGTATACCTGCTGAGATCCCAAATGAACCGGTCAAAGGGATTGGTCGTATTTTCCGCAACTTTTTGTCCATCGGCATAAAGTGTGGTACGAACCAGCGGACGGGTGCGCCCGTCAGGAAATTCGATGATGATGCTGATCGGCTGCAGGGTCGGAATAAATGATTTAATGGAGGTTGTACCCAGGTCAGGCGCCTTGCGGACAATCTGCGCCGGTGGAGAGACCAGGATCGGGTTCGGGGGCTGGATGTTCAAGTCAAAGGATAATGGCGAGGAGGTGACGGTCCCGTCGCTCAAGTTCACCTGCGCCGACAGGGTGTGCCCACCAGAGCTGAGGATACCGGAAGAATAGGTCAAGCGGTATGTATGGCGGATAGGCGCAAGATACATTTCCAGGCTCGGCAGAGGTTCCTGGCCAGAAAAAAGAACAAACTGCCCTGATGTCCGGATGGCCAGATCCTTGAGGGCCGTTGCTCCCGTTGTGGAAAAGAAAGCAGTGGAAGACACGATCCAGACATTGACCCGGATGTTCTGGTCCACTGCGCGCTGGGTGAGATTATCCAGCTCCGGGATGGTGTCCGCCGTCGGCAGAGAAGTGATGTACAGCACAACGGGTTTCATGCCGGGCTGTGAGGGGGTTTCAGAAACCACATCCAAGGAACGCGAGAGTGTTTCTGGGCTCGAGGTGATACCCAGCAGGTTAGGCTGGTAGGCAGCCAGGGCCTCCGAGAATGCCGCTGTCGTTGTCATATGTGTTGAAATTGTCCCACCGGTAGGGATAAAACTCAGATCGTCACCCAGCGAATCGGGGTGGGTAGCAGCCCAGGCCTTCAGGACCCGGATAACTTTTTCATAGCGCGTGATGGCATTGGCATCCCGGTAGGCGAAGTATGGACCAGGATCGAGCGCTACCGCGAAATCCGCCCCCGGCTGTAGTTCCTCGAGGTTTGCCAGAGGGCGGGGTTGGTTATCTTCAAATATGGTGATCGAATCAGACGAAAGCCCGGTTACGAAGTTATCCGCCGAATCATATACATCGAGCCCGGCGGTTACGCTGGGGAAAGTAGTGGTTTGAAGGTCATACAGGCTGGCGTGTGAACTGGTCTTGGTCTGAGCCTGAGCAGGTATGAGTCCAGCCAAAACTAGGTAGATGCTGAAAAATATAGTGAGCGTTTTTCGCATAGGGTGCCAGCAATTGGAGCCAACGATTTTCTCTCGTTCCCGATCGCTGGGTACTACTTTTCTTCTTTTATCTCTTTGACTTCCGCCTCAACGATTTCATCATCAGCAGAAGAGAGCTGCTGAGATTGATCCTGCATCATCGGAAATTTAAGCCATTCGTGCAAGCCGGCCCAGGCCAATAAAACACCACCTGTGGCGGTACCGGTCACCGAGAATGGCACGCCGGCGATAATTCCCATCACCAGCCCCTTGGCAACCGACTCTCCCCAGCTATCTTTTGCCAGATAATGCTGGATAAATAATGTGGAAACAAAACCGGTCACACCGACAAGAGGAATGGTTAAGATCCATAGTTCCGGCGCGGCAATCTCAGGGATGGTGAATAAATTATCCAGTACGATGGTCGCCAGTGCAGCCAGCGGGTGAATCGGTGCGGCTGGAATCGGACGGCGGACTTCAATCTGGTTGCTCATATTCATCAATCCTTCCAAAGGATAATCAGCACTTCATTCCCATTCGATCGTGGCGGGTGGTTTACTGGTAATATCATACACCACTCTGTTGATTCCGTGCACTTCGTTGACGATCCGATTAGCCACCTTCGCCAGCACATCGTACGGGAGGCGCACCCAGTCGGCGGTCATGAAATCGTCGGTGACCACCGCCCGGATGGCTGCCGCCTCCTGGTATGTTCGCTCGTCTCCCATCACCCCCACAGAACGTACCGGCAACAGGACCACAAACGCCTGGGATGTCTCTGCCCCCTCACCAATTAACATGGCAGAGGATAATTCATCCACCAGGATGGCATCCGCCGCCCGGAGACAGGCGACCCTTTCCGGGGTCACCTCCCCCAGACAGCGCACAGTCAACCCTGGACCTGGGAATGGCTGGCGCCAGACCAGCGCATCTGGCAGGCCAAGGACTTTCCCCACAGCCCGTACCTCGTCCTTGAACAGGTAGCGCAGCGGCTCGACCAGGGTCATTTCCATTTTTTCCGGCAACCCCCCCACATTATGATGCGACTTGATCCTGGCTGCCTTGTTCCTATCCGGCGCAGCCGACTCAACCACGTCCGGGTAAATCGTGCCCTGAACAAGAAACTTCGGGGAGCCGAGTTTCCCCGCCTCGCGCTCGAAGATACGGATGAACTTCTCACCGACGATCCGGCGCTTTTTCTCCGGATCGGTGACGCCTTTCAGTGCATCGAAAAATTCACCGGCGGCATCCACCGCCACCAGCTCGGTTCCCATATGCTGGCGGAAGGCAGTGACCACCTGTTCTGGTTCGCCTTTCCGCATCAGGCCGGTATCCACGAAAACCGCCACAAGCTGGTCGCCGACGGCCCGGTGCACCAGCGCCGCCGCGACGGATGAGTCCACGCCGCCGGAAACCGCCGCCAGAACGCGTTCCCCTCCCACCTGCTTCCTGATGCGGTCCAGACTCTCCACGATAATGGATTCTGGCGTCCAGTCCGCGGCACAACCGCAGATATCCAGAGCAAAATGCTTGAGCAGTTCCTCCCCGTTCGGCGTGTGGCGGACCTCGGGATGGAACTGCACCGCAAAATATTTCCGCTCGAAGTCACCCATGGCCGCGATGGGACTGTTGCCCGACCTGGCCAGTGCAATGAAGCCCTCCGGCATCCGGGTTATCCGGTCCCCGTGGGACATCCAAACTTTGGACAATGCGCTCAGCATCGTGCCAGGGATCAACGGCTCGATCTCTGCCGGGCCATATTCGCGTTCAGAGGAGGGATTGACCCTGCCGCCCAGGGCATGGGTCAGAGCCTGCATCCCGTAGCAGATCCCCAGGATGGGCAGTCCGCTTTCCAGGATAAATGGCTGGATGGTCGGGGCACCTTCAGCATAGACCGAAGCCGGTCCACCGGAAAGGATGAAGCCCTTGGGCTGGATCCTTAGCATATCCCCGGCTGGCGCATCCCAGGGGAAAAGTTCGCAATAGACATGGGCCTCGCGCACCCGCCGGGCAATGAGTTGAGCATACTGGGAACCGAAATCAAGGATGGCAATGGAATTATGCATGGCCTATGGATTCCGAAATGGGATGGAAATTGCAAATTACA
>Ga0182021_10011050_pt1 | contig 10704 bp, 6 predicted proteins | sample 612E3MmetaG_FD_120493 | JGI IMG/M metagenome (GOLD analysis project Ga0182021, IMG submission 120493) | Permafrost microbial communities from Stordalen Mire, Sweden - 612E3M metaG (Illumina Assembly) | ecosystem: Environmental > Terrestrial > Soil > Wetlands > Permafrost | place: Sweden...
CGTTCAGACGCAGGAGATCGCCGAGGGCCGCGCAGGCCTCGGCTTTCACCGAATCGTCCGTCTTGTCGGCGACCACCTTGACGAGCGCCTGGTAGGCCGGGTCGAACTGCTTCTTGGCGATCTGGACCTCGGCCCGTAACACTATCATTATACTCTTCAAATGGGCGTCGGCAAGGGTCGGGGAAACTTTCCCCAGGACGGTTTCGGCCTGGTCGGGCTTGTCGCCCAGAAGAAGGATCTGCACGTCGAGCATCAGACCCCGGGCCTCGATCGCCGGGTCGAATCCCTTCCCGTAGAGCGGCGCCAGGCGCTTGTGCGCCTCGTCCAGTTCCCCGCGCTGGAAGAACATGTTCGCCTCGTTCAACCGGACTTCCGGGGCGTAGCGGGTCTCCGGAATGTCCGTCAGCAGTTTGTCGTAGGCCTGGAGCGCCAGCGGGAGGTACTTGTCCTCTTTCTGGGCCATTTCCATATACTTCTGGGCAATATCGTAATAGGCGTGTTGCAGAACCCAGGGACTGGTCTCCCTGTCGCGATACGCCTCCTGCATCTCGTCGAGGTAATCCTGCTCCTTCCCCTTCGCGTGGGCCAGGAGCTTCGCCTTCGAGAGGTACAGCGGGTAGTGGTCGTTGCCATAATTCACCTTGACCACCTGGCTGAGGGGATAGGTGGCGTTCGCCTGCCCATCGCCGTCGGTGTCGATCTCCACGCCCCTCCAGGATTCCTTGATCACGGCGCCGGTGACGGGTTGTCCGCCGGCGGTCAGCTGAACCGCGTCCGTTCCCGCCTTCTGGGCGGACAGTCCCCCGGCGAGGAGGAGCACGGCGAGCGCCGCGCAACCAAGGAACACCAGACACTTGCAGGTCGAGTTCACGTTCAAGGTTCCCATGACTATTTCGCCGCGCCGGGAGCGGGCGGCTGTTCCAGTTCCTGGAATTGACGCTTGATATCGTCCGGCGCCTTCTCCCAGTACAAGGCCCTGATCAGCTTAATCAATTGCGCCATGTGCGACTCGTCGTTCAAGCCGCGGTAGCACTTCATCTTTCCCACTTGCGCCTTGAAGAAAAGATCCCAGTCCTGGCTCGGATCCTTCAGCCCCAGCACCACCCCCTGGTAGATTTCCAGGGCCACCTTATAGGACTCGTCTTTCTTCTGATCGAGGAGGACGTCGGCCCTGAACATCTTGACCACGGCCTGTCCGGGAAAATGCTTATCGATTTCCTCGAGCAACGCGAGCGTGTCGGCGCCGGCCTCCCGACGATTTAATTTTATCATGCAACGAAGCATAATCCAGCGGACAGCCCACCTCTTTTCCTCATCCGGCTTGGTGAAGCCCTTCCAGTTTTTCTCCAGTTTTTGACAGCTCGTGAGGGCATTCTCGGCGTCCTGCATGTCCCAGAACCTCGCCGCCAGGATCAGCCAGTGATTCTGGTCGTCTTCCTTCAGCAGGGGCATCACCTTGCGGTAATACCCGGCGGACTTCGCGTACATCTGCTTGGCCTCGGTCGCCTTGGTGGACTTCTCCAGTTCTTTGGCTTTCTGGAAGAAGGCGTCGGCCAGTTCGATGTAGCCCCGGATCAGCACGTCGGGGTCCGGATTGCCGGTGGCCTCCAGGGTGGCGACAACCTTTTCCGCGTCGTCCAGTCTCCCCAACGTCTTGAGTGCGCTGATCCTGCGGCCCAGGAGTGAGGGGATCCGTCCCTTTTCCTCCGGGTATTTCTTGTCAAAGTTGTCCAGGACCACGAGCTCCCCGTCGGGGTCCGCGGTTTTCTCACAGAGTTCCGCGGCGGCCAGGGCGGCGTCACGATGCCAGGTTTCGCCTTCCTTGGGGGTAAAGTCCATGAACACGTGGGTAAGCTGCGCCTTCGCCTGCTTGAGATACTCCCTCGTCTCGTCGTTGTTCACGTGGTTGTCGTATCTCACGTTGAAGAGGTTGTAATAGCACAGGCCGATGAGGTACTGGGAGCGTCCGTAATTCTCGGTTCCGGGTGCGACTTTCTTGTAGAGTTCGATGGCTTCCTTATTTTTTCCATCACCGCGGGTTCCTTCGCCGAGGTAGTAGTTGGCGTTGGAGGCCTGGGGCGAGGTGGGGTACTTGTCGGCAAGGTTGTGGAGGGCGGCGATGAATGCCTCGCGATCCTTCGGGTCCTTGGTGCGCCGGGCGATGTCCGATCGCGTCGCGGATAGCTCCAAGGCCGCCTGGGGCGCCAGGGCATGGGTGGGGAAGCGTTTCTCGGCCTCGGTGAATTGGGTAACGGCCTTCACGAGCGCCGCGATGGCATCCTCGGGCTTGGCCGCCGCCGCGATTTGCCGGTAGGCGCGTCCGAGGTCGAGCCGTACGCGCAGCGCGAGGGGGATATCATCGATGAGGCCGGGGGCCTCTTCCAGTCCTTCCAACTGCTTAACCGCATCCTCGGGTTTCTTGCCGTTCAGGGCCTCTTCGGCGAACCTCACGCGCTCGGACGGCCCGAGCTTTATGTCCGGCCCGCCCGACGCGAATATCTTCCCCACGAGATCCGACGCTTCATGCGCGTACGGGCCGCTCCCCGACGCCACGTTCTGGACGAGACCCAGTGCATCCTGCAAGAACTTCTTGGCCGCGTCGGTCCCCTTGCCCTTCTCCGCCTCGGCGAAGAGGACCTGGGCCTTCGCAATACGCAACTGCTCCATCAACCGGGGGTCCTTGGTCCCCTTGCCGGCGATCAGTTCATCCAGCCCCTTGATCGCGTCGTCGAATTTTTCGGCCTTGGTCTGAATCTCGGCCACCTGTTGGGCGCACAGTCCGAGAAGTCCTCCCAGGTTCTCGATGTTCTGCTCGGGGTCCTTCAAGTCCTCCACCACCGTCCCGAAATCCTTGAGCGCCGCGTCCATCTCTCCCAGGTCCCGGTGACATTGTCCGCGACTCCAAAAGATGAGAAGCGCGGTCATGTCGCTGCCGTACTCCGGGTGCTTCAGGAAGTTGTCCATCGCCTCCACGGCGGCCTGCATCTTCTTTTTCCATTCGTCGGCGCCCGACGGATAGAGTCCCGCCTGGTAGCGCAGCGTGCGTCCGTATTCCGCCGCCCCCCGGATGGCCACGGAATAGTACTTCAGCCACATGTCCCGGGTCTTGTCCTCTTTATCCTTCTCGAAGGGCTTCTCTTCCACCATGGCCTGGGCCTGCGCCTTGACGAGGAGGACCAGAGCATCATCGAAGTACTTGTTCCCCTTGTCGACGAGACGGGCACGCTCTTGCGGGTCGATGGGTTGAGCGGCGGGCGCTTTCGGGTCCGCGGGCCGTGAGAGCATGTTGGCCAACACCCGGCCCTGGGTCTGCAGGAAGAGCGCCTTCTCCAGGATCAGGGCGGAAGGCTCCTGTTTCCCCTTGTAAGCCGCCGTCAAGGTGTCCAGTTCATCCTGGACCCGCTTCACATGTTTGTCGCGATCGGCGGCATCCGTCGCTTTGAGGACCGCGTCGCGATGGCTTCCCAGAAGTGACAAACCTGCTTCGAGCTTGGCCTCGGGTTTGGCCTGGTCGGAATGCACAATGCGCTCATAGACCCGTGTCGCCTCCTCGTCAAAGCCTCTATTCATCAGCGTTTGGGCGAATTGGGCGTCGTCGGGAGAATAGGGCAGGTCATATGCGCCGTAAGCTTTTAAGCCGCAGACACCTATAGCGAAAAAGCCCAGGAATAGACCCAACCCCAGGGCGGGGATTGTCCGCCAGGAGAATAGACGGCGATTCCTGATGCGCTCCTCATCGGAGAGCTGCTTGCCCATCTTCATCTACCCCAAGGGTAAGTGGCCCGTCAGATTATACCGTGAGCACTCCGGGCGTCAACACGGCGGAATTATACCAGTGGCCCTTTGGGCGTCAATATAAGGGTAGTAACAGTAGTTATCCAGCATTTAGTGATTTACGGGAAGGAGCAAAGGAAGTTGAATTTGCTTTGCCGGCATATCCCGTTTGCTTGCCCGGGGCGCCAAGTGCCCGATTCTCCGCTCCAATCGCTTAACTCCGGCATTCTCAAGGTGGTAAGGGGGGATGTCCTGCACTATGCATCAGCTCGGATGGACCCCAGGATCTCTCCCTCCAATACACGGAAGACTGCTGAATTCCCGTCATTTTTCTGTGGGAAGCTGTGCGATTAACCTATAACCTGACCCCACCCATTAACGGGGGAAGAGGCTGAAAATCCGACATTGGAACGGGAATCAGGAACTATGAGAGCTATTCCGCGGGGCACGTCAGGCTCTGCCAGGCGGTAGCGGACGTGGCGAAGGCGCTGGGACGCCGAGGGAATGACCCGGCGAAGGAATGGGCGTCGCTCGACTGGGCGGGATGTTCCGCCGATCCGAGGAGCATTGGATGAAGCAAGACCCGCCGAAGAAAAAGTCCCCTGAACAAAGCGGCGCGGCGGCGGAAGCCCCGAGCAGGCGCCCGATGGAACGAGTTTCCGCGATCGTCTACGAGGCGGCCTGCGACGAGACCCGGACCACGCAGTCCATCAGCCCCCAGGTGGAACCCCTCCTGGGTTTTGCCCCTTCGGATTTCGAGTCGGATCCTCTTCTCTGGAACAAGCAGCTCCACCCGGATGACCGTGAGCGCGTACTGGGCGAACTGGCCCGGACCCGCATGGACGGGGAGCCGTTCGTATCGGAGTACCGCATGTTCAGCCGGGACGGGCGCGTGGTGTGGTTCCGTGACCAGGGGGCCGTGGTGCGCGACGCGAAAGGCGCATCCGTGACCCTCCGGGGAGTCATGTGCAACGTCACCGAGCACCGGGCCGCGGAAGCGGGTTTGCAGGACAGCGTGGGGTGGCTCAGGGTCCTCTTCGAATTTGCGCCGGACGGCTACCTCCTGGCTAGCGAAGAAGGGGTCCTGCTGGATGAGAATCGGGCCGCCGAAGAAATGATGGGCACGCCTCGGAAGGACGTGGTCGGCGGGAAGCCGGGCGAAATGGGAATCTTGACTCCGGAGGGACTGGCCCAGGTCATCGCACTCTTCCAATCGACCACGGTCGGCGGACAAGGGGCGGCCGGCGAGTTCACGGTGACGCGGGGGGACGGGACGTCGGGAACGATGGAGATCCGAGTGTTCCCGGTGCTCTTCCGGGGTACCAGGGCGGTGCTGGCCATCGCCCGGGACATGACGGAGCCACGGCGTGTCCAGGAGACCCTGCGCCAGAGCGAGCAACGTTTCCGTGCGGTGTTTGAGAACAGCACGGTCCCCATGGTCTTGACCGCGCCGGACGGCCGGATGCTGATGGTCAACTCGGCCTTATGCCGGATGCTCGATTACACCCCGTCGGAACTTGCCGGACGGAGCGCCTTGGACATCACGCATCCCGATGACCTGGCCGTCACCCGATCCAACGCCGAGCGGTTGACCCAAGGCGGGGAATCGTCCTTCCGCGTTGAGAAGCGTTACATCCACAAGGACGGCCACGTCATCTGGGCCGACGTGAGTGTGGCCGACGTGCGGGACGCGCAAGGACGGTTCCTCTACTTCGTCACCCACATCCAGGACATCACCGAGCGCAAAGAGGCCGGGGAGGCCTTGGCCCAGCGCACCAGGTCGCTGGCCGTCCTGAATGACCTGGCCATGGAACTGGCATTCCTGCCCTCCGACGCCGTTCCGGGAACCCTGGTGAAACACCTGATGGCCACAACCGGGGCGATCGTGGCGAGTATTGCGAAGTATGATCCTGCCCGCCGGGTGCTTGTGCCCAGTCGTGTGGAAATCGAGCCGGAAATGCGGGAGCAGGCCCAAGAACTGCTGGGAAAGAGTCTGCTGGACATCCGTTCGCCGGTCAGCGAAGAAATGTATCGGAAGATCATCAGCACCATCGTCGGGGAGGCGATGACGCTGACGGAAACAACGTTCGGGGCGGTCCCGCCGGCGGCAGGGACCGCCATACAGGAAGCCCTGGGGATCGGCCGTTTCATCGGCATCGCCTACATGGTGGGGGGCGAACTTTACGGCACCAGCGTGCTGGCGATGAGACCCGGCACGCCCGACCCGCCTTCCGGCCTTTTGGCGTCGTTCGCCCACATGGCGGCGATCTCCTTGCGCCGATGCGTCGTGGAGGAGGCGCTCCACGAGTCCGAGGAGAAATTCAGGGCCCTTGCCGAGCAATCGCCGAACATGATCTTCATCAACAAGAAGGGCCGCATCGTCTACGCCAACAAGAGGTGCGAGGAGGTCATGGGGTGCGCGCGGGAGGAGTTCTGTTCTCCCGATTTCGACTTCCTTTGCCTGTGTCCGCCGGAATGGAAAGACATCGTGTCGGCCCGATTCCAAAAGGACATGAAGGGAGAAGAGGCCAAGCCGCTCGAGTATTCACTGCTCACGAAAGACGGTCGAAGGATCGAGGTGATCCTGACGACGCGAGTGAGCAGTTACGAGGGAGAAACGGCCGTTTTCGGCACGGTGACCGATGTCAGCGAACTCCGACGTCTCCAGGGACAGGTGCTGGAATCCGCCAAGAAAGAACGGCGGAGAATCAGCCGTGACATGCACGACGTCCTGGGACAGAACCTGACGGGAGCCGCCATGCTCAGCGAGGCCCTGGAGAAGAGCCTTGCCGGGGTAAGCCCGTCGGAAGCGCCCAAGGCCGCCCGGATTACGAAGCTCCTGTATGAAGCCACCGGCGACGTGCGGCAGTTTGCGAAAGGGCTGAGTCCGGTGGACACCACGCCGGAAGGTCTGATGAAAGCATTGGAGGAGTTGGCGGGCGGGGCGAGCCGGCTTTTTGGGATCTCGTGCCGCTTCCGCTCCCCCGAGACGGTCCTGGTTCACGATGAATTGGTTGCGGAGCATCTCTACCGCATTGCCCAGGAAGCCATCACCAACTCGGTGAAGCACGGGGGGGGGCGAAGAACGTCACGATGGCCTTGCGGTCCGAGGCGGGCTTCCTGACGTTGTCGATCGAGGACGACGGCCGGGGACTCCCTGAAGACGCCGTGGAAGGCGTCGGGCTGGGGCTTCGCATCATGCGGGACCGAACGAGCATGATGCACGGGATCCTCGACACGCGCAACCGCCACGAAGGCGGGGCCGTCGTCTCGTGCCGGGTTCCCGAAACTTCGCGAGGTCCGCTCTGGGAGTAGCACGTCACGCGCCGTTCAGCCGGCGTCGGAGCACTCCGTTGCCGGGGACAATTACTGAGGAGACTTGCCATGGCGGTCACGCACGAGTCGAGAAACACCGAGAACCGGAAGCGCATCCTGCTGGTCGATGACCATCCCATCGTGCGACAGGGACTCGCACAACTCATCGGACAGGAACCCGACATGATCGTCTGTGGCGAGGCCGAGACCCCCGCGGAAGCCATGAAAGCCCTGGTTGCAACGCAACCCGCGGCAGCGGTGGTGGACTTGTCGCTCAAGGCGGGAAGCGGTCTCGACCTCATCAAGGACATACGAGCAAGCCATCCCGACGTGCTGATGCTGGTCTTCTCGATGTACGATGAATCCGCCTACGCGGAGCGTTCCCTTCGTGCGGGAGCGCGAGGCTATGTCATGAAGGGACGCGCGCCCGGAACCGTCGTCGCTGCGCTTCGCCAAATCCTGTCGGGCGGCGCCTACGTGAGCCCGGAGGTCTCCAGCGAAATCCTGCTCAAGCTCGCCGCGGGTCCGGCCGCGAGGACATTCGAGGTGCCCTCCCTGACCGACCGCGAGCTGGAGATATTCCGAATGCTGGGCGAGGGACGAAGCACGCGCCAGATCGCCCGACAACTGCATCGAAGCCAGAAGACCGTCAACTCGCACTGCGAGAACATCAAAAAGAAGCTCAACTGCAAGAGTTCCATCGCGCTTCTCCAGGAGGCCACCCGATGGCTGGCCTCCTCGAAGAAGTGACCGCTTCCACCTTCGGTCCTGCCCCGCTGATGTATCCGCCCCCGAAGGGTAGGGCGCTTTCCTACTCCCGTCCACGGAGTTTTTCCTGCCGTAGATTTAGGCGCGTTTAAGGACAAGTTTATACCTTTATCGATTGGCCTAACCACTGGCCGTGTGCTACCTTGTATCGGTTGCCGGTGCGCGGCGTGCCAACCATCCTGGAGAACCGCAGGTGACTACGAAACCCCTTTCCACGACCAAAGTGGCGAAGTTCTGCCATGTCTCGCACGCCGCCGTCTGCAATTGGGTGAAAGCCGGCAAACTCCAGGCGTATCGAACGCCGGGACGACAGTACCGCATCGAGCCGGGCGTGCTGGTGGAATTCATGAAGCGTCACGGGATGCCCGTACCGGAGGAGTTGCACCCGAGCCGTGCAAAGCGGATCGTCGTCGTCGACGACGAGCCGGAGATTGCCAACCTGGCGATGCGCGTGCTGGGGGCGGGCGGGGCCGGGTATGAGGTGAAGACCGCGCCGGACGGATACACCGCCGGACGACTGGTGCATTCCATGCTTCCCAACCTGGTGGTGCTGGACATCCGCATGCCCGGGATCGACGGCATCGCGGTGTGCAGGAGCATCAAGACCAACCCGGCGACGCATCACGCCAAGGTGCTTGTCGTGACGGCCTACGCAACCGACGAGAACGTGAAGCGCCTGCGGGACCTCGGGGCCGAGGACTTTCTCGAGAAACCCTTCGACGGGCCGGCTCTCACCCGCAAGGTCCGGAAACTCATCGGCGAGCCGTAAGAAATGCACTACCGCGCAACAACTGATTGAGTAGTTTGTCAGCACTCTCCCATCCCTTTCCCCCCCAAGAACCTCATCCTTTGCGACATCGTTTACATCACATTTCACGCGCCAACTCCTTAGGAATCCGGAACGTCCAACCGCGGGAGAAGAATTGATTCGTCAGTTAACTTCTCTATTAAACGCACGGGCGTGCGTTATGGCGGGACTTGGCGTTCGGGTGGACTTTCGGCCCTTCCGATTCCGTGAAACGCAATGGCGGGGTGCCGGAACGTCGTATAACAAAGACTGGCAGGAGGCTATAACTAATTTGTTATGCGGTGGCTGTCTTCTCGATGGCCCATATCATCGTAACATATTAAGAGCACAGGAGTTGCGTCCACGACGTGACAGATGATGGGACCTACCCTGTTTGCGCGGCACCTCTCTTCACTTTCAGCCGTGCACCGGAGCGGCGTTCTTATCGAGCCACTTCTTCAGTTCCTCCTTGAACTGCTCCTTCATGATGCAGTTCAGATGACCGGCACCCTGGATTTCGGTGACGGGCCAGTCCTTTCGAACACGGGTGAGCGGGACCACGTAGAGTATCCTGCACGGGTCGCGATCCCCTACGAGGACGGCCATGGGAACGGCGACGGCCTGAAGAGCTTCCTCCGTCACGCCCAGTTTGGAGATGCCGCGAAGGCACGCCGAGGGAGTCTTGCCTCCTTCGCGGTTGGGGAGCTTTTCCCGGAAGTCCGCGAGCGGGCTCCCCTCGCGCAGCCAACCCATGCCGCACAGCGTGCCCGACAATACGCGGTTCGAATGCAGGGTCACGAATTTCAAGGCGATCATGCCCCCCAGGGAATACCCGACGATGTGCGCCTTCTTGATGTGCAGATGATCCAGCAATCGAGTAACGTCCTCCACCATCGCCAGACCGTAGGCGTCGTCTTCGGTGGGCTTGCCGGAGCTTCCGTGGCCGCGCAGGTCAAAGGCAACCACCTGGTAACGCTCGGCCAGCAGTTTGACGGTTCCGGGTTTCTGCCAGTTGATGTCGGCACTGGAGTAGAGTCCGTGAATCAGCACCACCGGTTCGCCGGTGCCGGCCACCGAATAGGCAATCGGGACGTCTGCCGAGTCGAACGTGCCCGACTGTGCTGCGTCACCCGCGCAAGCGAGCCCCGGCAGGAAGAACACCAGGAGCATCGAAAGGGACGAAGCAAGTCTCATGCTTTGCCTCCCGAACCGATCACGGGGAACTCTTCATAGTATAACCCGTCCGACGGCGGTTTGTTTCGCGATAGAACCTTCCGTCCGTCCCAGCTCATGGGTGCTTTCGAGGAACCCATGACGGGCCTTTTTGGCCTCCTAACATTATTTCCAACAACAGGTTGGGAAAATCCAGGAATCCCGTGTAAGATTCTTTTTTCGGGTCCACCAATAGTACTGACTGGTCAGTTCCGTCTTGAGGGTCTCTGCGAAGTTCCGGCAGGTTCGGAGAAACCGCGGTATGTCGCGCGACAGACGTGGAGAAATCATGCGTGCCGCGGAGAAACTCTTCACCAGCCGGCGGTACCATGAGATCTCCCTCGATGCCGTGGTCCAGGAAGCCCGGGTGGGCAAAGGGACGATTTACCGGTATTTCCAGAGCAAGGACGACCTCTTTTTTCAGACGGCCACCGGCGGGTTCGACGAGATCTGCGAGTTGATCAGCCGGGAGGTTACGCAGGACGCGTCGTTCACGGACCAACTGGTGAGCGTCTGTCGCAAGATCAGTCAGTTCTTCGGTCGTCGCCGACAACTGTTCCGGATGATGCAGTCGGAGGACGCCCGGATGCAGTGGTGTCGTGGGAGGGTGCGTGAGCGATGGGTGTCGCACCACGCGAAACTGGTGTCGGTGGTGGCGGAGGTCATGCGGAAAGGGGTCCGGGAGGGCCAGGTTCGAAGTGACGTCGCCGCAGAGACGCTGGCGACGTTTCTGTTGGGGATGCTGCGCACGCAAGCCCACGCGCTGGCCGAAGGGTCGGAGGAATCCCGGCCCATCGAGTCGGTCGTGGACCTTTTCATCCACGGTGTCTCAGGCAACGGCGTCACTA
>Ga0182021_10011051_pt1 | contig 10704 bp, 6 predicted proteins | sample 612E3MmetaG_FD_120493 | JGI IMG/M metagenome (GOLD analysis project Ga0182021, IMG submission 120493) | Permafrost microbial communities from Stordalen Mire, Sweden - 612E3M metaG (Illumina Assembly) | ecosystem: Environmental > Terrestrial > Soil > Wetlands > Permafrost | place: Sweden...
AAATAATCCGTTAGGCTTTCGACTCTCCGTAACAGTCCCTCTCCCTGTTGTGGGAACTTGAAATACTCTGTCCCCAAAAAGAGCATCAAATTCATCTCTAGTTTTAACCGGGAACTCACCTTTGCCATAGACAGCTATAAGAAAGGGCACGTCGATGTCACCGTACTTGCCTGCTTTTTGTTCTAGAGCATCACGAATTCGTCTGCCAATAGCTAGCGTATGCACGCCTGAGACCGTTCCGCCAACGCCTCCTGCTTCATCTGGTTCAGAACCCATGGGAAGGATGACTACTTTGAGTGAGTATGGCGTGTTCAGATGCACGTCCCATAGGTCAAACTCCAAAACCTCGTCTGCTAGGGTATTTGCGTGTTGCTCAACTTGATTTCGGATTTTCCTGGTGGGAAGGCTTGTGGGGAGGTCGGATAATGGCTGAATAATGATGTATCTTGATAACTTGTTAGTCAGATTATCAGCCAGTTGCCTTAATCTCTGAGTCTGTTGTGCGGTACTCTTCTCTTCTAGAACCGCTTTCGCTTCTACAAGGATGCAATCTTCGCCGTGGCTGACCCTGAAGTCAGGTTTGTTCGGGCTTCCAAGCATGTCCGGTTCAATGTCTATGTGCCAACCATTGCTTCTAAAGTAATGGTGGAGATACAGCTCAAGTCGAACAGAAAAGTGGGGGTGGTCCAGTCCGCTTTTAAGTCTTTCCTCCCACGCAGACCGGTTGGGCTCTGGTACTTCTGCAAGCCATGATAGGAACTCCTGTTTCGCCACCACGAGTGGTGGGTCATCGTGCACCGTCAGGTTCTTCCATCCTCTTATGTCCCACATTCTGCCTTCTCTATTTGACCTCACGAAACCTTCGTCGCGTCAACTATAGACATAATATCAGTAAGGATGTTAAAGGACAACGCAGAGTTCGAGTTCTCTTGAGTGGGCCATTCGGAACAGTTCCCGAACTTTTGTTTGAGAAGAAGGGACTTATTCCGGAGTTGCAGCGGTTACTAGTCCAAGCTGATAATACTTGATAGTTCGAATTACTACAGATGAATAGGTTCATTTTTTATTAACAAAACATCGATAAAATATTAGGCAAAAGTCTATTAGTGTCTAAGACTGGTCTGCGTATCGCCACCATGCTGCGGTTGCTACAATACTGATTGCACCAACCAGTGCCACCAAGAAATAGCTGATAAAACCGAGAGATGTTACTGTTTTTCCGGTTAATGTCTGAGCTGCGCCAGTATAAATCATCGGAATCACCCAGGGAAAATATGGGCCGTAGCCTACCTCATTGATAATATCTCCCAAAATCAGAACCGCAAAAAGACCCCCTATGGCCGGCAAATACCCCCGGGTAATACTTGCGATAAATGCAAAAGGAACACACACAAGCACTGTCATTGCGCCTGTAACAGACAAAAATGCCAGCCCATGCCACATAATTGCAGCAGAGCCTCCAGACAATCGCAACACCGCACCGATTCCCATTGTGAGAAAAAATACCAGGAGGATGAGTGCCATCGACCAATAAACTCCCGTAATAATCTTGGCAATAACAATTGTTACCCGTGAAGTCGGCAGAGACAACACGTCATAGTACGTTTTATCGGTGTATTCCCGTCCGAAAATCCAGACGAAAATGAAACCGAAAATTATCAAGCCGCCAATACTCGCAAGGAGAAACATCAAATTGAAAAAGCTGGGCCAATCAGCGGTACCCCCGAATATCTGTGCTTTCGCCCCGATGAGGCCGAGCTGGCGAGCCCGCTCCGGGTCTTTCAAGATAAACATGAATAACCCGCCGATAACCGTTAACATCACGAACGCCAGGATGGTCAACCATAAAGTCTTCGAGTGCCGGACTTTTATATATTCTACTTGGACTGCGGAAACTATTCCGTTAAATATCGCATTCATTGTTTATTCCCCTCCTTCTTGCTGACCAGCGCCAGAAAGTAAGATTCAAGGTCTTTCTGTTCAATAACCAGTCTGCCGGGTGGACAACCTGCCTCGACCAGTAAAGTGGCGATTTTCTCGGGGTGCTGCAATGCCTGTTTATCTGCGATTATCAGCGTAGTTTTGCCGTCAGGTTTCGCCATAAAACCGGCTTTCTTAAGAGTATCCAACGCTACCGTCGTATCGCGCACGTCAACTATCAGCCGGCGTCCTTCCTCTTCGGCCAAATCTTTGGCTTCCAGTTCCTTGACCAGATATCCCTCGTGTACAACGCCTATCCGTGTGGCCAGGCGTGCCACTTCGCTCAAAATATGGCTGGAGATAAAAATAGTCACGCCGTCGTTTTCCGCCAGATTATGAAGAAGGTTGCGTACTTCGACAATACCAGCTGGGTCGAGTGCATTGGCAGGCTCATCAAGGAGCAGCAAATCGGGATGATGAATAAGCGCTTTGGCCAGTCCCAGCCGCTGGGCATTACCGAGTGAAAGGATCCGCGCGCTGCGGTTTGCATATTGTGTTAGACCCATTTGTTCGATAATCTTTTCCACCGCGTCGCCATTTTTTAATTGCCGCAAACGACGGAAAATCTCCAGGTTTTCCCGCACCGTTAGGTCAGGATAAGCGTGAGGAGTTTCCACCATATAGCCAACCCGCTGCCATATTGCCCGTTGACCGGTCTGAACTTTGATACCAAACAGGGAAACTGAACCGGCACTCGGTTTAATCATGCCAAGCAGCATTCGAATGGTAGTGGTTTTACCGGCCCCGTTTAGTCCTAAAAATCCGTAAATTTCACCTCTGCGAATATGCAAAGAAACATTATTTACAGCGATGACGTCTTTGAAGCGTTTTGTTAAGCCAGTTGCCTCGATTGTTAGTGATGAGCCCATTTTTAATCCCCCCGTCCGCTGATTTGTTGTCTTAAGGCAGTCTTTAAAGTTATATATTTTATAACGTTATGCTATAATTACTACAATAATATTACTGTTAAAATATTGTAATTGTCAACACATATCGTTATAAATATTATAATATTGTGGTCAGGAGAGCTTAAAATGGATGGGTTTGAACGTCGCAAAGAACAAAGTAAGGAAGATATCCGCCGGGCGGCCGAAGAACTTTTTTCCAGGTTCGGCGCCGATAAAGTCAGCGTCAATGATATCGCCCGAAAAGCCGGGGTGTCCCAGGCGACGATTTATAACAACTTCGGCAGTAAGGATGAGCTGGTGCACGATTACCGTAAAACGATTGTTAACGGAATTGCCAGTAGGTTTCGCGAGATATTGGTCTGGAAAAAGTCCTATGTGGAAAAATTCCAGGGTCTTTTACAGTCATGGATAGACCTCGCCGACCGTTACAAAATCGAAATTGAAAATTCGGAAACGAAACAGTCCCCGAATGTAATTGAGGAAGAAATTGAAAATTCGCTTCGGGAATTCATCAAAGCCGGCAAAGAACAGGGAAACCTCCGAACGGACATCTCCGAGGATGCAACAAGTGCCTACATCAAGTTTTTCCAGCAAGGGATTGCGGATAATCCGGAAATACGTGAAAAAATGCGTCGTGAGGATAAATTATCGCGTGATCTGCTTTCGCTTTTTATGTACGGTATTAGCAGCAAAGATGAAATTCATCGAGAAAGTTGCTGAAAGGATGCTTTCTGGATTGACCTTATGATTGCAATTGGTTGGTTAAGTTTTGCTGTATTTTTGCAAGTGAATGGTGGGCGGTATTATACGGTAGCTAGAACCTTTGAAGCTATTATAAACCATGAGACTAACGGTTCAAATCCCCCTCAGCTCCAGCGTCGTTGATTTCGACGATCTAATTCCCTTCAAGACGTATATTCATCTTCGGTATAAAGCTTTAATTCCAAAACGCACTTACGTCACGTCTTGTCACACTTTCTCAATGGTGATATTATTGACATAACCTTTAAGGGAGAACAAGGAATATTATACACCATGCAAATTGCGGTAATTCGAGATATACAATTGATTTTAAATGGAAGAAATAGTTCAAAAGATTAATGTTCGATTTCCGCTTCTTAAACGATTAGTGGTTAATAACGTATCCTTTGATAGCGATACGGAAGTGCTGCCACCATACCTCGGTATGGTAATGTCAGTATTAAAGAAACCACCTAAAACCCCGATTTGTTTTGTTCACCCTAGATGGTCCGATCTTGTTAGACTCATTGTCGTTTTATATAGTTGGGATCAATTAATTACAAAGTTGCCTACTTTGGCTCGCGCTTACGGAGAATCGCGGTTTGTAATCGGAGATCTAGTGCGCATTCATCCTTCCAAACATGTATTTCGTTATGACGGTTTCTACAATCATGAGTTAATTAATCTCGGGTGCTTGACAGCAAACAATCAAGTGCGTAAAGTTCGAGCTGATAAGATCATCTGTAGGCTTGAGAAAACTACAGCAAGATTCCCGTTGGGAAAGCTTGATACTAATATAGATTATCCTGATCCTGCACCTATTGATATTCTTCTCGGAACATCATTCTTAGGAAACTTAGGACTAATCAAAAATGAAATTGTTCTCCTTGATACTCAAAATGGTTTTAGGCAGTTTTTAGAATCAACTGGTTTTCAGCTAAATAAAGGAACATCGCCAATGCCAGCAATTATTAAGATCTGCCCCTTTGGAAATCTTATGTTACAAACATCTACACATACATCTTGGTTTAGCAAATGGGATGAACGGAGTCCGGAAGGAGAGCCCCTAGTAGCAGTTACTCATTCCACCGAACTTCTGGCAAAATATTGTGATGCAGAACCAGCATTTTCTAAAATTATTGTTGCGAATGGCCTTTCTTACTTTAAAAACCCACAATCTTTCGATGATATAGTTCAAACTCAAAATATAGTTTTGTTTGCAAACCATGATGAAGAAGAAATGATTAATATTCTTGGTAATCGCGAATGCCGATTCTGGTGGCTTACTGACAAAGAAATTAATTCTGGGACAAATGAACCATTGAGTAACCTAAAAGGACTAATCGGATCAACCACAAGATGGGCGCATAATTTCGCCCAATTGAAACTTGAAGCAGAAATCTGCGAGAATCAATATTTACAAGAAGTCTTCCTTCGTCTTGTCCAACTTGAAAAGGCTGTTAACACGAATCCAGATAGTGTACTAACTAAAGTTGTTAAACGAGCTTGGTGGATCCTTAACGATGCAAGTGCGTTCCTTGGGCCACTTGATGATAGTGATTGCCAAAGGTTTCGCGAGCAGGTATCTATACTACGTAGAGAATTGCGAATGAATTCCGTTTGGATAACATCTGAACAGAATGAATTGCTTACCGATATCGCAAACAGGTTTGACGATATTTTTATCAGGGAGTCAATTCTAGGGATTAATAAAGGTGAAGCGCTCATCCGACTGATACAAAAAACATCAAATTCCGGTATGAAATATATATTAGTTACACGTAATGCAAACCAAGTGGTTCGCCTAGAAACTTGGCTAAAGCAACACGATTCAATAAAAGGTTCTAAGGTTTTTTCCATAGGCACAATGTCTCAAGACACTGACTGTAATCGGGTAATTTGTGTCTCTTGGCTTGGAATCGATTCTATGAAAAAAGTCGTAGATTCTTTAGTCGCTCCCTCGGTTTTCACTATCTCTTATCCATTTGAACGGCATTGGCTGAACCAATTCCAAAATCATATTAAAAGACTCCCTGACATTAAACTAATTACCTCATCTGAAAAATTGGGATTTGTTTTACAAAATGAGAAAGCAAACATTCGTTGGGAAGAGGAGAACAATATTATTGAACCAACCGTTCCCAAGACCTTTCCCAATTTGGATATTTTGACTTTTGAACACAATCTTCGTGTAGCACGAAAAGGCTTGGCTTCCGCTCAATTTTCAATAACAGATACAATTCAATCATATTATGTTAGCTTTGTAGGCGACTCTTATGCTTATCTGACCGAAACCCACAAGGTCGCAGTTGTTAACGATCTTATCTCAGGTCAACCTATCGAAAACCAAATTATCCCTGAACGGTCAGTGTTGAATCTGACAAAAGGTGATTTCGTGGTGTTTCCCCGAACTGGAAATCGGGAATTGATCCAAGAAAAAGCGGATCAACTTATGGGTATCCAAGCAACAGACTTAAGGGAATTAGCCCATTTATGGAAAGACGCTCTAGTAGGATCAATATTTACGCCCGAAGAATTCCAATATCAGGTTAATAACCTTGATATCCAGAAACAACTTAACACTCTAAAAAACTGGTTCAAGGATACTTCTCAGATTGGACCCCAGAAGAAAACTGATTTAGAACTTATAGCGCAGGTGACCAAAAATAAAGCCCTAAAGGGAAAAATTGACCTTACATGGGATGCCATTGTAACCCTCCGACGTTATCATTTAATAGCTGGTATGCGTTTACACAACTTGCTATTACAAAATCTTCCTCAAGTCATAAAACAGGTTAAAGAAAATGGAACGCTAGTTAGTCTTGGTGAGCTTGGAGACGCTTGGGTTGTTCAGGTGGAGTCAATTTCTCCAACCACTGAATTGCGAGAACGAAAAGAGGTAAATCGCCTCCTTTGGGATGTAACCAATGGCTAAAATGATACCAGATCAATATAATAATTTTACATCTAGTTCAGCTGAGAAAAGAATATTTGAACTTTTAAAAAATGATCCAATGACCAAAGGTTGGGTTGTGCTTCACTCGCTCGGTTTGACCCATCGCGGAACTAAGCCATATGGAGAGATCGATTTTGTGGTAATGATTCCAGTTACGGGGATTATTTCTTTGGAAATAAAAGGTGGGGGTGTCAGTTGTTCGGAGGGACGTTGGGAAACAATGGATAGAATAGGACAAAAAGAAAAACTGAGACGAAGTCCATTCCTTCAAGCACGTGAGGGGATGTTCGCACTTCGCGAAAAAGTCTTGACTTGTGCGCCAAATGAATTCCCAACCGCTTTGATTTTTGGATACGGTGTTGTCATGCCGGATGTATCGTTCAACCAAAAATCACCTGAATGGGAATCTTGGCAAGTTATTGATCAAGATGTATTGAAGAAACCCATCTCATCTGCACTGTTACGCTTAGCAAAAGAGCAGAGTAAATTTCATCCTTCTCCTCCACCAAATGAGCCTTCCCCTGCAACGATACAAATAGTACAACAAATTCTCAGACCTGATTTTGAAGTTGTAGTCTGCCGAGGCACTCAGATTGCAGATACAGAAATTCAATTACTTCAATTAACTCTAGAGCAATATAATGTGATAGATCTTTTGTCAGAAAACGAACGATGTTTGATTGAAGGCTCCGCGGGAACCGGAAAAACCATGTTAGCTTTGGAATATGCTCGACGTTCTGCGATGAAAGGCAAACGTACTTTATTTGTATGCTTTAATAGAATCCTTGGTGACTGGATAGGGCGGCAGGTTACCCAATATGATGATCTGTCTTTAATTACCGCAGGTTCTTTTTTTAAAATAATACGTGATCAAATAGTGTACTCCCACTATTCTGAGGAGTTTTTACAAGCTGAAAAAATGGGCCAGACAGCCGAACTTTATAATGATATATTCCCCTTTTGGGGGCAACTTGCAGTTGAAGAGACTAAAGGGTTTTATGACGTTCTAGTGTTGGATGAAGCACAAGATCTTTTACAAACAGGGGTTCTTGAAGTATTGAATGTTTGGCTGAAGGGAGGACTAAAAACCGGGCAGTGGGTAATATTCGGAGATTTTCAACGCCAAGCAATATTTAATTCTTTTACAGGAGAAGAGCTTAAAGACAAGATTAATGGATATAACACTCAATATGTAAAGGGTAAGCTTTTAATCAATTGTAGGAATACTAAGAACATTGGCGAAGAGACAGCATTGCTTTCTGGATTCGACTCATTACCATACCGGCTAGGGAACGTCAGAGGATTGCCAGTTACATACCTCTATTATGATTCATCAAATAATCAACGTATGTTACTTTATGATACTCTTTGTAAAATGTTTAGCGAAAACATAAATGAAAAAGATATTGTTATTATTTCTCACATGAGGTTAGTTAACTCGGGAGTTAATAATATCGACGGGCATGGTCATTTCCGAATAATAGATATCAACGAGCAAAATGTAAATCCCTCACTTATGCGCACAGTTTATTTTTCAACAGTACAAGCATTCAAAGGAATGGAAAGTCCTGTTGTTATACTTTGCGATGTAGACCGAGTAACTGACGGAGAGCCGCAATCAATTCTTTATGTTGCAATGTCTCGCGCAAGGTCACAATTAACTGTTCTACTTAATGACCAGACACGTCCTTTCATTACAGAGACTGTACGTCGTAAATTATTGAAAGGTTGGAGTAAAAATGTATGAATAATGCTACTAAGGTTCGTTCGGAGATAGTAGATTTTCTGCGTCGTGAATTGATCGGACCGGACCCGCATCTTGAGGATTCGAAACTTAATAATGGAGATGAAGTGCTTCGTCCGCAAGACCCGCCACGTCTTCGTTATAGCGCGGGTGTATTATTCCCTAGAGATGGCTACATAGGAGAACAGGAAAATGCCGAAAAAGATGAAGTAGAATGTGCTGATAGTGGTCCGCCCGAAGGAGATGAACCCGAGGATGTCGACTCGAATGGTAACACAAATGATACAGATGAAATAGCGGACAATGAAATAAATCGTGCTAACGAGTTTCTTCCTAGTGCGATGGGGATAACCGCTTTAGTTCGTCTACCTGAGAATATTAACGTCACTGTCCGAACGGCAATATATGAGAAAAAATCCGTTGAAGGGGTTGGGAAGAAAGACAAAAAAGGTAATTGGCAGCCACACCATTATAGAAAAGCCATCAACGCTCCCATAATAGAAATCGATTGCAACCTTCTGAAAACCTCGAAACGCTTTACGCGATACTATCCGATTGTAACTGGTAGTAACGATCAAAAACTTGCTCTTCATATATACAGCCGTCCTTACTATGGTGCAATATCAGGGGAAATCGATCGTATCGTGACGTTTACACTTATCAACCAAACCAAAATGAGCGGTTCCAGTCCAAAGGATAGAGAATGTTTTTTCCAATGTGAATTCAAAATAGAAGGTGGTGGGGGAAAGGACTGTTTTATTGAGTACCCGGAACGCGAAGGGTTAGCAAACGACCTTGAAGAACAGTCCCTGAGACTTCTATACCGCCATAGAAAAACATTTGCAATCGGACATGGTTGCTCGGTGAGTTGGCCAGATACGGGATCAAATTCAATAAACCAACTTAAAACCGAAACCTTACCAGCTTACGAAATTAATCCTATCATACCGAGCGAAATTGATGGATTAGTCCTCTCAATGCAACAACTTTCAATAGAGCATAATCCGGCTGTTTTCAAAATATGTGAAAAACTTGCGACTGAGTATAAAAAGTGGATTGACCACCAAGCGTCTATGATTGAGGCCGATGATTTCCCCGCGGAGTATCTCTTAATTGCACAAAATCATTTAGAGCAATGCCGCTCATGCAACAGACGTATTCTTGATGGAATAAAGCTACTCACTACAGATGCAGATACAGGTCAGGCTTTCTCTTGGATGAATGACGCGATGTTAAAGCAACAGATGCATTACAATATTTCAATAAATCAACGGCGAAATTGGGTCGAAAATAAAGATGGCCTGATTTTAGAGAAACAATATCAAATTCCTGACCCTGATACTCCACCCCAAGGTATAGGATTTTGGAGGCCGTTCCAACTAGCTTTCATTCTCATGAACCTCAGGGCTATTAGCCAACGTGACAGCCCTGAGAGAAATATCGTTGATTTAATCTGGTTCCCAACCGGAGGAGGAAAAACCGAGGCATATCTTGGTTTGAGTGCATTTACCATCTTTAGAAGAAGGCTTTTTGATCCTGAAGATAGTGGCACGAGTATACTTATGCGATACACACTTCGTCTTCTAACAACGCAACAATTTCAACGCGCAGCTTCACTTATTTGTGCATGCGAGCTAATCCGACGTAACAACAAAGATCGATTGGGGTGTACTCGTATTTCCATCGGACTTTGGGTAGGAGGTGATGTTACACCGAATAAGCATTCGAGCTCGAATCCTCCGGGTGCAATCGAATCCCATAGAAAACTGTTAGAGGAAGGTAAACCCAATCGTTTTGTTATCATAACTTGTCCATGGTGCGGAGCGGGGATGGGGCCTTATCGCCGAGGTAATTCCTATCGGGCTAAAGGTTATCGTCGCGTGGGAAAGACGATAATATTTCGATGTGAAGACCCGGATTGTGATTTCAGTAATGAGGTTGGGTTACCCCTTTTAGTCGTAGATGAGGCAATTTATCAAGAGCGCCCTACTCTAGTCGTCGGAACTGTAGATAAATTTGCAATGATGCCTTGGTACCCAGACGTGCGACGATTATTTGGGATTGATAGTGTGAAGCCAATGTCTCCACCTGATCTTATTATTCAAGATGAATTACATCTTATATCTGGCGCTTTGGGTTCCATGGTTGGAATGTATGAGACTACAATCGATGCTCTTTGTCACCGCAAGGTTAATAACAAATTTATCTCTGCTAAAATCATTGCATCGACAGCAACAATTTGTCAAGCTCCGCAGCAGATTCAGTCACTTTATGCCCGCGAAGTTTTCCTGTTTCCTCCACAAGCCCTGCGTGCCGGTGATTCATTTTTCGCTAAAGAGGCAACTAGAGATAATGATAACGACTCACCCCCGGGA
>Ga0182021_10011052_pt1 | contig 10702 bp, 8 predicted proteins | sample 612E3MmetaG_FD_120493 | JGI IMG/M metagenome (GOLD analysis project Ga0182021, IMG submission 120493) | Permafrost microbial communities from Stordalen Mire, Sweden - 612E3M metaG (Illumina Assembly) | ecosystem: Environmental > Terrestrial > Soil > Wetlands > Permafrost | place: Sweden...
ATGCAAAAGTGATTGAAGATGCTCATGAAATTCTAAGTTTGGTTGGTGACGCACAGGTAGTTGGAATTGATGAAGGGCAATTTTTTAAAGGGAATATAGTCGAAGTATGTAACCAATTAGCAGATATAGGCAAACGAGTAATCGTCGCTGGACTCGATCAAGACTACAAAGGAAATCCTTTCGAACCAATGCCACAACTCCTTGCTATTGCGGAATATATCACCAAGACCTTAGCAATTTGCGTAGTATGTGGAAATCCTGCTGATAGAACACAGCGTAAAACTGAACAGCACGAGCTCGTCGTCGTTGGCGCTAAAGATCTTTATGAAGCAAGATGCCGATATTGTCACAAACCGCCTAAAGAGTAACCATGGAGCACGATCCTTATTCGCAGTCCATTTATCGATAAGAAATTGATTAAGAAACAGAATATCCGGGAAGCAGTAAATTACATCCGTTCTGTAACAAATTTCAAACCTGTAATTGCACTCATTCTTGGATCCGGGTTAGGCGAGTTTTCTAAAAACATTAATGTTATCTCTTCAGTTCTGGCATCCGAAATACCTAATTATCCGGTTTCATCTGTACAGGGGCATACAGGAAGACTTATTTTCGGGTACTTGAAAAAAGATTTTTCTCAGTCGATGCCTCTTCTCATATTTGAAGGGCGCGTGCATTATTATGAAATGGGATCTCTTGATCGCGCGATTTTCCCTGTAATCATTGCACATCATATAGGCATCAGGAAACTCATTATCACAAATGCAGCTGGTGGATTGAATAGTTGTTTTTCTGCTGGTGATCTCATGCTTATCAAAGATCTTTTCAATCTCACTTTTCTGCAACCTCATTTTAAAAATATTATGCATCGATTCCCGAATTATAGTCCAAAAGAATATTTTGATCATAAGCTGCAGGAAATATTCCTTCAAAGTGCAATACACCTTAAAATTCCATTACAACAAGGCACTTATTGCTGGCTCAAAGGCCCATCATATGAAACACCAGCAGAAATTCAAATGCTCAAACGACTTGGTGTCGATGCAGTTGGTATGTCAACTGTTCCTGAAATTTACACTTCTCATAGCTTAGGCATGAAAACTGTTGGAATTTCTCTCATTTCAAACCTGGCTGCCGGTATTTCTCAGAATAAACTTTCACATGCAGAAGTCACAGTAACAGCAAACAATGTGAAAGAACGATTCTCTGAACTAATGGAGAAAGTAATTCTTTCTATCAATGAACAGATTATTTAAATACATGTACAAATTTTAATAAAGCCTATGAACTTTATCCCATACAGCGAACTCCAATCCGAAGAATCAGGATTCTCTCGTCTTTTTATCGACTATATTGACAACTATGCACATGTCAAAGATTTTTTCATCGGCGATTTCCGTGATAAGAAAGTTTGGGAATCCCGACTTCAGGCGGTCTCACATCGAGCAATGAACAGGTCTGCTATTGCTCAAGTTCTTTTGAATCAGAATCGCGACTATCATTGCGGGATTAAAACTTTAGCAAACATCGATCTTCTCATGAGCGAAAACACGGTTGCTATTGTTACTGGTCAACAAGTCGGTCTTTTCACAGGGCCGCTCTATACATTGTATAAAATATTGACTACTCTAAAACTTACTGAGCAACTGTCACAACAATATCCTGATTACAACTTTGTTCCGATATTTTGGCTTGAGGGCGAAGATCATGATATCGAAGAAGTGAGTTCGTTCTCTTTTCTCAATTCATCAAATGACCTTCAGCAGCTGAGTTATCCTGGTGAAGATAAGCCTAAGGGAAATAATGTAGGTGCAGTCGGCAGCGTAAATTTAGATGAATCAATAGGAATACTCTTTAACAGCCTTCGTCAAACACTGATAACGACGGAATATTCGCAGAAGGTTTTTGAGTTATTCGAAACAGCTTACCAAAAAGGAATGACCTTCAGCCGGGCATTTATCCATCTCTTCAATGTTTTACTTGAAAACTCCGGATTAATCTTCTTTGATCCGCACAATCCTGACACAAAGAAAATGCTTACGCCCGTATTTGCGCAAGAATTAAACAATGTCTCTCAGACATGCCAGCTTGTTATTACGCAAAGTGAAATTCTTGAAAAGCAGTACCATGCACAAGTGAAACCTAGAGCGGTGAATCTTTTTCTATTTCACAACGGCGGGCGATATGCCATAGAACCTCATGAGCATGGATTTTCTCTCAAAGGAACGCGCCGGATTTTTACAAAAGAAGAAATGCTTGAATTATTGAATAATGATCCGAACCTTTTCAGTCCGAATGTTGTTCTCCGACCGATCTGTCAGGATTACCTCTTCCCGACGCTTGCATATGTTGCAGGACCGTCTGAAATTGCATATTTTGCACAATTCAAATTATTGTATGAGAATTTTGATATTCCTGAACCCATTATCTACCCTCGGTGCAGTGCTACCATTGTAGAAGAACGGATTCAAAAAATCATTAATAAATACGGCCTTCAATCAAAGGATTTCTTCACAGAGGTAGACACATTGAAAAGTCGCATAAGTGCATCTATCTCGGACTTCAAAGTGGAAGAATTATTTTCTAATACATTGGGGACTGTGTCTGAAAGCCTGACAAGTCTGAAGGATGGCTTGGAATCAATTGATCCAACACTTGTTCCGGCAATGGAAAACACTCTCGTCCGAATGCAAGGAGCGCTGAACAATTTAAAAGAAAAGACATTATCTGCGCAAGTACGACAGCATGAAATATCGCTTCGCCAATTGGATAAAGTGGCAATCAGCCTGTTTCCCAATTCAAATTTGCAAGAGCGAGAAATGAATATTATTTATTTTTTAAATAAATATGGATTGGAACTCTTACGATGGCTCAGCAGTGAACTTATTCTCGATAAGTTTATGCATCAGGTTATCAATCTCGAATAACAAAATATATTTTTGGTCCATCATTATGTAGAAGAAACAAGTTTCTGCCAAAATCCAGGAAATGAAATATTGGCACATTCGGTATTTTCTATGGTAATATTCGGAATTTTAAGCCCTGCGATGCCGAATGCCATTGCAATTCGATGGTCGTCATAACTTGGAATGACAGCACCTGAATACTGTTTCTTCCCTTCAAACGCAAATCCATCGTCATATTCCTCTACTTCGCAGCCGAGCAAACGCAGATTATTCACAATTGCAGTAATTCGATCAGTTTCCTTCGCTCGTAATTCTTGCGCATCGTGAATGCTAAAAGTTCCTTCTGCAAACAAGGCTGTAACTGAGAGGATTGGTATCTCATCGATGAGATCAACTACCTCTGCACCGTGAAGATGAAGATTACTTTTCAATTCCGAATATTTTACCACAAGATCACCAATAGGCTCACCTTCAATGATTTGTTCGTTCATGATTTGGATATTGCCTCCCATTGCTTTGAGTATATCCAGAATGCGCCTGCGTGTCGGATTAAGTCCGACCTTTTGTATTGTGAGATTTGATCCCGGCACAATCAGTCCAGCTGAAAGAAAAAAAGCTGCAGCAGACATGTCGCCGGGAACAAAGAAGTTCTTTCCTTCAATTTTCATCTCAGGATAAACCTCAACAACATTGCAGCCATTGTTTGTACCTGACCGCAGACCAAGCATCCGTTCAGTATGATCACGGGTCTTCGAGCTTTCAATGACAATTGTCATATTGTCGGCATAAAGACCTGCAAACAATAAAGCAGATTTAACCTGTGCACTTGGGATAGGCAAGGTATATTGAATTGCATGGAGCTGTTCAACGGGTTCAATGTGCAGAGGAGCTGTATTTCTTTCAGTGCCATGGATATTTGCACCCATTTGTCGAAGGGGATCGATGACACGTTTCATTGGCCGCTGGCCAAGCGACGCATCACCAAGAAGTATAGAACTAAATTTTTGCCCAACGAGAATACCTGAAAGCAATCGCATGGTTGTGCCGGAATTGCCTGCATGTAATGGCTTAGAAGGTTCATGTAATCCACGGCGTCCTTTGCCATGTAAGAGAATTTGATTCCCATGATCTTCCACTTCAATCCCCAGTTGCCTAATACATGAAAGTGTACTAAGAGGATCAGCTGCGTTCGAGCAGGAATGTATTTCAGATACGCCATCTGCAATGGCGCCTATCAAAAGAGCTCGATGTGAAATGGATTTATCGCCGGGGACCTGTATATTTCCACGGAATCCATGTATTTGTGGTATTGTAAAATTCATAAAAGAAATCCTCACACCATGTAAAAATTGTTATTGATGTGAGGATATGTGATCCTTGCAGTTTGCAATAATTAACGACGCGGATGCCGGTCGTCTCTGCCCCCATGGTGATCTGTTTTTTTCCGTTCACGGGAACGCTTCATCTCCTCGCTTGCATTTTCTCCGCCGGGCAGCAATGCTTTATGACTGAGACTCATCTTTCCCTCTGAATCGATGTGCATTAATTTAACTTCAAGTACGTCGCCTACTTTCACAAAATCGTCTACTTTTTCGACACGCTGCACATTCAATTGAGAGACGTGCACAAGCCCTTCTTTTCCAGGAAGAATTTCAACGAACGCGCCAAAGTCCGTAATTTTTTTCACCGTTGCTTTGTACACTTTATCTATTTCCGGCACTTCTGCAAGACCACGAATATAGAGCATCGCTTTTTCCGCAGACTCCTTTTCCACAGCCGCAACAGTTACCGTTCCGTCATCCTCTACGTTGATTTCTGCACCGCTATCTTTCACGAGTTGACGAATATTTTTGCCGCCGGGTCCAATCAATGCACCAATCATATCGACGGGTATCTTTATTGTTTCCAAACGGGGAGCATATTGAGATATTTCTGCCCGGGCTGCTGGAAGGCACTTGGCCATGATATCAAGAATATGCATTCGTCCTGCTTTCGCTTGAGCAAGTGCTTTCTCAAGAATCTCAAATGAAATACCCTTGATCTTGATATCCATTTGGAATGCAGTAATTCCAGCATCTGTTCCGGCAACCTTGAAATCCATATCACCGAGATGATCTTCGTTCCCAAGAATATCACTCAGAATGGCAACTTGTTCGGATTCTTTTACTAAGCCCATGGCAATACCGGCAACGGCACGTTTCATAGGAACGCCGGCGTCAAAAAGAGCAAGCGTACCCGCACAAACCGTCGCCATCGAGGACGAACCATTTGATTCGAGAATATCTGAAACTACACGAACAGTGTACGGAAAATCCTTTTCAGCAGGTATCAATCTCTTCAGTGAACGTTCTGCAAGATTTCCATGACCAATTTCGCGCCGACCGGTCGAACCAAGTCTTCCGACCTCGCCAACTGAAAACGGCGGGAAATTATAATGGAGCATAAAACGTTTGGTTGTTTCAGGCAACAAACCTTCAAGCACCTGTTCATCCATTTTTGTACCAAGTGTCACACTCGTAAGACTTTGCGTTTCACCGCGAGTAAAAAGCGCTGAACCGTGAGTACGAGGTAAAATTCCAATTTCGCATGTAATTTTTCGAATATCCGTTAAGCCGCGGCCATCAAGACGCTTACCATCATTGAGAATGGTCGACCTCATTGCGTCACGCTCGATATCGTGGAGCAATTCATCTATGAGAAGCCCTTTTTCAGGATATTTTTCTGCCAAGGAAGCTTTCACCTCATCGCACACTTTATGCGTTGCTTCAGACCGTTCCTCTTTCGTCATAACAGTCCGGCTCAATTTTTTCAATTGAGCTTCTGCCAGGATTATTACTTCTTCTTTCAAACCGGCCAGAATTTCCGGTACAATAATGGCTCGTTTTGGCTTGTTGATTTCTTTCGCAAGCTCAACCTGAATAGAACAGAGGCTCTTGATTGCTTCATGTCCGACACGGAGTGCTTCAAGTAAATCGTTTTCTGAGGCTTCGATAGATTCACCTTCAACCATCACAATAGAATCAGAAGTTCCGGCCACTGTGATGTCTAAGTCGCTTGAATCTAATTCCTTGAACGTAGGATTCACAATATACTTTCCACCGACACGACCCACACGTACTTCTGCGATTGGACCATCAAAGGGAATATCGGATACCATTAATGCCGACGATGCCGCGCATGCGCCAAGAATGTCTCCGTCGTGTTCCATATCAGAAGAATAAACAGTAACAAGTACTTGAGTTTCGTTTTTGTATGCCTTAGGAAACATTGGTCTAATCGGACGATCAATCAAGCGTGATGATAATATTTCTTTTTCCGTCGGACGTCCTTCACGCTTGAAAAATCCACCAGGTATTTTTCCTGCAGCAGCTGTTTTTTCACGATATTCAACTTGCAAAGGGAAAAAATCCTGTTCTTCTTTGGCTTCATAATTACTCACGACTGTCGCCAGCACCATGGTGTCTCCATATCGTACCATCACAGCGCCGTGTGCCTGTTTAGCAAACCTTCCAGTTTCCAGTGAGAATGTTTTACCGCTTAATTGTATTTCCTTTGTGACCTTCATGGTTACCTGCTTCTTTCTTCTAAAGAACCTCGTACAAATAATATCATCATTGATAATGTCATTATTTACTTGCGGATATCAAGTTCTTGAATAATAGTCCGATAGCGAGCAATATCTTTTTTCATTAAATAGTCCAAAAGCCGGCGCCGCTTGCCGACCAATTTGAGCAGACCTAGCCGCGCATGGTGATCTTTTTTAAATTTCTCAAAATGCGGCGACAAACTGTTCAGGTTTGCTGTTATGATGGCAATCTGAACTTCAGGAGTCCCTGTGTCTGAAGAATTCTTGCCGTATTTATTTATGAGTTCTTTTTTCCGTTCTTTTGTAATTGGCATTTTAGCTCCTTGTAAAATTAATTATACTACAATTGTTCATTCTATAATTTATATTCATGCTGTAACCTCGTGCTCAATTCCTTGTCTTTGTGCATTTGTTGTATAAGCTGTTCAGCGGAATCAAATTTAAATTCATTGCGCATTCTGTGTAAGAAACTAATTTGAATATCACTTCCATAAATATCTTTATCAAAATCAAGAATGTTGACTTCAATAGTTCGGCCACCCATTGGTTGAAATGTTGGGCGTACTCCAATGCTCGCCATTCCAAAATATTTTTCAACCCCAAGAGTAACCTTTACAAAATAGATTCCATTGTCAGGGACAAGTTTTTTCTGCGAATCAAGTTCGATATTTGCCGTTGGATAACCGAGAAGACGTCCCCTCCTGTCTCCGGCGATAACTTTTCCATATAAAGCATAAGGTCTTCCTAATAATTCTGCGGCATTTTCCACCATACCATGGAATAATTCGTTTCGTATAATAGAACTGTTTACCGGAGCACCTTTATAAAAGAATTGTTCAATGTTCACAACATCAAATTCAAATTCTTTTCCCAGCTTCATCAAAGATTCGATCGTTCCTTCGCGATTCTTTCCCCAGTGATGATCATACCCTTCTACAACCAGGTTCATACCAATACCGTTAATAAGGTATTGTAGATAGAAATCACGGAAACTCTGATTTGACAATGTTTTATCAAAGTTTATGACAACAAACCAATCGACACCCGACTGCTCGCATAATTCTTGCCGTTCCCGCAACGTTGTGAGGAGTTGTATTTTTGTACCCGCATTTGATACGACTTCACGCGGATGGGGGTCAAAAGTGACCACAACACTTCTGCTGTTTCTTTTCCGTGCAAGAGCAACTACTTCTTTTATGATCTTTTGATGGGCAATATGAACACCATCAAACGTACCAACTGTAATTGTCGAGTCTTTCTTAAACGGAATTTCATTAATGTGCCGAGCCAATTTCATACTAGCTCTGGTTTAATCATGATGAGAGAATTCCGCCAATCAATCAACTGCTCTATTGTCAAAGCGTTCGCAACAGAATGATCACCAATACGTGTGCGTCTCAGTGCAGTCAACGTGGCACCGCATCCAAGCCGCAGACCAAATTCATCAATCAAAGAGCGAATATATGTACCTTTTGAGCAGATGATACAAAAATCGATATACTGATCACGAATACGTATAATATCAAAACTTGAAATATTTATTTCTCGTTGAATGCGTTCCACCGTTTTTCCAACACGCGCATATTTATACAACGGTTTCCCGCCATATTTCACTGCCGAGTACATTGGGGGCAGTTGAAGCTGTTTGCCAATATAATTTTGAGCTGCCTCTTGTATCTGCCGCTCCGTTACGGCAGAAGAATCTTTCCATTCATGAGCCGCTGTTTCTGTATCAAAACTTGGAGTCCGCTCACCAATTTTACAAGTACCTGTGTACTCTTTTTCTAATCCGACAAACTGTTCAATACTTTTTGTTTTTTTACCAGTACAGACAATCAGCAAACCGGTTGCGTTTGGATCCAATGTTCCAGCATGTCCTACTTTTCGAACATCGAAGAGCACCCGAACTTTCTTGACGACATCGAACGATGTCCAATTCAAAGGCTTGTCAAGAAAGAGAACTTCTCCTTCAATTGAAAAGTCGTGGTGCACTGCATTCTCTTCATTCATGCATCAGCCGGATTATTTTCCTCTTCTTTGTTTGAATCATTCTCGTGTATTTTATGAAAAATATTTTCGAGTTTCATTGCCCTATCCAACGTATCGTCCAGATAGAAGATAATTTCAGGCGTAAATCGCAACCGTACGGCATGTCCAAGCATGGAGCGAATCGATGGCTTTTGCGCTTCTAGTTTGGCAAAGCTATTTTTTTTCCGCTCTGTATCGCCAAATATACTAATATACACTTTTGCAACTTTGAGATCGGGGCTCATCACCACTTCTGTTACAGTTAAAAATCCATACTCGGCCATGCTGAAGTTCCGTTGAAACAACCGGCCCATTTCTTCTTTGATGAGCGATCCAACTTTTTCAGATCGAACTGACACGTTTTATCCTTTATTCCAATTTACGTTTTGTTTCTACAGTTTTATATGCTTCAATAATATCGCCATTCTTTATGTCGTTGAAGTTTTCAAGACTGATGCCGCATTCAAATCCCTGTTCCACTTCTTTCACATCGTCTTTAAACCGTTTCAGCGAAGCAATAGTTCCGTCAAACACTTCAATGCCATCGCGCACAAGGCGTACATGATTGTTCCGGATGATTTTACCGTCTCTTACTAAGCAGCCGGCAATTGTTCCGATTTTAGATATTTTAAAGACATCGCGAACATCTACCGTTGCCGTCACTTCTTCCGTGACAGTCGGCGCTAACAACCCCTCCAATGCTTTTCGGACATCATTAATCGCATCATAAATAATGTTATAGATTCTAATATCAACATCTTCGTGCTGTGCCAGCTGACGTGCTTTGAGATTCGGGCGGACATGGAATCCAATAATCACAGCACGTGATGCCATGGCGAGCAAAACATCTGACTCAGAAATACCGCCAACGCCTTTATAAATGACCAGTACTTTGACTTCATTCGTCGAGAGTTTCATTAATGAATCAGAAAGAGCTTCTGCTGAACCATCCACATCTGCTTTTACAATGACAGGAAGATCACGAACTTGTCCTTCTTTAATTTGCTGTGAAATGTCATCCAACGTTACGCGTCTGTTCTGGCGGAAATCTTGTTCGCGTTTTAATTGTTGACGCGTGAGACTAATTTCGCGTGCTTGATGTTCGTCTTCAATACCAATCAAATCATCGCCAGCTTGCGGAATGCCGTCGAAACCGACAACCTGCACAGGCTGTGATGGTTTAGCTGCTTCGACACGTTGACCCCGCTCGTTGAACATCGCCCGTACACGTCCACTCCACACACCACAAACGAAGGAATCACCAATTCGCAACGTACCTTTCTGAACCAGGATGGTTGCTATGATTCCCTTCCCTTTATCCAATTCTGCTTCTACCAGCGTTCCACGCGCTTCTCTATTTGGATTTGCCCGAAGATTCAGCATCTCGGCTTCCAGCAGGATTTTTTCGAGAAGCAAATTGATATTCGTTCCTTTTTTCGCCGAAAGTTCTACTACTTGATGCTTTCCACCATACTCTTCCACCAGAAGTCCGCGTTCAGCCAATTGCTGTTTAATCCGTTCCGGATTAGATTCAGCTTTATCAATTTTGTTAATTGCAACAATAATCGGGACATTTGCCGCCTGAGCATGGCTTATCGCTTCTACTGTCTGCGGCATCACACTATCGTCTGCTGCAACCACCAATACAACAATATCTGTCACTTGTGCACCTCTGGCTCGCATTGCAGTAAATGCTTCGTGCCCAGGCGTATCGAGGAATGTAATCTGTTTATTCTCGCCAACAGTCACTTCGTACGCACCGATATGCTGTGTAATTCCACCCGCTTCACCAGCAACAACATTTGTATTTCGAATATGATCGAGCAATGACGTTTTCCCATGATCAACGTGTCCCATAATCGTCACGACCGGTGCGCGCGGAAGAAGTGCTTCTTCATCGTCTTCAATGTCCGAAAGTGCTTCGGAAGAAAATTCCTCTTCAAAATCAACTTGAAAACCGAACTCATCAGAAACCAAGGTAATTGTATCTTTATCTAAGCGTTGATTGATGGACACCATAATGCCAAGGCCCATAACTTTTTGTATTACTTCAGCCACTGTTACCTGCATGAGATTGGCAAGTTCACCAACAGTAACATATTCCGTTACTTTGATGCGCATCTTATCATGTTCAAGCTGGTCGAGTTTTTTCTGTTCTTCCTCTTCGCGCTTTTCCTTTTTC
>Ga0182021_10011053_pt1 | contig 10702 bp, 6 predicted proteins | sample 612E3MmetaG_FD_120493 | JGI IMG/M metagenome (GOLD analysis project Ga0182021, IMG submission 120493) | Permafrost microbial communities from Stordalen Mire, Sweden - 612E3M metaG (Illumina Assembly) | ecosystem: Environmental > Terrestrial > Soil > Wetlands > Permafrost | place: Sweden...
AAGTATACGATATGGAATGCAGGGAAACAGTCATCCGGTCCTCAGGTGCAGACGGGCCTTATCAGAAATTTGTAATCCCTTCTGTTGACCCATGGCAAGCCAGATTAATCGTAAATGAGTAGATATTTATTTTGGTTGCCTTGAGCACGCGGATGAAATTTTAACTTCTTATCTGTTTTCAAAATGCAGATATAATTTAACTTAATAATTATTTACGGATGAATTTAAAGTTTATTATTAATTTAGCAGAACAAAACAAGGCAATATGAAAAGAATTCTATTATTATCCCTCGCACTGACTGCAGTGATTTTCACCGCCTGTAACCAGTCATCAAAAAATAAAGATATGGTAAAGAAAGAAGTTTTTGGTACTCATCAGGGTAAAGAGGTCTATCTGTTGACCCTGACAAATAAACCGGGTAATGTTATCAGGCTTACCAATTTCGGAGCCAAAATAAACTGGATTGAAGTTCCGGATAAAAACGGGAAGAAGGACAATATTACATTTGGCTATGACACTTTTGATGAAACGGTTAATGGTGATATGTCGTTCGGTTCTGTTGTGGGACGATATGGCAACAGGATAGCAAAAGGCAAATTTACTATCGATGGGGTTGAATATAATACCCCACTGAACAATGGACCGAACACACTTCATGGTGGTCCTGCAGGTTGGCATAGTGTCGTCTGGAACACCGAGGTTCTTAAAAACAGTAAAGTCCCGGCCGTTAAATTTACTTATGTAAGTCCTGATATGGAAGAAGGATTCCCCGGTACTGTTACTGTTTCTATTGTTTATACCTGGACTGATTCCAATGAGATCGTTATGGACTATACGTGGACTACCGACAAAAAAACTGTTGTAAATGTTACCAACCATGCCTATTTCAATCTTCACGGAGCAGGCAATGGCGATATACTTGATCATGTGCTTACTCTAAATGCTTCAGCTTTTACTCCTGTTGATTCAGTCATGATCCCGACAGGTGAGATTCGTCCGGTTGCCGGTACACCGTTTGATTTCAGAACTCCTCATACTATCGGAGAAAGAATCGGCGAAAATTATGAGCAGCTGATTCTTGGTAAGGGATATGATCATAATTTTATACTTGACAATATCTCAGATGTGGATGCAACAGTGTATGATCCTGTTAGTGGCCGAATGCTTGAGATTATTACAGATCAGCCTGCAATCCAGCTATATACCGGAAATTTCCTTGACGGAACTAAAAAAGGTCATGGCGGAAAGCCTTTCAACTTCAGATCCGGAATGTGCCTCGAGGCTGATCATTATCCCGATAGTCCGAATCATCCTGATTTCCCGACAACAATAATTAATCCGGGTGAAACTTTGAAATCTACCACTATCTACAGATTTTCCGTTAAATAAATAAAGGTTTGGAATAATAACCGGAATTGAAAAAGTTTGTTTCTTTTCATTTCCGGTTGTTTTTTACATACCCTTCAATAAATTTCCCGTACCATAGGGTTTTAATCATCATTTTTTTTATTTTTCCTTTACATTGATAGGTGTAAAATGGTTGTAGTGGATATCATATAATGAAGTATAATCAGTAAAGTTATATCACGATCACTGATCTTAAGTACACATTTAATATGCAAAATACTGTTAACAGGTTGAGGATGGTTAGTTTAGGATAAGAAGCAGTTCTCAATGATTAGTTGAAGAACTGCTTTTTTTGAAGAATTATTAAGGGAAGATTAGATTTTAGCATATTCTGGATTTGAATGAAAGAAAAATAGCGCAAATTATTTTATGGGACTAACAGGGTTTGATAGAGAAAAGCTTGACCGTTTTTTCCATGGGGATTACTCGGACAGCGATTTATCTGAAGCAGGTAAGATTTTTTGTGATAATAATATCGAGGAAGAACTAAAAAATTATCTGTCAAGACAGTTTAATGAGTTACCAGCTGAAGAAGGGGTTGAAAAAAGGAATCTTGATCATATTCTTTACAGGATTCATTATGATATAAACACCAGATTATCATCACAGAATTCAAGGTCATTTGATAATCTGATAAAATGGACATTGCGAATAGCAGGTATTTTGATTCTTCCCCTGGTTGTTTTTTTGGGGATACAAAATTATAATGCGTCAGGTTTAAAAAAATCGACATGGGTGGAAATTCAGTCTCCGCCATTGATGAGAGCCCAGTTTAGTTTGCCGGATGGCACTACGGGATGGTTAAACAGTAACTCGAGTGTGAGGTATAATGGGGATTTTACAAGCGCCCGGAATGTAACTCTGAAGGGTGAAGCTTATTTTGATGTTTATAAGGATGCAAAGAGGCCATTTACAGTTAATACAAATGAAGTACAGTTAAAGGTATTAGGTACCCGGTTCAATGTAGCCTCCTATGAGAATGAAAAAGATGTGGAAGTGGTTCTTGAGGAAGGGAAACTGATTTTCAGTGACAAAGAGATGATTAAGACCTATACGATGAATCCAAATGATCTGGTTACATATGATAAGACTACAAAGGATTTAGTAATAGAAGAAATGGTACAGCCTCAAAAATATTTGTCATGGACAGAAGGCAAGCTTGTATTCAGGAATGACCCGCTGGATGTTGTTGCGAGGAGACTGGAGCGATGGTATAATATTGAAGTGGAAATTAAAGGTGATGTTCCGAAAGATCTCCGGTTGCATGCGACCTTCATCAACGAGGAACTGGAAGAGGTCATGGGATTATTGAAACGCAGTTTACCGATAGATTACAAAATTGTAAACTTCAATCTCAAACCAGATGAGACATATGAAAAAAAGAAGGTGATAATTACTCTGAAGCGGTTGGATACCTGATTATCCCAAACATTTCGGCGACAGGGAAGGCATGTTTGCATTCCATTCAGCAATCATGTTCCTGGATGCCTACCGCAAAGGAGTACGCAATTTTGATGTCAGTAAAGCATTTGAAGGAATGCTGAAAAGTTCAGAACAGGCTACTATGCTTCCATCAAGGAATGGCCCGAAGGGTGCTCTTGAAGATTTTTATAATGAAAAGGGATATTACCCTGCTCTTCATCCGGGAGAGGCAGAAACAGATCCGACAGCTTTAGCTAAGCGTGGCCAGAGTCGTTCAGCTGTTGCTGTTACCCTTGGTCATAGTATCGACGCCTGGGCTTTAAGTGAAATGGCTAAAGCATTAGGGAACTCTGAAGTTGCTTCCCGGTTTGCACCAAAAGCACTGAATTATAAAAATCTATGGGATCCCAAAACAAAATTTTTTCTCCCCAAAGATGCACAGGGAAACTGGATAGACATCGATCCGCAGTTTCCCGCAGGTTCATCCGGACAATATTACAATGAGAATAATGGCTGGATTTATTTATGGAACGTACAACATGATATTGAAGGATTAATTGATTTGATGGGAGGTAAAAAGAATTTTGAACAACGTCTTGACCAGTTATTCATTGAAAGACTGGGTCGTGGGAAAGACGCCTTTTATCAGAAATTCCCTGACCAAACCGGTCTGATCGGTAATTTTGGAATGGGTAACCAGGTCTCCTTTTTTATTCCATACCTGTACAACTATACCGATGCTCCCTGGAAAACCCAGAAAATGACCCGGCTTTTATTAGACACCTGGTTTAAAGACGACATTTTTGGAGTACCGGGCGATGAAGACGGCGGATCAATGTCCTCTTTTGTTGTGTTCTCTGCCATGGGATTATACCCGGTCAAACCAGGTATTCCTATATATACAATTACAAGCCCATTATTCAGTAAGGTTACTATTGATCTGCCAAACGGGTAAAAATTTACTCTTATAGCTAAAAACAGTTCCAGAACAAATAAATATATTCAATCTGCCACGATGAATGGCAAAGCATGCGAAACTCCATGGTTCTCACATACAGATCTGATTAACGGTGGAACATTGGTCCTGGTAATGGGGGATAGACCGGGAAAGATTTGGGGCAATAAATAGTAAACTATAAGAAATGTTAGCAAGCTGGTAAATAAATTCGATAATAAAACAGATTCAGAAAATGTCAAAATTAGCTGGAATTTTTAACAAAGTAGTATTTGCCTTAATTGGTATAACTTTTTTCTCGTGCCAATCAGGATTGCAGGAGAATTCAAATGTCAGGTATATTGATCCGTACATAGGTAATGTGGCTCCCTTCGAAAACCCCAACCGGCCGGTTGTTAATCTTCCAAACCAGATGGTCAGGGTATTCCCTTCACGCTATGATCATCTTGATCTTCAAATTACAGGATTCCCTTTACTGGCTCTTAATATAATAACACCCCAGGTTATCTTTTCCGTCAAGCCTTTTGTCGGGGAGGTATCTGACACCAGCTGGAACCGGAAACTGAACTATGATCAGGACTTTGAAATAACCAGACCATGGTACTTCAAGACTATGGTAACGGATGATGATACCAAAGTAGAGTACACTGCAGGGGAACGATCCGGCATATACCGGTTTACCTTTCCTGCAGGCGTGAAAAAGAATCTTATGATGTCACATTGTTATGACACAGGGCTTTATGAATTTAAGGGTCCAAATGAAATCTATGGAACCGAATTTGTCGTGGATGCAATTCATCAGCAGAAAGGTATCGCTTATATGTATGGAGCCTTTTCCGGCACACCCAAAAGCGGGAAAAGCAAGGGTGAAAAGAACTGGGGTAAGTATTCTGTAGCAAGGTGGGGAGGTTCAGTTCCGAAAAAAATGAATGGTGAGAAAGCCTGGATCAGTTATTCCGAAAAGGATCCGTCAGTTATTGAGTTCCGCTATGCAATTTCCTTTATCAGCCGCGACCAGGCCAGGAAGAATTTTGAAGAACTTAAGGGAGTGACATTTGAAGGACTTGAAGAAAAGGGTCAGGCTGCATGGGAAAAGATTATGAACCAGATAAAGGTTGAAGGAGGAACAGAAGCACAGCGACGTACTTTCTATACTTCTTTATACAGGTGCTATGCACGAATGACAAATATTACCGAGGATGGGAAATATTATAGCGGTTATGATAAGAAAATCCATGTGGATAAAAGGCCATTTTATGTAGATGACTATTCCTGGGGTAATTTTCTGGCTTTTCATCCCTTATATATTATTCTGAACCCTGAAAAGGAAGCAGATATGCTTCAGTCATACGTCAGGATGTACCAGGAAAGCGGCTGGATGCCTGATTATCCGAAGCATTTTGGCGATCGCGCTGGAATGCTGGGGTTTCATTCAGCAATTATGTTTCTGGATGCCTACCGTAAGGGGGTACGTAATTTCGATACCGGAGCAGCTCTCGAAGGCATGTTGAAAAGCGCTGAAAAAGCTACTATGCTTCCCTCAAGAAACGGCCCCAAAGGTGCTCTGGAAGATTTTTATTATGAAAAAGGATATTATCCTGCCCTGCGCCCGGGAGAGCCTGAAACAGATACAACGGTTCTTGGTAAGCGCGGCGAGGGGAGAGGTTCGACAGTATCAATTACTCTTTTACATAGTTATGATGCCTGGGCATTAAGCGAGATGGCTAAAGAATTAGGGAATTCGGATGTTGCTGCAAGGTTTGCACCCAGAGCGCTGTATTATAAAAATGCATGGAATCCCCAGGTAAAATATTTCGCTCCTATGGATGCCAAAGGAAACTGGATCGACGTTGATCTGAAATTTTCGGACGGAGCATATTATAATGAAAACAACGGTTATTCCTATTTATGGTATGTTCCACACGATATTGAAGGTTTACAGGAGTTGATGGGCGGAAAGAAGAGTTTTGAACAGCGTCTTGACCTCTTTTTTACTGAAAGGCTTGAAAGAAGTAAGATTGAATTCTGGTCAAAATTCGGTGCCATGACAGGCTTGATCGGTCAGCATGGAATGGGCAATAATTGCGACTTTTTTATTCCTTACCTGTATAACTACACCAGTTCCCCATGGAAAACCCAGAAAATGGTACGATTGATACTGGATACCTGGTTTAAAGACAATATTTTTGGCGTCCCGGGTGATGAGGATGGCGGATCTATGTCATCATTTGTTGTGTTCTCGGCAATGGGATTCTATCCACTTAAACCGGGAATCCCGATGTATACAATTACAAGCCCCATATTCACCAGGGTAACTATCGATTTACCCAACGGGAAAAAATTTACGGTTATTGCAAAAAAGAGTTCGAATAGGAATAAATACATCCAGACTGCTTCATTAAATGGAAAAACATTGGAAACCCCGTGGTTCTCTCATAAAGATCTTGTAAATGGAGGGACACTGGTTTTAGAAATGGGAGAAAAGCCCGGTAAGATTTGGGGTAATAAATAATGAATAGTTTAAGTACTTTTTTAAATTAAGTTGTAACAGTAAAACAGAATCAGAAAATGTCAAAGCTAACTGGGATTCTTAATAAGGTAGTATTTGCTCTTATCGGCATTGCGGTTATCTCATGCCAGTCCGGAGTACAGGAAAATTCAAATGCCAGGTATATTGATCCGACCATTGGCGAAGTAGCACCTCTGCTGAATACCAACCGGCCGATTGTTCATCTTCCGAACCAGATGATAAGGGTATATCCGACCCGCTATGATCATCTTGATCTCCAGATAATCGGATTCCCTTTAATCGCTTATAACATTATCACACCCCAGACTATTTTTTCTGTAAAGCCTTCAATCGGCGAAGTATCTGACACCAGCTGGAACAGGAAACTTAACTGGGATCAGGACTTTGAAATAAACAAGCCATGGTATTATTCGACAATGGTTACCGATGATGATACACAAGTAGAATATACAGCCGGAGAACGCAGTGGTATCTACCGGTTTACGTTTCCTGAAGGTGTTAAAAAGAATCTTCTGTTATCACATTGCTATGATACCGGCCTTTATGAATTTACAGGTGCCAATGAGATCTATGGTACTGAATTTGTTGTGGATGCGATTCATCAGCAGAAAGGCATCACTTATATGTATGGAGCTTTTTCAGGTACACCTCAGACCGGAAAAAGCCGGGGTGAAAAAAACTGGGGTAAATATTCCGTTGGCTGGTGGGGTGGTGCAAAGCCTACAAGAATGGATGGAGAAAAAGCCTGGATCAGTTATGGTGAAAAGGATCCATCGGTTGTTGAGTTTCGTTATGCCATCTCCTTTATTAGCCGCGAACAGGCCAGGAAAAATTTTGAGGAGCTTAACGGAGTAACATTTGAAGGGCTTAAGGAAAAGGGTCAGGCTGCCTGGGATAAAGTTATAAACCAGATAAAAGTTGAAGGAGGAACTGAGGCTCAGAGACGTACTTTCTATACTGCATTGTACAGGTGTTATCCGAGGATGACAAATATTACTGAGGATGGGAAGTATTTCAGCGGGTATGATAAGAAAGTTCATGTAGATGCCAGGCCTTTTTATGTTGATGACTATTCCTGGGGCAATTATCTGGCTCTTCATCCGTTACGCATGATCCTTGATCCTGAAAAGGAAGCAGATATGCTTCAATCCTACGTAAGAATGTATCAGGAAAGTGGCTGGATGCCTGATTATCCCAGACATTTTGGCGACAGGGAAGGAATGTTTGGTTTCCATTCTGCAATAATGTTTCTTGACGCATACCGTAAAGGAATCCGCAATTTTGATGTTGAAAAAGCACTCGAGGGAATGCTGAAAAGCGCCGATCAGGCTACGATGCTTCCTTCCCGGAATGGTCCCAAAGGTGCACTTGAAGATTTCTATAATGAAAAAGGATATTACCCGGCTCTGCACCCGGGTGAAGCGGAAACAGATACTACAGTACTTAAGAAGCCTGGGCAAAAACGATCAGCAGTCGCTATTACACTGGCTCATAGTTATGATGCCTGGGCTTTAAGTGAGCTGGCAAAAGAATTGGGCAAATCTGATATTGCTGCCCGTTTTGCACCCAAAGCACAGAATTATAAAAATCTGTGGAATGCAGAATCTCAGTTTTTCCTTCCCAAAGATGCAAAGGGTAACTGGATTGAAATTGATCCGAAAATGGGTGGCGGCCGTTCAGGGCTTGACTATTATAATGAGAATAACGGATGGATGTATATATGGAACGTACAGCACGATATTGAAGGATTGATTGGGCTCTTTGGCGGTGAAAAGAATTTTACTCGAAAGCTTGACCAGCTGTTCGTTGAAAGGCTTGACCGGGGAAAATCCTCATTTCTTCGCATTTTTCCTGACCAGACCGGCTTGATAGGCGTTTTCGGAATGGGCAACCAGGTAGCATTTTTTGTTCCTTATCTGTACAATTACACCAGTTCACCATGGAAGACCCAGAAGATGACGCGTTTGTTATTAGATACCTGGTTTAAGGACAATATATTTGGAGTACCTGGAGATGAAGACGGTGGATCAATGTCATCGTTCGTTGTCTTTTCAGCTATGGGATTTTTTCCGGTTAAGCCTGGAATTCCCATGTATACCATAACCAGCCCGGTGTTCAGTAAAGTAACTATCGATTTGCATAACGGGAAAACATTTACCCTGATAGCCAATGGCAGTTCCAGGTCAAATAAATATATACAATCGGCTACATTAAATGGCAAGATTCTGGAAACCCCCTGGTTTTCACATGAGGACCTCATTAACGGAGGTAAAATAGTTCTGGAAATGGGAGAAAAACCGGGTGTATGGAATAAGTAATAAATCTTTGTAACTTTAGAATATCTTATCTAAATCAATTGGAGACATGAAAAAATCAATCTTAATTCTTCTTGCATTACTTTGGGTTTTTAATTTAAATGCTCAGGTAATTCGAGTACCTAAACCTGATTTTGAGGTCTCTGCGAGTCTTTATCCATGGGATGTACACGATGAGGGCATCAATCTTATGCTTGACAATCTGACAGGCATGGCAGGAGTAAACTCGGTTTATCTTATAGCGGTAATGCACCAGGAACATCGGCCATTTCTCGGTCCCGAAGGAACAGGGCCATGGCTTTATATTCATAATCCGGCCCGCACAGAATGGAATGCTGAAGATTCACGTGCATATTTTCGTCCTCAGTTGGACATGTATGGCCGCATTAAACCGTATATGTCAGAAAATAAATGGCTGAGTGATACCGATTGGCTTAAAGTAGTCATCGATGCAGCCCGTGCAAAGGGACTCAGGGTTGGAGTTGAGGTATCTCACACATTCCTGCCAAAATCGATTTATAAAACTAATCCCGAATATCAGCAGGTTGATATAAATAACAGACCAATCGGACCAATGGGCACACCGTGTCCGAATAATCCTTATATACGCGAATATATTCTTGCGCTTTATGGAGATCTTGTAAAGAATTATGATGTAGACTTTGTTCAGACATGTATGTTAATGTTTCCTGATGGTTATACAAGCAGGAGCATATGCTTTTGCAAGTCATGCCAGGCAGAGGCAAAAGCTATGGGATTTGATATGGCAGCAGCTATTCCGATTTTAAGGGACAATCCTAATGCTCAGCCCCAACTGGACCAGGCACTGAACTTTAAAAGGGCAACTACAACAAAAATATATAAGATGATCGTTGACCGTATGCGTAAGGAAAAGCCGAATATTGATTTTCGTATTAATGATCTTAACAACAGGCCTTCAGGCTTATATCTCGAAGATCTGAAAGGTTATATTACTTCCGTGCATATGTCAACGCATACCGAGCAGAACGGATATGAAAAATCCGACAGGAAATCAAGAATTGAAACAACACGGTATTTCATTGGTCAGGATGTTCCTCTTATTCCAGGCATTCCCGTACGTATATTTGCAACTCCTGCAATAGTAAAGTCAAGTATTAAAATTTCAGTGGATAATGGTGCAAAGGGAATCGCTCTCAAACATTATGATGGTGCATCCTACTCGGTTCTGCGTGCAGTTCGCGATGGTCTCAGCGCAGCAGGAGTCAAAGGATTTACTCCTCACGTGGGGATGGAAGCCGAAAACATGACACTGTCAGGATATGCTCCCGATTCCTGTCTTATGGAACATTGCGTCAAAACAACGGGCACCGGGACCGCTAAGTCCACATTTACAAATGCCTCAGGTGTTTATGATGTTATTGTATCATATGTAGATGAAAAGGATGGTCAGGGTACATTGACCCTGTTTACCGGAGGCAAACAAAAAGCTACCTGGAAATTGTCTGAAGATGTTGGGTGCTGGAGAAGAAAAACTATCCCGGCAGTTAAGATTAAAAACGGAGATGAAATAAAAATTACAGGTGTTGCCAATGGTAAGGAAGCTGCCCGTGTAGATTATATCGAATTTGTAAAAAAATAATTTATTGCATCCAAATGCGAGCTCCATCCGAGGTGCCTTGCTGAGCGCCGGCGGAGGAAGACCCGGACCAGGTTCAGACAAGATGGAGCGACAGGAGGAAATTCACGGAATCCTGCAGAAGTTGCTTCTGCTATTAAATATAAAGAATGGAATATTGTCCGGCTTAAGGAATTGTGGTTCTTGTGGGATGCCGTCTCCAGACTCTCCGATGTTCAATGCGATCAGTAAAGGAAGTTTGTTTCGGGAGGTGGATGTCTGTTAGCTACTTTTGAAATCTCTTTATGACGAATATCTGGCCTAAATGCTTCATCGTTTGCTGTTTATGATCCAAAATTCAAACCAGTCCTGTTCAGCAGAATTAGTTATATTAATATTCCTGAGTTGATCTGCAAAACAGGGCAGGATATCAAAATAGCAAACAACTGGCTTCCGGGAAACATTAGGGAATATA
>Ga0182021_10011055_pt1 | contig 10701 bp, 10 predicted proteins | sample 612E3MmetaG_FD_120493 | JGI IMG/M metagenome (GOLD analysis project Ga0182021, IMG submission 120493) | Permafrost microbial communities from Stordalen Mire, Sweden - 612E3M metaG (Illumina Assembly) | ecosystem: Environmental > Terrestrial > Soil > Wetlands > Permafrost | place: Sweden...
CGAGCCGTGGATGGCGCTTTCCTTCACCGAGGGCAGCATCGGCGGCGACATCGAGCGCGTCAACCTCCCCCAGCTCCAGGCGTTCTACGGCAAAGACGCCGGCCGTCAGGCGTTCTACCAGGCGCCCGAGGCCCAGCCGGTGGAACCCGGCGGCTCCAACGGCATGGCCATCGCGCCCTCCAACACCGCCGCACACCATGCCCTGCTGCTGATCAATCCCCACACCACCTTTTTCTTCCGCTCCGAATTGCAGATGGTAAGCCAGCAGGGGCTGAATGCCTACGGCGCCGTCACCTGGGGCCAGTTCTTCATCTACCAGGGGTTCAACGAGCGCACCGGCTGGATGCACACCTCTAGCGGCGTCGACGCCGTGGATGAGTATCTCGAAACCGTGCGCCAACAGGGCGATCGCTTCTTCTACAAATATGGGGACGAAGAGCGTCCGGTGGCGGCCTCGCGGATCAGCGTGCCGTACCGGGACGGCAACGCCATGGCCGAAAAGCAATTCACTGTCTACCGCACCCACCACGGGCCCATCGTCCGCCAGGCCAACGGTAAGTGGATCAGCGTCCGCTTGATGCAGGAGCCCGTCAAGGCGCTGGAGCAATCCTACTCGCGCACCAAGACGAAGGACTACCAGGGATTCCGCCAGACCATGGAACTGAAGGCCAACTCGTCGAACAACACCATCTTCGCCGATGCCGATGGCGACATTGCCTACTTCCACGGCAACTTCATCCCCAGACGCGATCCCCGCTTCGACTGGACCCAGCCGGTGGATGGCAGCAATCCGGCCACCGAGTGGCATGGGCTTCACTCCGTGGACGAGACGCCGCACCTGCTCAACCCCACCAGCGGTTGGCTCTACAACTCCAACAACTGGCCATGGTCCGCGGCCGGGTCCAGCAGCCCGAAAAAGCAAGACTATCCCGCCTATGTCGAGACCGGCGGCGAGTCCGCGCGCGGGCTGCACGCCATCCGCGTGCTTGCCAACAAGCGCGATTTCACCCTCGATTCCCTCATCGCCGCCGCCTACGATAGCTACCTCACCTGGTTCGAAAAGCCGATCCCCGCGCTCATCCAGGCCTGGGACCAGACGCCCGCCGCCAATCCCCTGAAGGCGAAACTCGCCGCGCAGATCGACCTTCTGCGCAAATGGGATCTACGCTGGGCCGTGAACAGTGCCGCCACTTCCCTCGCCGTCTTCTGGGGCGAGGATGTGCGCCGCCGCCTGGGTGCCGACGACGCCATCGCCAATGCCCCCGCCGGGCAGCTACTGCAATCGCTCGCGGCGGCGTCCGACCGCCTCGCCGCCGGCTTCGGAAGCTGGAACACGCCATGGGGCGAGATCAATCGCTTCCAGCGCCTCACCGGCGACCTCGTCCAGCCGTTCGACGACGCAGCACCCAGCATCCCCGTCGGCTTCACCGCTGGGCAGTGGGGATCGCTGGCCGCTTTCGCCGCGCGCCCCTACCCGGGCACCAGGAAGTGGTACGGCACCAGCGGCAACAGCTTCGTTGCCGTGGTCGAATTCGGCCAAGGGGTGCGCGCCCTGGCCGTGACGGCCGGCGGCGAGAGCGGCCATCCCGCGTCTCCGCACTTCAACGATCAGGCCAAACGCTACAGCACCGGCGAATTGCGCGAGGTCTACTTCTACCGCGACCAGCTTAAGGGACACACGCAGCGGGAGTATCATCCGGGAAGCTAATACCGATGCATCACAGAATGAGGCATTATGCATCGCTTTGTGCTACATTGAATCCATGACGATCTCTCTCAGGAACCTGCCCCCGGAAGTCGAAAAGGCGATTCTGGAAACAAGCCATCGCGAAGGGATCAGCCGCAACAAGGCCACGCTTCGATTGCTGCAATCATCGCTGCACAAGCCGGCCATAAACCACGATTTTGATGACTTCATCGGCACATGGTCGGACGCGGAGGCCGATGAGTTCAATGCGGCTTTAGCCGAGATGCGTAAGGTCGATCCGGCCGACTGGGAGCCCTTCGAGTGAACGTAACGCTCGACACATCGGCTTACTCGGAACTGGGGCGGGCACATAAGGCAATTTCCGAGGTAGTTCGTCGGTCGGAGACCATTGCATTGTCGGCGATTGTGCTAGGCGAACTGCACAGCGGATTCCGGGCCGGCAATTGCTACGCGGAGAACATCGCACAGTTGGCTCAATTCCTAAGTAAACCCTCGGTCCGCGTCCTGAACGTAACCGAGGAGACCGCACTGCGATATGCGGAGATTGAGGTGTATTTGCGGAAGAAAGGCCGGCCGATTCCGCGCAACGATGTCTGGATCGCGGCGGTCGCGCTGGAGCACGGCCTGCACCTCGTCACGCTGGATGTTCATTTTCGCGAGATTCCCCTGCTCCTGATTCAACCGTGAAGCGGCCAATCTGCCCGAACAATGTATTCCAGATATAATGCTCCTTCTTGGCACGACAACTTATGATAACCATCGAAAGAATCGACTTTCACGGTTGGAACGACAGTTGGCGGATGTCGAACGGCGAAGTGGAGCTGGTGGTGACGGGCGATGTCGGACCGCGCGTCATGCGCTACGGGTTCGCCGGCGGGCAGAACTTCTTCAAGGAATTCGCCGCCCAACTCGGCAAAACGGGCGAGGCCTCCTGGCAGCCCAGAGGCGGTCATCGCGTGTGGATCGCCCCCGAGGATCGGGTGAAGAGTTACGCCCCGGATAACGACCCCGTCGCCATCCACGTGCACTCTGGCGAGATCGCCTGCACCGGACCGGTGGAAGCCCTCACCGGCCTGGAGAAGAAGATCACCGTCAGGATGGCGGCCACCGGCACCGCCGTGGAGGTGCTCCACGAGGTGCGCAACGCGGGCGCCGGGCCCTACTATCTGGCGCCCTGGATTCTCACCATGATGGCGCAGGGCGGCGTCGGCATCCACGGCTTTCCGCCGCGCGGCACCCACCCGGAAGTGCTCGCACCCACTAACCCGCTGGTGATGTGGGCCTTCACCCATCTCGACGATCCGCGCTGGCGCCTCTCCCGCAAGTACATGGCGCTGCGCCAGGATCCGAGCAACTCCAACCCGCAGAAGCTGGGCGCTTACAACCAACACACCTGGGGCGCCTACCTGCTCAACGCTGAGTTGTTCGTGAAGCGCTGCGAGGCGGGGGCCGCCCCGGCGGCCTACCCCGATTTCGGCAGCACCTTCGAGATCTTCACCAACGCCGACATCCTCGAACTGGAGACGCTCGGCCCCCTGACCACGCTCGCCCCCGGCCAGAGCGTGTCGCACACCGAGCGCTGGAGTGCCCACCGCGATGTGAATCTGACCACGTGGACCGACGAAGAACTGGATGCGGTGATATTGCCGCTGGTATAGCGGTGCGGATACACACATCGGCACGCAAGGTGCTGCTACTCCATTCGATGGCATCCTGGCGCATACCGCGATGGGCTCTTCCGGCGGCACTCGGCGGAGTGCTGGCGATGGCTGGGGCCGACACGGTGCTGATGTGGCGTCACCCGGTTTCCGTCCGGCCGCGGGCCCGAGCCACCTTGTCGCAGCCGTCGCGGGTCTCGCCCTTCGAGCATGTGGCCCCGGAGATCGTGGTAACGCAGACGCTGCCGGCACACGCGGTCGCAGCCAGGCCGCCAGCTGCTCCGTCGGCGGTGCCCGAAGCGGTGGCTTTCGCCGAACCCCCGAGGGAAAGCCGGCTCAGCCGGATCATCAGTAGGATTCCCCTGCTACGGCATTTGCGGAAGCGTCCGCCAGCGGATGAAATCCAACCGCGGTAGTGGCCAGCGCGGGCACTGGCGCCAGCGGGTAGACGTGGTCCGTTTTGTGCCACGCAAGTTCCTGGCCGCCGGTGCGCGCATTCCAGAATTCCCATAGCGCGGCGGTGGTGGCGGCAAAATTTACCACGTTCCCCCAGAACATGCGTATGGGGACAAACGCGGCGAAACGCCAACCGTAGATCCGCGCACCGGAGCGGGCGCGCACCCCGGTCTGCAATAGCGCGATCCCGAAGGTGAGGCCGCAGAGGTCCGAAATCCAGCCCGGCAGCAGGCTGCCGAAGTGCCAGGCGCCGGCTTGCCCCAGGCTGGCCAGGTAGCTGGCCGTGCCGTACAGGAAAAACAGGTTGGCCGCCGGCGAGAGCAGGTTCCCCACCAGCCCCTTGCGGTCGCGCCAGAACCAGTAAAGCTGCGGCCAGGGGGCGTTCCAGCCGTGACGCTGCCAGCTTTGCAGCGCAATGCCCGTCACCCATCGCGTGCGCTGCGAAATGGCGGCGCGGAAGCTTCGCGGGAAGTACTCCCGGGTGGCCATCGGCCCCGTGACCCCGCTGCGCACGGGAACGAAAACCTGGCGGTAGCCGAGCGCGTGCAGCAGATACCCGGTCTCGTAGTCCTCGGTCAGGCAGGCCGGGTCGAATGGGCGGCCGCGACGCATGTCCGCCAGGCGTTCCAGCGCCGCCCGGTCGAAGCCCGTGCCCACGCCGTTGGACGGCAGGAAGCCCCCCAGGTGCTGGCGCACGGGGATGTCCTTATGCTGGTATTCGGCGAATTCGTCGCAGTACAGCCCGTGGGTCCATTCGCCCAGCCCGGTCCCCAGCGGCAGTACCGGCACCTGCACCATGGCAAAGCGCCGCGAAAACCAGTTGATCAGACCGAGCGACGCCGGGTGGATCAGATCTTCGGCGTCGTGCATCGCCACGATGCGGAAGCGCATGTGGTGCCGCGCCTCATACACTCTCATGCGCTGATAGATCCAGTTGAGGCAATCGGCCTTGGACGTGGGTCCGTCATGCGGGCAGGTGGCAATGTGGATCCGCCGATGCCGGCGCGCCTGCCCGGCAACGGCGCGGAGGGTCGCTACATCGTTGGGGTACACACCGACGAAGAAGTGGTAATTCCGGTACCGTATGGCAGACAGATTGTGCTCCAGCATGCGGCCGATGACCGCTTGCTCCCTCCACAGCGGCACGAAGACCGCGATGGGCCGCTCGGCGGCCCGGCGCAGTTCGGCACTCGATGGCCAAGGGAAGCGGACGCGGCAGGTCGCCAACCCAACCAGAGTGATGAACAGGTCATCCAGCCCGCTGATCGCGATCCATACCGCGACCGGAACCAGAAAAGCCGCCACCCAGCGATCCAACCCCTCAAATAGTAACGTCGTATACACCGGAGTGCGGTCAAAGACGGGGAACTCTCACAAAGTTGCGGCATGAGTTACTTTTCCCAGCAACGAACAGACTGCGCCGCTGGTGGGGCGGTCCCCCTGGACCGCGGCCGACGCCCCCGTCGGCCTCTTCGTACCGTGCAAGATGCTGATATCGTTATGCCGGCGGCGGGACGCGGGCGTCCCGCGCGGACCGGGGGGTCCGCCCCACCATTTCCGCCTGGTTCGCAGCTCTGGCAAAAAGTATGCGGCATTGGGCGAAAGGGCCTGCCCCACCACTGCAACTCGTTTGCCCGCATTGGTGGGGCAGGCTCCATTCAGCTTGCCAGCGCCCGCTTGCGTCTACTGCTTTTCCCGAACCTGCACGTAGGGCGCCGTCTTGGGGTTCTCCTTGTTCCATTGCGGGGCTTGCGCGCTATTCGCCATATCGAGAATGCCGAGCGCCACGGTGGCATCCACTTTGGCCATATTGTCGTAGTCCAGCTTCTGCCATTCGTCGCCGGGCCGGTGATAATCCGGAAACATGTAGCTGACCGAGAGCGTGGTGGAGGGAATGCCGGCCAAGGCGAACGCGGCGTTGTCGCTGCGGCCGAAAAACGTATCGCTGTTCTTCTCGTGCTTGACCGCCCGCACGCCCGTCAACGCGCCCGCCCTGGCGAAGCTGACCGCGATGTCGCTGTAGTCGAAGCCCGTCAGGTTGAACTCCGATACCCTGGGCCCCTCGCTGTCATCGGTGCGGCCCAGTTGTTCCAGGTTGATTTCGGCTACGGTCTTGGCGATCGGGAAGATGGGGTGGCCGGTGTACCAGCGCGACCCCAGCTCGCCCAACTCCTCGCCGAAAAGCGCGACAAAAACGATGGTACGCTTCGGCCTCTCCCCCAGTTCCGCCAGCGCACTGCCCACGGCGATCACGCTGGCGGTTCCGGAGGCATCGTCGTTGGCGCCATTATAGATGCCGTCGCCCTGCGCGTTGGGCTGCCGCACGCCCAGGTGATCGTAGTGGGCCGTTAGGATGACGTAGGTGTCTCTCAATTCGGGATCGCTGCCGCGCAGCACGCCGGCCACGTTGCGCAGTTTCACCGGCGCGACGAGGGGCGCGGCAACGTGCGCCGACACGGTAGCTTCCATGGGCCCAGGTTTAGCGGCGGCCACCACATCGTAGATCGCCTTGTCCCAGACGTTGACGCTGGGCACCTTGGGTGCGGGCACGGTAGCTTCACGCAGCGAGGCGTTCGGATTGGTCGGCTGCCCGGTAGCGCGTACCAGCACCACCATGGCAGGCTCCAGCTTTGCGGCCACGGCCACGCTGCGGCGGAGCGCCTGGTACGCGCCCATATTGCTGCCAATCGCGGGCACCTCCACCAGCATTACCTTGCCGCGCACCTGCTCCGCGGTGAGCCCGTCCAGCGCCGCCGTGTCGCTCAGATCCACCTTGAACGCGGCGGCACGCTCCAGATCGGCGGCCACGGCCTCCTGAATGCCCACCGTACCCTCGCCCGCCTTGGCCGTGCCCAGCGTGAAGGCAAGGCCCTCCGGATTGACCTTCACCGTTTGGTAGCTGGCGGTTTGAAAGTAGCCGTCGTCGCCCACCGGTTCCAGGCCGGCGCGCCGGAACTGCGCGGCAATATACTCCGCCGCCAGGTCGAGCCCGCGCGAGGGCGTGGCGCGGCCCTCCAGGGCGTCGGACGCCAGGAAGGAGACGTCGGCCTTCAGATCGTTGGCGCGTACGTGCGCCGCGATGCGCTCGGCGAGCGGCGGTTGGCCTTGCGCCGCCAGCAACACGGCGGCGGCGAGAACGGCAGTCGGTAGTCTTGGGGATCGCACGATCCCCATGATACCTTCCCCCGCAGCCCGCGAAACTTCACGAAAAAGGGTGGGGCATGCTTTAGCTTGCCAGCCGGCCGGAGGCCGGCCATGCCTACTTCACCAGATTGATTACCCCGCGGCAGCTCTTGGCGCCGCATCGGCACTTCACCTCTCCGATGTCCTTGCCGAAGCGGTAGTCCACCGTCAACTCCTCGCCGCGGCGGATGGCGCGCTTGCTCATGTATAGGATGTGGCCCTTGAAATTCATGGAGCGCAGATTGGGATCGCAACTGTGGTTGATGATCTCGGCCCCGCTGCCGCCGAACGCGCCGTCGAGCGTCCAGTAATCGTCCAGCGTGAACAGGTACGTGACCGGCCCATCTCCCCGCCGCTTCGTCTCGCGGCGGCTGATCCTCTCGCCCGTGTACTCGATCACCTTGCGCCGCGCCGGAATGGGTTCTTCCGCGTAGACCCCGCGCCGGTGAATCCTGGACTCGCGGATGGAGAGTTTGAACACCGCGTGCCGTGGGTCGATCGCCGGTGTCCTGATGAGAGCGCTTCCCATGATCTGTGGTCTTTCAGATTGTAGCGGAGATGCGGCGGTTGGCGGGAGCGAAGGGGGAATGGGGGAAATCAAGGGGCCGGTCGGAAGGTGAGCAGGAGCCGGTCCGAGACAACTTCGTGCTCCAGCGTCCGGCCGTCCATCTGAAAGCGCTTAAGCATCGAGCGGCCGACATCTATGAACAACTCCCGCTCAAACAAACCGTCCGGCACGGAGAGATCGCACAAGTGCTTTCCCGATCGTTTTGTGCCGTCGATGCTGACCGCTACGTATATGCCCTTGCGCTTGCATCGCTCGATGACGCTGAAGAGGTGGCTCAGGCTGAATGACTGCGCGCCATAGAGAATTGCCTGGCTGTGGCTGTAGGGCGGGTCGCAATATATTAGATCGCCCGGCCGCGCCCGGTCCATCGCTTCCTCGTATTCCATCCGTAGGAAGGTCGTGCCCCGCGTTCGGTGGTGCCACGCATCGACCCTCCGGCCAAAGGATTCAGGCTTGATTGGGTCATGTATGCCGCATGGCGTAGACATATAGCCGTCAGCCTTGCGGAACCGAACCACGCCGCCGTAGCACGACCGGCAGAGAAAAAGGAGGTCTGCCGCGTTTGGATTCGAGTTGTAGGACTGCTTGACCCGCTCGTATCCTTCTACCTTGTCGCCGCTCGTCACTTCATGCCAGCGTTCAGCGTACCAGCCCTTCAAGGTCTCTGGTGAGTCGTGTAGAGCCTGCCAGATTTCGATAAGTGGCTTGAACGTGTCGGACCCCACCGCACTCTTAGGGGCGAGGGTTGCGAGCATGGCCCCGCTGCCGATGAAGGGCTCGTAATAGGTGCCGAAGTCGGCTGGGAAATAGGAAGCGATCTGGTGTGCGGTCCTCTGCTTGTTGCCGATCCACTTCAGCAACCCGGCCTGGAACGGTTCAATCCTGACAGGACGCTCCGTATCGAACATGTCCAACTGCATCATGGGCGCTGCTTCTCTCATCGGCATGTCCTGCGTTCCCAGTATACCGCGGATTATCCGATTTTGGCATAAGTATTGCACACTGGATACGCTGGGTGGGTCATGCCAAAAGGCCACGCCGTTTCTGCGGAGGAGCAGTTGCAGTTGCTCCTGCGCCAGATGCGAGCGGAAGCGGGCCTCACTCAGACCGAGATTGCGCAACGATTGGGGCAGCCACAGTCTTTCGTGAGCAAGTACGAATCGGGCGAGCGCCGCCTGGACGTTCTTGAACTTCGCCAAGTCTGCGCTGTTGTGGGCGTGAGCCTGGCCGATTTTGTCCGGCGGCTAGAGCGAGCCCTCCTATGATTCCAAACACGCTCTTTCTCAAACAGCCTCCCAAATTCTGGGCTTACGTGCGCTCGATCAGCCAAACGTTCGGGTACACCGTTCGCAACAAGGGGCAGATTAAAGTGCCTTCCATCGAGCAGATGGCGAAGGCACTCCACACAATCGGGCTGGACGGCAGCCACTTGACCGCGACGAGAGTTCACGCGCCGCCGATAGGCGAAGTGCTTCACGCCTACTTTCAGTACCGCGCCGATATGCTGAACACTTTCGTGGAACCGAGGCTAATGAACAAAGACTCGGCGCGCAAATTGTTTCTGAAGATGAAAAGGGAGCTTTCGCCGAAGATTCCCATTCCGATGAACAAGCAGAAGGCCACAAGAAGGCCCCCGCCTACATGACTGCGATTGTCAACATGCTGATCGAAGCAAACGCGGGTGAGATGGAGTGCGACTACGACCCGCGAGCGCTGACAACCGTCACGCGGAACGGCGAACCGCTACGCACACTCTCGCGGCGTGTTGACGGAGCCTTCCCTGGTGCCGTGAACCCTATCGCGGTCTGGGAGATCAAAGAGTATTACTACACGAAGACATTCGGCAGCCGGGTTGCCGATGGCGTGTACGAAACACTCGTGGATGGAATGGAACTCGAAGAGTTGCGGGTCACGGAGGGTATCAACGTCCTGCACTACATGATGGTTGACGACCATTTCACCTGGTGGAAATGCGGCCGCTCTTATCTTTGCCGTATCTTCGACATGCTGCACATGGGCTACGTTGATGAGGTGTTGTTCGGGTCCGAAGTCGTTGAACGGCTGCCTGTCCTGGTGAAAGAGTGGACTCGCCTCGTAAATGAGGGCTGATAGGGCGCCCGGTTCGGCCCATCGCCCCGGTGGTGGATCCTGGGCTTCCTGGACTGATGAAGCGAAGCTCCCCCCTGCGCCGCATAAAAAAATACAATCCAATCCATAGAAAGTTCTATCTTCAACACTCCAACCCACAGAGGGACAATGTTGGAAACTGTCCCAAGACTTAGGACTGGTCCCACGATGAACCTCACGACAAGAATCGGCGCCCTGGCGCTGCTCGCCGCTCCGGCCGCGGTATGGGCAATCGCTCCCAATATCGATACCAGACTTGCGGCTATGGAAGCCGCCACCAAGTCCGCGCAAAGCGCAGGCGATAACGCCTGGATGCTGGTCTCCTCAGCCCTCGTGCTGATGATGACCGCTCCCGGACTGGCACTGTTCTACGGCGGACTGGTGCGCCGCAAGAACGTGCTTGGAACCATGATGCACAGCTTCATCCTGATGGCCGTAGTGACGGTGATCTGGGCGGTGGTGGGCTACAGCCTGGCCTTCGGCGGATCTTCGCCTTACCTCGGCAATTTTCAGTTCGCGTTCCTCAACGGCGTCGGCTCCGCGCCCAACCCGGATTACGCCGGCACCATTCCGCAAGCCACCTTCATGGTGTACCAGTTGATGTTCGCCATCATCACGCCCGCCTTGATTTCCGGCGCCTTCGCCGAACGTATGAAGTTCAGCGCCATGCTGCTCTTCACCGTGCTGTGGACGCTGGTGGTCTACTTCCCGATGGCGCACATGGTGTGGGGTAAGGGCGGACTGCTCAACGCCTTCTCCGGCGGCCGTATCCCGTGCTTTGATTTCGCCGGCGGTACGGTGGTGCACATCACCAGCGGAGTATCGGCGCTGGTCTGCGCCATCTATCTGGGCAAGCGTGTCGGTTTCCCTGGCAGCGCTATGAAGCCGCACAACCTGGTGATCTCTACCATCGGCGCCGCCATGCTGTGGGTCGGCTGGTTCGGCTTCAATGCCGGCAGCGCGCTGGCCGCCAACGGTCTGGCCACCAGCGCGTTCGTGGC
>Ga0182021_10011056_pt1 | contig 10700 bp, 8 predicted proteins | sample 612E3MmetaG_FD_120493 | JGI IMG/M metagenome (GOLD analysis project Ga0182021, IMG submission 120493) | Permafrost microbial communities from Stordalen Mire, Sweden - 612E3M metaG (Illumina Assembly) | ecosystem: Environmental > Terrestrial > Soil > Wetlands > Permafrost | place: Sweden...
TCGAACGAGAGCCACGGCGCCATGGTGTAATCCGCATCGCCTTCCGGCTTAGTGGTGAGCTTCGGCAAGTCCATCCGCACGCGGCGGACGGGACGGCTTACCGGCTGCCATTCGTGCTTCTGGCCGAGATCGAGCCCCGGCAGCATCAGGTCGAGCGAGTAGATGAACGGGCTGAAGCCCGGCAGCTCGGGCGGCCCGTTATGGCATTCCGTCCAGTTCTGGCCGCACTTCTCCGCGAGTTCCTTGTTGAGGTAGATCGAGGGGCTCGAAGGCGCGAAGCCGCCCTGGCCGGCCGCGCCGCCGTAGATGATGCCACCCGCGAACCAAAGCGCGAGCAGAAAAGCGCCGAGCCGGAAATAGCCGTAGCCGTAAGCCGCGCCGAAACCCACCACGATCCATTCGAGCGCCAGCACCGCCGACCAGATCGCACGGGCGAAAACCCTCGCCAGGAGCGCGAAAGGCCAGCTGAACCCGTTCAGCGCGGAGGAGAAGGCATTGCTGCCGGAAATGCCCTGCCAGAACCGCGGCATAGCCCGCCAGCCGCGCCACAGGTTGATGAAGTTCGCGCGCCGCCAGCGCTGGGCCTTGAGCTTGCCGGTCTCGCGGGCGCGGTCGTCGTGGCCCATCGCGCGATAGACCTGGATAAGCTGCTCGTAAGGCTGGGGCTTGAAGCCGCCGCCCCGGTCGGCGGGCGGCTGGCGGTCGAGCCAGCGCTTGCGGGTGTCCGCATCGTAGGCGTCTTGGCCCACCATGCGGCCGTAGGTGAACCCGTTCAGATGGATATAGGTATGCGTGGCATTGCCCGCGCCCTTGTGCGGCCAGGAGCTTGGATGATCGACGATTTCGTGCGCGTGGCATCCCGCCAGGTTCACCGAGCCCACGAAGTCCACCTTCGCATGAGGATCGCCCGCCTGCGGCCCCAGCCAAAGCACGCCGTCGATGGTAGCCCTTACGAGGCTCAGCGCGTTGTTCCACGCCATCTTGGAACCCGCCTCAAGCGAAACCGGATTGTTGAAGCGTCCCCCGGTGCATTCGAAATTGGCCTTGATGCGGGCGCCATAGAACCTGACTTCGCCCTCGGCCAAAAAACCGTCGCGAAGAAAAACCCCGTGCTCTATTTGCGCGTATTCGAAGCTAAGCGCCTTGCTCTTCCCATCTGCGGTATGATTGGCGAAGGTGCCCTTCCGGCAATTCAGCGTGCCGCCGATTTTCGCCTCGGGGAACGAAACCATGCCTTCGGCGAGGAAGCCGTTCGCCAGCACCGCGCTGCCCGAAATCTGGGCATTCGCGCAGTCGAGCGCAACTCCCGTCCCATTTCCGGCACGGTTGCGGAATGTACCGCCAGCGCAATTCAGGTTTCCGCCAATTGCGGCACCGGCGAAAGACACGCCGCCTTCGCTGAAGAAACCATCGTTGAGGCTGGCGTCTCCGGCGATGCGGGCGCCGCCGCAATCCATGGCAAGGCCGTTCCCCGAAAGGAACGTACCGCCGCCGAATGACAAACTGCCCCCGATAGCCGCGTGGGGAAAGGCTACGCCGCATGCGCGCGAGGCCCCGCCAAGGGAAACGCCGCCCGAAACCTTCGCATATTTGCCGGCAATGGCCCTGACGCGGCTGTCCTGGAAATCGAGCGATTTGGCCACCGCTTCCGTCAGCAGGATTTGCCCCGCGAAGTAGCAGCCCTGAAGCAGCAGCGGCTGCGGAACGGTGCAACCGGAAAGGTCGAGATCGCCGGCGACGTAGGCGCCATGCAGCTCAAGGCGGCGCTCGTGCACCGGCGCGGCATCGTCGCCACCTTGCGCCAGGAAGCGCAGGAAGCCCGCGCGAACCTCGGCCTCCGGGTCTTCTGGGTCCACCCAGCGCCAGGCCTCGCGCTCAAAGCGGGCGAAAACGGCGTCGAAATGCGGACGTAGCGCCGCTGGCTCCGTCTTGAGCCTAGCGGCCCAGGCCTCGTCGGCCACGGGTACACGGCGCAAATGCACGATAAGCTCGCCGAAGAAGCCCTGCATCACGCGCGGCTGCTCCTCGATCCTCGCGCGCGTCTCCCGCGGCAGGTTCAGCGGATCGTTGCGAAGCAGCGGCGCAAACCACTTGTCCTGCAGCTTGATGGAATCGGGCGGCGGGGCTGCGAAGGCGTGGCTCACCGTTTCGGCCGCCAGCATGAAGAAGCTCTCGCTGGCGCGGCCCGCGGCGGCCGTGCGGGCGGGATAGGCCTCGGCCTCAAGCTGCCGGAAATATTCATGCTGGAACAAGGCGAGCTTCGCCGTCTCTTCCGCGTTCTTGGGCTCCCAATCGGCTGGCAGCCCGATTCCGGCCACCGCCCGCATGGTCGCCTCGTGCACGACCTCCTGCACGGACTCCGGCGCGCCCGCCAGGAATTTGGTCAGCGCCTCGGCAAAGCCCGCGTCCGAATGTACATCCGGTGTTTCCCTCGCGCTGTGCCGCTTGCGCCAGCTTTCGAACTCGGTCCACAGCCGGGCCGCCCGGCTTTGAATAGCACAAGGCTCGCCATTCGCCGCCGCGAAGAGAAGCTTCTCCTCCGCTGGCAGAAGGCCGCTTGGCGTATCCAGGTCCAGAAAGTCGCCAAGCCAGCGGCCGAAGCCGCGCCCGGCGGGCCGCTCCCGGCGCCCGCGCATGCCTGCCGATCTCGCCTTCAAGTCCACTAGCCACTGCGGCGTGCCGGCTACCCCTGCGGCCTCGCCCTTCCCGGTGCCTTCATAGTGCGCCACGAACGCCCCCCAACGCCAACTTTGCCAAGGCTTATGCCAAAAAACGCGCATCGAAGGTAGTTAAAAAGCCGGTGGGTCTTTCCACATATCCGCAACCTTCGCTTGCGCGAATCGCGGCCGCGCGTCAGGCTGCCTCAAAGTTGACAGCGTTAGCCGTGATGCTTGCATGATTCCCTTGGAAATTTGGGCTCAGCCATCATAAACAGCAGAGACTAATGTCCGCTCAGATTGCAGATCAGGCGCGCCTTGCCGCGCTCGCCGTGAACCGGGTTGGCCGTTCCGCCCTGAAACTCGCGCTGAAAGCTCCGTTCTCGCGCTGGATGGCGGGCGTTCCGGCTGCCTACCACCTGCTTATCCTCCCGCAGGATCTCCGCACCGGCGATCCGAGCTTCGCGGTCGAGCTTTACGACGGCTATTTCGGCCTGGCGGGCGCCGCCGCACCCGTGGGCTCCGAATCGCCGTTCGCCATCCTGCCGCCATCCGTGCCCTGGCAGAAGGAGCTGTATGGCTTCGGCTGGCTGCGTCATTTGCACGCGGCCGACGATCAGATCGCACGCGAGAAGGCGCGCAAGCTCGTGCTCGAATGGGTCGCGGCCGCCCGTAGCGCACCGCCCATCGCTAACGATCCGGACACGGTCGCGCGGCGCGTCATCGCGCTCTTATCGCACGCGGCCTTCCTGCTCGACGGCGCCGATCCCGAGTTCTACGACGCCGCGATGCGCCTCCTGAGCCGCGACACGCACGACCTCACCGTGATCTATGGCGATGCCTCGGGCGTTTCCAAACTACGCGCGCTGACAGCGATCCTGCTTGCCGGCCTCTGCGTGGCCGAGCAGGAAACCTATCTCACCGCCTATCAGTCCGTCTTCTGCTCGGAGCTGGAGAGGCAAATCCTGGAGGATGGCGGCCACATCTCGCGCGCCCCTGGCGACCTGATCGACCTGCTTCTGGAGCTATTGCCGCTCAAGCAATGTTTCGTGGCGCGCCAGCTTGAGCCGCCGGATGCGCTTTACACCGCAATTGGCCGCATGCACCCAATGCTGCGCTTCCTGCGGCTGGGCGATGGCAGCGTCGCGCATTTCAACGGCATGGGGCCGACGCTGCTCGACCAGGTGGCGACCGTACTTGCCTATGACGATGTGGGGGACAATTTCAAAGGCATGCTCGCTGAGCATTCCGGCTACGCGCGCCTCACAGCCGGCGAAACCGTTGTGCTCGCCGATGCCGGTGGCGCGCCGCCCATCCACATGAGCGACCGCGCCCACGCCGGCTGCGGCTCCTTCGAGATGAGTTCGGGCTACGAGCCGATCGTCACCAATTGCGGCGCGCCGACCGACGAGACCGGCGACTGGTACGTCGTTTCGCGCTCCACGGCCGCGCATTCGACGCTCACCATCGAGGATCTGTCCTCGGCGCGGCTCATCAAGGCACAGTCCAATGTCTCCGGCCGCGAGATGTTCTGGCTCTCCGGCCCGTCCCACGTTCAGCAGGAGGCCGCCGAAGACGACAATTTCGTAAGCGTCAGGATCGCCCATGACGGCTATCGCGACCGCTTCGGCTATATCCACCGCCGCCGGCTGACGCTTTTCAAGAACGGCATGGCGCTGGAAGGCCACGACCATCTGCTGCCGGCCAGCAACGGCAGCGATCTTGAGGCCATTGGGCGTTTCACCGTCCGCTTCCATCTGCATCCGCGCATCACCGCCAACTTCGCGCGCAATACCAACGCCATCGGGCTGACCACGCCCAACGGCCAGAACTGGCGCTTCATCGCCGATGGCGCCGACCTCGACCTTGAGGAAAGCATTTTCTTCGCCGACCCGATCTGTCTCAGGCGCTCGTTCCAGATCGTACTCAAAGGCCAATGCAACAAGGCAGCCTCGGTGCACTGGAAGTTCGAGAAGATGGTGCAGCAGAAGCCCGTGCTTGTCGACACCAATTCCTGGCGCGGATCTTGACCCGGAGCGCATTTCGCGCAACTAACGGGGCATGACCACACATCAGGATTTCCCGGTGCGCCGGGCGCTCATCTCGGTTTCCGATAAATCGAAACTGGTTGAGTTCGCGAAGAAGCTTGAGCTTCTGGGTATTGAGATCGTATCCACCGGCGGGACTGCAACCCATTTGCTTAGCCACGGCATCAAAGTGCTGCCGGTGTCCGACGTGACAGGCTTCCCCGAGATCCTGGATGGACGCGTGAAAACGCTGCACCCGGCGATCCATGGCGGCATCCTCGCGGACCTGGGCCTTGCCGGCACGCGCGAAACGCTGGACACACACAAGATCGCAGCCATCGGACTGGTTGTAGCCAATCTCTATCCGTTCGAGGAGGCCGTCGAGAAGAAGGCCGCCGATGTGGAGGCGATGATCGAGGAGATCGACATCGGGGGCTCCGCACTCTTGCGCGCGTCGGCGAAGAACCATGCCTGCGTGACGGTGGTCACGGACCCAGGCGACTACGACGTGGTGCTTGAGGAGCTGTCGGGCGAAGCGCGGACGACCACGCTTGCTACCAGGCGCCGGCTGGCGGCCAAGGCCTTCGCGCGCACCGCCGCCTACGATTCGGCCATCGCGACGTGGTTTTCCTCGGCCACTGGCGAAAATCCGCCGTCCACTTTCTTCCTCACCGGCAAGCTCCGGCAATCGCTCCGCTATGGCGAGAACCCGCACCAGAATGCCGCTGTCTACGAATCTCCGGCCAGGAAGGGGCCAAGCCTCGTCCGGGCGGAGCTGGTCCAGGGCAAGGAACTTAGCTACAACAACCTTACCGATGCCGACTCGGCCTTCGAGCTGATCTCGGAGTTTCCCGTAAGCCAGCCGGCCATCGCCATCATCAAGCACGCCAACCCTTGCGGCACGGCCACGGGGGCATCCGTGATCGAGGCTTACCGGAAGGCATTCGCCTGCGACACCGTGAGCGCTTTCGGCGGCATCGTGGCCTCGAACCAGCCTTTGGACGAGGAGGCGGCGCGCGAATTCCTCAAAATTTTCACCGAGGTGGTGATCGCCCCTTCGGCGAGCGAGGAGGCCAAGCGCGCCTTCGCGGCCAAGCCGAACGTGCGGCTTCTGCTTACCGGCGGGCTCCTGCCGCGCGAGAACCGGGCACCCTATGTGCGCGCGCTTTCGGGCGGTTTCCTGGTGCAGGATGCGGACGCGATGGCGCTCGACGAGGCCTCGCTTCGCACGGTCAGCAAGCGCGAGCCTACGCCTGAGGAGCGCGCCAATATGCTGTTCGCCTGGCGCGTGGCCAAGCACGTCAAGTCGAACGCCATCGTTTTCGCGAAGGACGGCGCGGCGGTGGGCGTTGGCGCGGGGCAGATGAGCCGCGTGGATAGCGCCAGGATCGCGGTGTGGAAAGCCGAAGAGTCGGCGAGGGCCGCGGGCAAGGCCCCCCGCGAGCTGCTGGCGGGCACCGCCGTTGCCTCGGATGCGTTCTTCCCCTTCCCCGACGCCATGCTCGTGGCGGCCGATGCGGGCGCAACCGCCGTCATTCATCCCGGCGGCTCCATACGCGACGACAAGGTCCTCGCCGCCGCCGACGAACGCGGGCTGGCGATGGTCGTCACGGGCGTGCGCCACTTCCGGCATTAGTACGGCCGGGGGGGCGGCGCCCGAGGTATGCCAAATCCGGCTGAGTGTTTTGCGAAGCCCCCCCTCACTCTGTCTCTCTCCCCGAGGGGGAGAGAGGACCCTAGAATTCACGCTGCGGATAATTCGAACGTCCCTTCTCCCCTCGGGAGAAGGGCAGGATGAGGGGGCCTTCGCAGCCGCAATGCGAAGCACTCGGCGAGATCAGTGCTCTGATGTCAGCGCGTTGGCGAAGCGGCAATATTTCGACCACCTGTAGTCGTATTCGCCGGTGACTTCGAACGTGCCGGGAGCGGTGTTTTTCTCGATGAATGCGCGCACCGCGATTGGGTCGCCGACATAGAAAACCGCCTGCCGCTGCCCGGACCTGAGCATGCTGTAGGCAAATATGCCGCTGCACGAGAGCCCCAGCATGTGCGAAATCTGGTCCTCCTTCTCCCGCGCGTAATCCAGTTCCCCGGCATCGCTCGCGGGCATGGTCAAAGTCAGCGCATAGGATAAATCGGCCCGCATGGCGACCGCCTTGGCGCTTGCGTTCACGATCGCAAACGCTTTCTCCGGCACCTCGCCTTCCCCGCCGCTGCCCTTGTAGGTGACCGTGAGCCCGGCCATCTCGTGCTCCCCTTGAGGATACACGGCGCTGTGCCCTAATTCGTTTTTCCAGAAGCTGTCGAACACCGGAGGAAATTGGTCGAGCGGCGTTGGCTGCTGGGAATTGTCCAAGGGGCCATCCGCAAAGATGACCTCTCCAACCTTCACCGCGAAATCGTACTCGCCCACCATATGGTCGAGCATGATGAACGCCATGTGGCGGGCAAGCTCCTCCTGGCCGCTAGGAATTTCGCACGCGAAGCCGATCTTCATGCCCACCTGCGCGCCATCCGCGAAGTGTTGGAGCAACACGTCCGAGGGCTTCAGCTCGAAACCGTTCATGCTCATGGTGAAGCGAGCATCCTGCGAACGCCAGCGCAGGGCGGTCACTTTGTAGCTGCTGGACGCGGGCGCTTGGGCAACCAGTTCCATGACCGGGGGAAAGTATTCCGCCTTGCCGTGCGCGGAAAAGCACAACGTGTCGATGCTCCCATCCTTGTTTGAGAGCAGCTCGACGGCTATTCCGGTGAAATGCTTCTCCAGGATCTTGTTCAAGGCGTCGAATTTGTCGCGCACAGCCAGGGGCGCCAGTGACGCTTCAACCTGACGAAGCTCGCTCCAGAATGCAGCGGCTCGCTCTCTGTTATTTGAAATATCTGGCATTAGCGTGCTCATTACCCTCTCCATGCCGCGCTTGGAACCTTCGCCGCGATTGCGCGGCATAGGCAGCGCACCCGGCGAACTGGTCCCTTCTTGGCCGGAAAGACGGCGCTTTCAGGATGAACACGGAGGATCGGGCGTGCCTTACAAGGGCAAGGGCTGCGCGCCGAACCAGCTGAAATGGAAATAAAGGATCAACGCCCAGAGCCCAGCGGCCACCGCGATTTTCCACCAGCCGATGGCCTTGAGGTTCACCGATGCCCGGCCTTGAATGATTGCGGCGAAAGGCCAGAACGAGGTCTTGGCCTCGAACGCCGCCCAGCCAGCCAGTTCCGCGCGCTTGCGCTTTTGCTGCAGCCAGCTTCCAATGAGCGCGGTCGCCGCGAAGCCGCCGAAAAACGCAAAGCCTCGCGGGTTCGGCTGGCTGATCGTATGCGCGATGGCCCAGATCGCGATCCCCCACATGACCGGATGGCGCGTGATGGCGAAGACGCCTTCCCCGGCGAGCCCCTTTTCCGGAATGGGGGCGCCGGGCGTGTACGGATTGGGGGTAGCAAAACCGGCAACGATGAGGATGTACGCGAAGAGGATCAGCGCCGCCTTCAGCCACTGCCACGCAGCGGGCGCAACCCAAAGCTTGTCACCATACGGTGCTGCGTTAAACGAGGACACCATCCACCAGATCGCGGCCAGGGAGGCCAGCGAAAACACCGCCTGATAGATCTGCCAGCCGGCCAGCGCCATGAACCGGGCGCGGAACGGCGTCCCAGGCAGCATATGCAGAAAAAAGAACGCAGCCGAAGCCGCAATCAACGCATTCATGCCCCCTCCTTTTAAGCCAAAGGAGGCAGCCAATGCTGCCTTCCTAATGCAGGCGCTTCTTGATCCGGTCGAGGCTCGCGTCGATCATTTTCTCCGCGACCTGGCCGGTGACCTTCTGCTCGATGAGTTGCTCGGCCGCGGCAATGGCAAGCTCGGCGGCCTGCGCGCGGATCTGCTTGCGCGCCTTCTCTTCCTCAAGCTTGATCTTCTGCTCGGCAACGGCCAGCCGGCGCGAAATCGTCTCGTCGAACGCCGTACGCGCTTCCTGCGCATAGGCAGCCGCCTCGCGCTCGGCCTGCCCCAGGATGGCCGCAGCCTCGGCTTCGGTATTCTCCGCCCGGCGCTTGTAGGAGGCCAGGATCGCTTCGGCCTCCGCCCGCAACTTGCGCGCCTCCGCAAGCTCGCGCGCGATAGCATCGGAGCGAGCGTCCAACAGCCCCACAACCTTACCCGGCACCTTCAGATAGACGACCGCGCCCGCGAAGACAATGAAGGAGATGGCAACCCAGACTTCGGGATCTGCGAACATGCGGCTACTCCTTCGATCCTTGGCGCAGCGCGGCGCTAACCTCGCCGCCAGTCACTTCAAGCCCAGCGAACTCTTTGACGATGTCGCTCACGGCCCCAGCGGTCATGGCTTCCATCTCGCCGGCCGCCTGCTCGATCAGCTTCTGAACGCTTTTGTCCGTTTCGGCGGCCTTCGCAGCCAGATCGCGCTCGAACGCCTCGCGCTTCTGGCCAAGCTCGGCTTCGAGCTTCTGGCGATGGGCGCGGATGCCCGCCTGCCCCTTCGCCCTCGCCGCGGCGATGCCTGCTTCGTAGCGCTCGGCTTCACGGTCCGCGCGCTGCTGTGCCGCGCGTGCGCTTTCGATGTCGCCCTCCATCCGGGCCTTCCGGCTGGCCAGGATCCCCTGGATGCGTGGAAGCGCCTGGTTCGCGAGCGCGAAGTAGAAAGCCGCGAAGATGATCGCAAGCCAGATCAGCTGGGGTGCGAAATCGTCGATGTTTAGCTGAGGCATGGCAAAGACCGCCTACGCGGGAAGGTGGCGCCGCCAGGGGCGCCAGCCCGCCGCCAGATTACGAACGGATAGATCAGAGCTTAACGAACAGCAGGATCAGCGCGATAACGAGGCCGAACAGGCCCGTGGCTTCAGCCAGCGCGAACCCGAGAAGAAGATTCGGGAACTGAGCGGGAGCGGCAGACGGATTGCGCAGCGCGCCCTGCAGGAAGTTGCCGAAGATGAGGCCGATGCCGATACCGGCGCCGATGAGGGCCGAGCAGGCGAGGCCAGCGCCGATGAGCTTTGCTGCTGCTGGATCCATGACGAGTTCTCCTATTTGATCTTTCGGTTCAGAGGTTGTGAGAGGCTAGTGCGAGCCCGCGTGCAGCGCGTCGTTCAGGTAGATGCAGGTGAGAACGGCGAACACATAGGCCTGAAGGAAGGCGATCAGGATTTCGAGGCCCATCAACGCCACCATGAAAATGAAGGGGAGAAAGGCGACGGGAGACAGCCAGCCGGCCGCGCCGAGCCCCACCACGAAGCTGCCGAACACGGCGAGCATGGTGTGGCCTGCCATCATGTTGGCGAAGAGACGGACGGAGAGGCTGATGGGCCGGGTGAAGTAGGAGATTATCTCGATGACGCTGATCAGCGGCAACAGCAGTGCAGGCACGCCCGACGGCACGAAAAGCTTCAGGAACTTAATGCCGTGCTTGTAGAAGCCGATCAGGGTCACGCCAAGGAAGACGAACATGGCGAGCGCGAAGGTGATGATGATGTGGCTCGTCACCGTAAAATTGCCCAGGCCCGGCAGCGGGATCATGCCCAGCATGTTCATCGCGAACACGTAGACGAAGATCGTGAAGATGATCGGGAAATACGCCATGCCGGCGTTACCGGCGTTCTGGCGGACCATGTTCGCCACGAACTCGTAGGTCAGCTCGCTCACCGATTGCATGCGGGTCGGCACGAGCCTGCCCTCGCGCATGCTGTAGATGAGAAAAGCGAGGACGAGCCCGGTTCCCATCACCATCCAGAGCGAGGAGTTGGTAAAGGATGCGTCGTAGCCGAACAGCTTGATGTGCACGTAGCGGTCGATGGTAAACTGATGCATGGGGTTGAACCCGCCCGCATCATGATGGCTGCCGCCTTCCGCCGCCGCGGCGTGCGCCGCGCTTATGAACCAGTCGATCATGGCAATCCTCGCCAGGCAAGCCGCCCGGCCTTCTCAGTTCCCGCTCATTCCGCGCGCGGCGCGGATCACGTTAAGAAACCCGGCGGCAATGCCGAGCAGAAGAAAAACCAGCAA
>Ga0182021_10011057_pt1 | contig 10700 bp, 9 predicted proteins | sample 612E3MmetaG_FD_120493 | JGI IMG/M metagenome (GOLD analysis project Ga0182021, IMG submission 120493) | Permafrost microbial communities from Stordalen Mire, Sweden - 612E3M metaG (Illumina Assembly) | ecosystem: Environmental > Terrestrial > Soil > Wetlands > Permafrost | place: Sweden...
GCTAGGCGGTCCGCCGCGCGGATCGCTACAGAAGGTCGCGCGGATCGCTACAGAAGAACGTACCTAACGACCGACGTTGCCTTTCCCGACGACATGCTCACGCTCAGTCGCTGAGTGACGTCCTGCCATGGGTACGTCCGTCTGGCGGCGTTGGGGTCACCTGGGCTCGTGCAGCCTTCGACTGATCAGCGAGTCGCTTCGTACTCACCCTTGATCACGAAGAACGAACCGCGGATGACGCCGGCGAGCTTCGACTTCTGGCGGGCGAACTTGAAGCGGGCGGCGAGCTCTTCCGGAACGTCCATGCCCTCGGACAGCTTGAACCCGACAGCGCGCTTCCCGCCGTCAGCGATCCCGTACATGACGTTGATCGCCAGGCCCGACTCGTAGAACACGTACGACATGCGGAGACCGCCGACCTCGAAGGACGTCGCCTCGAGCGGGCGGGACGCGATGACGATGTCGCGCTCGTCCTTCAGCACCTTGCCGACGTAGTCGACCGTCTCCGCCGCCTCGGCCGCCGGGTACGAGGTGAAGACATGGTCGTACTTGTTCTTGTAGTAGCGCGCCTCGTTGGCCCTGAGACCAGCCAGGGCGTCCGCGACCGGCGAGGACTCCAGACCGACGGTGGACACGTTCACGAAGTCGACGACGTACGACACGATGATCTCCCGGAGCTCATTGAAAGGGCGAGCCTAGCGTCAGCGGCGAGCGGCGACGTCAGGAAGTGGTTCACGGTGACCGCCTAGGGTCAGCCCGGTGGGCGGAAGCCTCGGAGTCGGGGTTATGGCTGCCCTCAGGGCCCGTGTTCGCGCGTCGGCCCATGGGTTCGTTGTTATGAGGCGTCGCGAGGGCCTGATAACCACGAAGTCGAGGCGGACGGCGGCCACGGGTCGTGGGAGCGCCCTGATAACCACGATCTCGAGGCGTTCGCTGGGCCCGCGGTGGTTCTCGGCCACAGTGCCCGGCCGGTGAATCTGTCTGCGCGTCAGTGACGCGCGACGACAGGCCATCGCTCGTACGAACCATCAGCCTGCACCGCAGTCAGCTCGCTCCACATGTTCACGGTGGCGCAGGCGTGGTGGGGGAGGATGCGTACGAGGTCGCCGACGGTCAACACCCCCGTGCCTGCCCCGACCAGGAAGCCATGCTCCTCGTTGGCGCGCGGGAAGGTCACACCGTCGAGCGGCAGTCCGTCCCGGTCCAGCACCATCCCATAGCCCGTGTCGGCCGATACCGCGTCCGAGCTCATGGCCTTCGACCCCGCGTCGATGATCGCCGTACCGGCACGCTGCGTCGAGACAACCCGAGCCAGCACTGTGAGCGCGCAGTCATCGAGGGTGCACGAACCGAGACGGACCTGGTTGCCGTCGTTGAACACGTACGTCCCGGGCCGCGCCTCGGTGACGCCGGACACGTACGGACCAGCCGCCAGCCCCGGCGTCGAGCCCACGGACACCACATCGATCGCGTGACCCGCGGCACGCAACTCCTCGGCCACTGCCACCAGGCTCCGAGCCGACGCCACTGCCGCGGCGTCGAGGCCGGCGCGATCGGCCCCGAACCCGTACAGGTGCCCCTCGTGCGTCATCACACCGCGCAGCTGCAGCGAGGGAAGCGCGCTGACCTCGGCAGCGACAACCACGGCAGACGATGGATCCACCCCCGTACGTCCCAGCCCCGTATCGACCTCGAGGAACACGCCGGCGACCAGACGGGCCTCGTACAGTGCGGCATCGAGCGGCCCGGCCACGGCGACGGAGTCGACCATGAGCGTCGCTCCGTACCGACGCACAGCCTCGACCGCGAACGCGACCTTCGCAGCCCCCACCGGCAGGTGCGCCCAGAGCAGACCTCGGATCCCCGCCTCGCCCAGCGCACGGACCTCACCGGGCGTGGAGCAGGTGAGCCCGACGGCCCCCAACGAGAGCTGACGCCGCGCCACCTCCAGGCACTTGCTCGTCTTCCAGTGCGGCCGAACGGCCACCCCCGCTCGAGCCAGATCGCCGGAAACCCTCGACAGGTTGCGATCCATCCGCGCCACGTCGACGACCAGCGCCGGCGTGTCGAGCGTATCGAGGGTCATGCCTGATCCAGCCGCGGCTGCGCCGGACTCTTCATGTGCCACAGCCAGAACGAGGCGCCCAGGATCGCGAAGACGGCCGAGGTCACGGCGATCGAGAACATCGACGTGGCCACGATCGTGACGATGACGCCGCTGAGCAGCGAGTTGAACAGCAGCTGGGTGAACGACTGGCCGCTCGCCGCAGTACCTCGCCGCGTCGGGAACCTGTCGAGCATCGCCAGCTGCAGGATCGGGAACGACGCGGACATGGAGAACGCGATGACCGGCGGGAAGATCATGACCCACGGGAGATGGTTGCCGGCCGCGAACGCGACCGCGACTCCGACGAGGGCGGACGTCACGAGCGCGACCATCGCGATGCTGACGAGGCGCTGCGGCGCGATGCGGTGCGCGAGGCGCGCGTTCACGAAGGAGCCGAGGATCATGCCGGCCACGAACGGTACGAACAGCATCCAGAAGTCCTGCTCGCCCTTCCCGAGCAGCTGCAGCATGATGATCGGCGCGCCGACGATGTAGATGAACTGGGCCGAGAAGCCGAACATGCCCGCGAAGGCGAGCCGCAGGTACGGGCCGTCAGAGAGCACCAGCCGTAGCCCGTGCAGCACATCGCGCACATCGAGCTTGGGGCGCTTCTCGACCGGGTGGGTCTCCGGCAAGCCGAACGCAACCATGATCGCGAGGAGCACGCCGACCGCGACCAGGCCGCCGAAGATCGTCCGCCAGCTCGCGAATCCGATGACCCAACCGCCGACGATCGGTGCGAGAGCCGGCGCGATCGCGAAGATCATCGCCACCTGAGCCATCATCTTCTGCGCCGCAGGACCGCTGTACAGGTCGCGGATGATCGTACGGCTCACGATCTGGCCCGCGCCCGCAGCGAACCCCTGCAACGCGCGCCCCATGAGCAGCACCGTCAGGTTGGGCGCGAGCATGCACACGAGCGACGCCAGCGCGTACGCGAACATGCCCACGACCATGACCTTCTTGCGGCCGATCGCGTCGGAGATCGGGCCGTGGAACAGGCTCATGACCGCGAACGACAGCATGTAGATGCTCGTGACCTGCTGCATCTCCGCGGTGGACGCGCGCACGTCGCGGCCGATCAGGTCGAACGCGGGGAAGAGGGCGTCGATGGTGAACGGCCCGATCATCGCCAGCGCGGCGATCATGGCCGTGATGAGCGCGTGGCTCGCGACCCGCGGTTTTGCGTTCACGGACTCAGCGGCCATCGGCGGGCACAAGGCCGGACGCGATGTACGTGTCGCGGAGCACCCCGAGGCTCACGAGTGCGGCATCGGCGTCGATCCAGAACGGCTTCTCCGCGCTGAGATGCGCATAGAAGTCGGCGATGAGGCGGGCGTGGCTGGCGCCCCAGTACGAGCGCTCGCCCTCGGCCTCGAGGTCGTTGGCGACGATCTCCACGTCGCCATCCGGAGTAGCCGCCAGCAGCTGTCCGTCCTGGAGCCGTACGGTGGCCGACTCGAAAACGAGCTCGATCTCCACCGGTGCGTTCTCTCCGTGGCAGTTCGTCGCGAAGTAGACGCTGCCGACGCCGCCCGGGTGCTGCATCGTGATCGTCGCCGTGTCCTCGACCTCGGTGATACCTGAGTGGGTGAGGTTGGCCGCCATGCCGGAGACCGACTCGGGCGCACCGAGCAGCCAGCACAGCAGGTCGATCGTGTGGATCGTCTGGTTGATGAGGACACCGCCGCCGGCTTCGCGCCAGGTGGCCCGCCAGGGGGAGGCCTGGTAGTACGAGGCGTCGCGGTGCCACCACACGGAGGCGCGGGCCGACAGGACACGCCCGTACGTGCGGTCGTCGACCAGCCGCCGCATCGCCTGGCTGGAGTCGTTGTAGCGGTTCTGGAAGCAGACACCCAGCGTGCGGCCGGATTCGCGGGCGACGCGCGCCAGCTCGGCGCCGGCTCCGTACGACTCGGCGATCGGCTTCTCGGTCAGCACGTGGCAGCCCGCCTTCAGCGCGGCGATGGCGGCGCTCGCGTGGAGGTTGTGGGGCAGCGTGATGTGGACGACGTCCGGATGCGCCTCGCGCAGCATGGTGTCGACGTCCGTGAAGCCCGGTACGCCCCACTGGGTCGCGGCAGCCTCGGCGCGCTGGGGGACGATGTCGCACACGGCCACGAGGTCGATGGCAGGGTGGTCCACGATGGCCTGCAGGTGGTTGCCTGAGATGTCGCCGATCCCGATGACGGCCGCGGTTGTCACAGTTCTCCTTCGTTGACAGTGAGCTCCCGGTCGCGCAGCAGCCATCGGATCTCGCCCGTCAGGTAGCGACGGCGTTGCTCGGATGCGTACGAACGGCGGTCGTGGCCCAGGCCGTCGTAGATTCGGCTCGCACCGCGTGACCAGCTCACCACGTACCAGTCTCCCAGCGTCTCGTGGCCCAGCAGGGGAGTGTTCCCTTCGTGGACGGGCAAGCGCCAGTAGCGCTCGTCGTAGGCGACGACGACCGGTCGTTGCGTCACGCCGTCGATCGGGCTCAGGCCGGAGAACACCGGGTGGTCGACAGCCGACGGGTCAGCCTCGAACACCGCGAGGCTGGCCTCGGGATGTCCCGAGACGCCAGGCGTCCAGCTCGTACCGATGATGTCGGCCCATGCCGGCCATTCCGGGAAGGCCGCCGCGGAGCTGTGCACGGCGAGGATCGGGGATCCGGCGGCAGCGTAGGCAGCGACCGCGTCGAAGCTCGGCTGCCATGCCGGATCGTACGTGGGCGGGGCGTCCGGGTCGCCTCGTCCGGAGTTGACGATGAGCAGGTCGACACCGCTCAGGTCGGCCAAGGCCCCAGGAGACTCGTCCGTGCGCATCTCGGGCTCCAGACCCAGCGCGCGTACGACCCGGGCGATCTCTTCGGACGTCTCGGCAACGGGGTGCCACGGGTCCCGGTAGCGCGACAGACCCGTGAAGATGACGACAGACACGTCCCAGAACCCTTCCGACAGCCGAATCCCGGCCACGTCGTTCGACCCTAGTCCTCCGGGATCCGCAGAAGGCCTTCTCGGACAGGTGTTGCCCGACCCGCCGCGGCCCTACGGTATGCGCGTGGGAGTGACGCCGGATCCGTACCGGCCGGGTTGGGCCGGCGGAGCGCCTCCGCCTGTCCCAGGCGGGTGGGTACCCCCGCGACAGGCGCCTCCGCCACCATGGATCCCCCCGCGTCAGGCGGCCGCCCCTTCGTGGGTTCCGCAGTGGCAGACGCCACAGGCTCCGGTGCAGCCGAAGCCGCCGGCAGCACCCAAGCGCCGTACGGTCGCCACGCTCGTGTGGTGCCTGGTGCTCGTGGCCGGTCTGCTCCTCGCCGGGTCGCACGGCGTGAAGGGGACGACGAGATCGTCGTCGGCGCTGTCCATGGTGGGCGTGGACGGGCTCACCGCCTGGTACACCGACGGCAGCACGCAGGTGACGACCGGCTCTGGGACGTGGGCCCATGGGTACGGCGTGTACGACCTCGGCAGCTCCGGCCCGGACCCGGTGGGGTGGTGGGCGGTCAACACACCGCTCAACCCGTCGACCGTGGACATGGCACGGTTCTCCTGGACGTTGGGAAGCACCACAGGCACCGCGATCCACGGCGACGACCTCTTCTCGCTGGCCAACGGAGAGGTGCGTCGCGAGGTCCTCACGGACGGCAAGAACTCCATCATCTACAAGGGGGGACTGCTGGAGCTGCCCGCGGACGTGCACTCCGGCAGCACCTGGAAGTCCTCCGGCACGATCATCGCCATGACGAGCGGCCTACCGGGCAGCTCTGTCGCGTACTCGTCGCAGGGCGCTGCCACCACACCGCCCGAGGCGGAGCTCGCCGCCGCGGGATGCCTCGACACGACGCTCGCGGAGACGTACGGAACGGCCAGTCTCTCCACGTCTCGGACCTGGTGCCCGGGCCGGGGGATGGTCCGCTTCGCGGAGGACGACGTCCGGCACCAGACCGGGGATGTGCCCGCTCTGTCGTATCCGATCGCCGCGGACGCGTTCGACTGGAGCCGCCTCAGCGGTGCAGTTGCGACGACCACGACCCTGGACCCGGTGGGGACATCGCTGCTGGCCCCGCAGTACGTCTCGCGGCCCGGCGTGCTGGCTGACGGGACGGTGGTTGCCGGGCTCAAGACGGGCAACGACATCGTCGCGATCAACCCAGCGGCGACCGGCACCCTCGATCACACCGTGTGGCGCTCGCATCCGGGTGGCGCCCTCCTCACGTGCGCGACGTTCGGTGAGGTCACGGTGGCGACGACGAGCGAGCGGCGGATCGTCGCGTACGGCCCGACTGGGGTGGTCCTATGGATCGCCTCAACCCCTGACTCGGTCGACCAGCCGGCGATCGCGTTCGGCGGCCAGCTCGTCGTGACGTCCGTCGACGGCACGGTGATGGCGCTGAACCCGTCGACCGGTCACGAAGTGTGGCGCGCGAAGACGCCCAGCGAGCTCGCGCTCCAGCCCGTGGCCTCCGGCGACACCATGGTCGTCATCGACGAGAACGGCACGACCGTGGCGCTCGGCACCGATGGCCACGAGCTGTGGCGATCGACGGAGTTCCCCGCGAGCGCGTATGCGATCTCGGGTGGTGCGGTCGTGGTGAAGGAGCGAGCCGCCCCCACGTTGCGTGGCTACGACGTCGCCACGGGGAACAAGCTGTGGCGTACGTGGGGACCTGCGGCCCTCGAGTCCCTCTCGGACCTGGACGGAGTCGTCGTGGCGTACCTGGGTCGCGAGGGCGCTCAGGCGTTCGACCCCGCCACCGGGAACGCGCTGTGGGCGGCCAACCCGAGGGCCCTGGACCTGCTCGTGGTGGGCGACCGGGCCGTCCTGGCAACGTCGGACAGCATCGTGGTGCTTGGCCGCGACGGTACGGAGATCGCGCGGGTCCCGCACGGTCTGGGCCGCCTGCCTCAGCTCAACGTCCAGATCGCGGCGGGTACGAGCTCGGTCGACGCCATCACGACCCAAGAGCTGTTCCGCGAGGTCCTGTCATGACGGTCGAGGCGGAGGATCGCGTCGACCAGAGGGCCATGCACCCAGTGGTGCGGGCTGTACGGAGGGCGCTCGAGGTCACCTTCGCCGAGCCCGTCGCCGACGGGCGCCCGATCCCCTCCCGCTGGCCGGCAGGGATGGCGGTGATCGGCTGGACGACGGGGCTACTGGTGGTCGGCCTGGGTGCCGTCTCTGTGTTCGCCGGCTTCCTGCGCGCCCATTTCCCGTTCCTTGCGTCCCAGTCGTCCAATCGGTCGATCCCCGAAGTGCTGCTCCCGGTCTTCGTCGCGGTGGTCGTCTGGACGTTGGGTCTGGCGCACTGTGCGCTGATCCGGCTCGCCTGGTACATCAAGCTTCCCGGTCTCGCCGTGGCCATCACCGGGATGGTCGGCCTGGGCCTGTTCTCGCAAGGGCGAATCCTCGTGCTCGCCGTCGCCGCCGTCAGCTACCTCGCGGTGGTCGTCATCGTGTTCGCGAGGCGGCGCGCCCCGTACGTGTGGTGGGAGTTCCCGCTCATCACGACCCTCATCGCGATCAGCTGGTTGGTCATGCTGCTCGCGCCGGGAGTCGGTGCGCAGGTCGCGTACGACACGCGGCTCGTCGGCATCGAGGCCCAGCTGACTGACTTCGCCCTCGTCGCCATGCCCGCCCTGATCGCCGCCGGCGTGGCGCCTGCGCTCATCACGGTGTCGGCGGCCGAGGCGATCGCCGTGCGCCCCGTACCGCGCGTGCTGACGATCATCGGCGTCGTTGCTGTCGTCGCCTGGCGACTCTTCACGACCATTCAGAGCGTGTCGGGGGATCCGCTCGAACAAGGTTCCGAAGCTCTCCTCGCGTCGGTCATGACGCTGGGCCTCACCGCGCTCGCACTCATCCTGATGTGGGGCTTGTCACCGCATCCCGAGGTCGTACGACCGGGCGAACTGCCGGAGCTCTGGACCGCCTGGTCGTTCCCGGTCGCGGTACTGCTGACAGGCGCGGTCGTGCTCCTGGTTCCCATCTCGTGGATCTACAGCTTCTGGATGCTGTTCTACCTGCCGGGTCAGTCGGTCGTCACCGCGATCTTCGACGGCCTGCAGGTGGTGAGCAGCTCGTGGTGGCGAGCAATCCCTGGTGCTGCGCTAGGGATCGGTGGGATCGTCCTCGCACGACGCGGGCGCGTCGGCGAAGCGAGCTTGCTCGCGGCCGTGTGCGTGTACATGGTCACGGGTGCCATCGGCACGGTGCTTCCTCCCGGGATGCTGCGAGCACGTACGCCTGACGCGATCGCAGCGATCACCTCGTGGCTCGCCATCGTGGTGCTGATCGTCCTGTACGTCGCGCGGCGCCTCACCAGGCAGCGGCTGGTGGGCCTGCTGACGGTGCTGCTGGTGGGTGGCCTGTACACGTACCGCAACACCCTCGACGACCCCGTGAGCGCGATCTTCGGCTACGCCGGGCTGGGCATCGCGCTGTTCGGGTTGGTCTGGCAGGCGATCACGGGCGCTCACTTCACCCGCGAGGGCAGCAAGCGGTTCCCTGAGCCGACCCGCATCTTCGCGTACCTCGCCAACACCCTGTTCGCGTTCGCCGTGGTCGCGTTCGTCTCGACGACGCGCGTACAGGTCGGGGGGATCGCCCTGTCGGACCTCGAAGCCACCGGTGACGCAGCTCTCGGCACACCCTTGCTGCTCGCGGCGACAGTACTGGGGCTCTGGTATGGATTCGGGGCCGAAGAGCACGCGGCAAGTGATTGACTGGTGCCATGCCTCTGAATGACCCGCCCGTCGAAGCGTGGCTCACCGACATGGACGGAGTCCTCGTCCACGAGGAGGATCCGCTGCCCGGCGGTGCCGAGTTCATCGAGACGCTCAAGTCAGCCGGGCTGCCGTTCATGGTCCTCACCAACAACTCGATGTACACCCCGCGGGATCTGCGGGCCCGGCTCCTCGCGTCGGGCATCGACGTACCTGAGGAGTCGATCTGGACCTCCGGCCAGGCGACCGCCAAGTTCATCGCCGAGCAGGAGCCGGGCGCGACCTGCTTCGTCATCGGCGAGGCCGGACTGACCACGGCCATGCACGAGGCGGGGCTGACCCTGTCCGAGCGGAACCCGGACTATGTCGTCCTGGGCGAGACGAGGACGTACGGCTTCGAGGCGATCACCCGCGCGATCAGGCTCATCGAGGCGGGCTCGCGGTTCATCGCCACGAACCCTGATCCCAGCGGCCCGAGCGCCTGGGGCACCCTGCCCGCCACGGGGGCGGTGGCGGCGCTCATCCAGGCGGCGACCAATCGCAAGCCGTACTTCGTGGGCAAGCCGAACCCGTTCATGATGCGATCGGCCCTGCGCGCCATCGACGCCCACGCCCACACCACGATGATGGTGGGGGACCGCATGGACACCGACGTCATCTCGGGACTCGAAGCGGGCCTCCGCACGATCCTCGTGCTCACCGGCTCCACGAAGCCCGAACAGGTCAACACGTTCCCGTACCGGCCGACGCTCGTGGTCGACTCCATCGCCGATGTGGTCCCGCTGGTCCGCCCGCTCGAGGGCTGACCAGCCCTCGGCTCAGGCCGGCACGCGCGCCAGGCGTCGGGCGAGCAGGATCAGCCAGATCGCCGTGGGGATCAGCGAGAGCATCGCGACCACCAGGCCGACGGGGCCGACGTTGGGCGGTACGAGCATGGTCACAGCGGTGACCACCCCGACGATGCCAACAGCCTTACCCAGGATCTCGTACCGCCACAAGGCGACGGAGAACAGCATCGTGCTCAACGCGCCCAGCACGTAGCTCAGCCCGAACGTGCCGCCGTTGTACATGGTGAGCAGCATCTGCCCCGACGCCTCGAGCGCGGCCCGCTGCGCGTCCGTCGAGGCCGCCGCGTGCTGCGAGCTGAGCATCCACATCGAGAACGTCGCCTCACGCGAGACGAGGAACAGCATCAGGCTGAACAGGCCGAGGACGAGACCGAGCAGGCCCAGCGTGCCCGAGCGGCGCCTCACGAGCACGTACAGAGCGAGGTATAGCGGGATCATCGCGAGGTAGTCGACCATCAGCAGGAGATCGAGGTCCACGAGCCCCAGGAACGGGTTGCGCTGGAACAGGTCGAAGTAGCCGGCGACGGTCTGTGGGGGAGGGCTGAGCAGGAAGACCATGGCCTGGAGCGGGATGAGGCATACCACTGCGACTGCGGTGACCGTCGCCAGTCGGAAGAGCGGGACCCAGGACGTCTCGGTCGTAGTCATCGTGCGTTCATCGTCCCATGAGGGGCGCGGCAGGAAGGGCGATCCGGGGAATAGCCAGGGCGCTGTGGGCCTTGTCCACAGCGACACCGGAGGAGAACAGATGACGACTTTGCAGGACTTTTCGGCCACGACGATCACGGGCAAGGACCAGGCCCTGGGCGACTACCTCGGCAAGGTGGTGCTGGTCGTCAACACCGCGTCGAAGTGCGGCTTCACGCCCCAGTTCGAGGGCCTCGAGAAGCTGTACGCCGACCTGGCGGAGCAGGGGCTCGTCGTGCTCGGCTTCCCCAGCGACCAGTTCGCGAACCAGGAGTTCGACAACGACAAGGAGACGGCCGAGTTCTGCCAGCTCAACTACGGCGTGACGTTCCCGATGTTCCACAAGATCGA
>Ga0182021_10011058_pt1 | contig 10700 bp, 10 predicted proteins | sample 612E3MmetaG_FD_120493 | JGI IMG/M metagenome (GOLD analysis project Ga0182021, IMG submission 120493) | Permafrost microbial communities from Stordalen Mire, Sweden - 612E3M metaG (Illumina Assembly) | ecosystem: Environmental > Terrestrial > Soil > Wetlands > Permafrost | place: Sweden...
CTAGACCTGGACGTGGACTTGGACGTGGACATGCACAGATGGAGGGCGATCTGGTAATTGTTTTGTATGAAAAGCTTGCCGCGGACAAGACGGTCCAGGTCCACGTCCAGGTACAAGCGGCTCAATCGGTTTTTCGATGTGTCCAGCGCGTTTTGCTACAGAAACTAACTACGAATGCCGGCGACGCAGGGGAGCGCGCCGAATTTGCGAGTGCGGGAATGGTAATCTGCCACAGCTTCCTGGAGGTCGCTTTCATCGAAGTCCGGCCACGACCTCGAGCAGAAATGGAACTCCGCGTACGCCGCCTGCCAGAGCAGGAAATTGGACAGGCGCTGCTCTCCAGCAGTACGAATGACAAGGTCGGGGTCCGGGACCTCCCGGGATGACAGCGTGGTCGTTATCAGATCCTCGTCAATATCATCGGGAGACAGAATTCCCTGCGATGCCTGGAGTGCCAGGGCGCGTGCGGCCTCGACGAGTTCATATCGGGCGCCATAGTCGAGCGCCAGGCGCAGATGGAGCCGCGGACAGGATCGGGTTCGAGCCTCCACCTCGGACAGCGCATGCCCGACTGCCGGAGAAAGACGGTCGCGCCTGCCGAACGCTGACAGACGGATGCCGTTCTCGACCAGATCGTCCTTTTCCTCGTTCAGGTAGCGAAGGAAGAGCCGGAAGAGCATCTGCACCTCGTGCTGCGGGCGTTTCCAGTTTTCGCTCGAAAAAGCGAACAGAGTCAACACGGGGATTTCGAGACGGCATGCCGCTTCGACCGTGCGCCGCACTGCGCGAGCTCCGGCTTCGTGGCCCTTCCAGCGCGGCAGGCCGCGCTGCTCGGCCCAACGGCCGTTTCCATCCATGATGATTGCAACGTGACGGATCGGATTCATACTTTTCTCAGCTATGTGACGGAATGGGATCAATGCCGGTCCGCATGGACCTGACCGCGCTTCTGCGCACTCTCTCCAGATCGGGCACCAGGCCCGAAAGCTTTTCAAGATAATCTTCCAAGGCGCGCCGCCCCTCGGGGCTAAGCCGGTACGTGCTCTTCGGTTTCCGATCTTCAAAGCGCTTGTTGCAGACTATAAATCCGGCATCTTCGAGCTTCCGCGCCTGGACACTAAGATTTCCATCCGTCGTCTGCAGCAAACCGCGCAACTCGGTGAAGCTGAGCGACTCCTGAACCACAAGAGCCGAGAGGATCCCGAGCCGCAAGCGCTCATGAATCATTGGATCGAGCTCATTGGGTGTGGGTCGTGCCGGTTTCTTGTTCTTAACCATTGTGCCTCCAGGCGATATAAGCCCCGAAAACGAGGTGAAACCACCCGAAACCGAGCGCGAGCCATGCCAGTCCCAGGTTTTCCGGAGTAAGTGCGGCCGCCGCCGCGGTCGCAAGCAACGAAAGGCCAAAATAGCGCACCGGGGGAACGGAAACGAGAGACCCATTGGTCACCGCTGCGCCGTAACATCCAAGCCATATCGGCGGCAGCCAGCCGAGGTTTTGCGTGCGCACGGCCAGGCTGGTGAGGATAGCGCCCACAAACAAAGCGGGGCACAAACTCCAAAGGAGCTTGCGCACCAACGGCGCCTGCAACCGCGTCCTTGTCAATTGCGATTTGCGGTATATTCCGTAAGAAACAATCGCGAGCGAAAATACCAGGACAATTCCCCAGACTTCGAGCGCGGCCTGCTGGCGCGCTCCGCCGCCCCACGGCGCGCCTGTAACGAAAAGATTGACGGCGACGCCTGCGATGGTTGCAACGCCCGCCGACACCAAGCCTTTGCCAGGAACCGCCGTGAATCGCCCTGCCGCATCCAGTGTTTGGCGGATGTATTGCAGATTCTCATGAGCCATTTCCCTGCTGGACTGTTCCACAGTAGGAGTCCTCCCGATCGGATAGTTATCTTGTAACTCGAAAAACAATACAAAGTCAAGTACTTTATTGTATAAAGCATCGATTCAGGTCGTGCATCTGCGGCAAGTTTCGGAATGCTGGCAGAGACGAATTAGTCTGTAATTTGACGCTGAAGGCATCCACCAACTTCGCTTGCGGTTCAGGCCCCAGGCTTGGAGTTTGGCTAGTATGCGTCCCGTAGGGACGAGGAGAAAATAGCCCGGCACTTCAGTGCCGGGATTGGTCGTCGCGATAACAACGAGTCCCGTAGGGACGAATGATTTGGAGATCGTGGATGCTGAATTTCTGATCCAATTCGACGAGAGATATACCTGGGGATGACTCAGCCGTCCCTACGGGACTTGTGGTGAAAACTCCGAGAGGTCCCGGCACTGAAGTGCCGGGCTATTCTCATGGCGTCCCTGACGGGACGCAGCAAACAAATGTCGCTTCGGCTAAGGCCCTGATCCCGGAGACTGTCTATCTTAAGTCTCGTAGGAAAGCTATGGATTTAGGACGACGCGCTGTATCCAGTCAGGGACATAGCTCTACCGACCTGATGGCAGCGCGCTTGTGTCCGAGCCCAAACAATATTGTTGCTGGCGGCGATGCGTGCTAGCGCAGGAACTCAGCAACAGGTCATGGTTGGCTGCCGAGATGAAAGCCGGCGCCAAGCTTGTGGCCGAGGCGGTCGGTGATCCAGTGGCCGTCCCACCATTCAACCGGATTGACCGGCAAGCCGTCGAGAATCACGCCGAAGTGAAGATGATCTCCGCCTGCGAGGCCGGTTTCGCCGGTCTGCCCGATGATATCGCCGCGTGCGACCTTCTGGCCTGGGGTCACGGCGATGGAGGACATATGGCCATAAAGGGTCATCACACCAAACCCATGGTCGATGATCACGGCATTACCATAGATTCCGAAGTACTTGGCCTGCAGGACATAACCGTCGTTCGCGGCCGGTATCGGAGCGTGGCGCGTTACGGCCAGATCGTAGCCCAAGTGGGTCTGATGATCGACGACCTTTCCTTGGTATTTGTAGCTGCGATAGTCGGCAAAACCTGCCATCACCTTGCCATTCTGAATGGGCAGGAACGGCTTGCTCCAGAGGATCTCCCGCCGCGACTGCTTGGCAAGATTCACAAGCACTTCGGCATCCTTTGCGCGCAGTTCGGTATTGATCCCGATATAGTTGTCCAGGAGGTTGCCGCGGTCATGAAATTCAGGTGTTTGATCCATGATCTCCGGCACAACTTTGCCCATAAAGGCGTCAGTCAGTTCGACCGTGTCCTCCTTGAATTTTTTGGCGAAGAACTGGTCGATGAAAGAAACCTCTGCTTCGTTGTCCGCCGCATCGGAAGCAACCAGGTGCACATTAGGCGAGTTCATGTCATACGGAACCGAGAAGATGGCAAACCGCTCGTTCTTGCCGCCTCCGGGAAGCGGATAGCCGGGAAACCACCAGGTGCCTGCCTGCACGCCGTCGCGAACCGAAGAATCACCGACACGGTACACCACGGCCTCGCAGCCCCCCTGCGCCACATACGTCTGCGTGGAGATTACTTGCAGCAAAGGAGGAGTGAGCCGCACTGGCAGCGTGATCTCCTGCATGGCCGGTTCGGGGTGTCGCAGCCAGGTTCCTATGCGCCCGGCGGCGACCCTGATGGACGCCTGGCCCGATTTAATGCTGGCAATTGTTTCCCGGCCGACTTGCACTTGGACCGTATCGTGCGTGATTCGAGCGCCCCAAAAATTGAGGCTGGAAGAATAAGCGTAGCTCTTCTCAGCGAGGGTTTCCACGTGATCCCCTTGCACGAATTCCACTTTCACATGGCTCAAACCCCGGCGCGGCTCCGAAACTTCGATCGTTACGGCCGTGCGTTTTCCGATGACAGGCACAGCTGGCCGAATGTCAATGTCGGGAGGAGGCCCGGCCCGGAAGAATCCTATTGCCACGAACGCAGCCACGGCGGCGCATGCCAGGAGCAAGATTCCCAACGGAAGAAAACTTTTATGTTCTACCATGTCCCTTCTTGATCCCATCCTAATAGGGCGGCGAAACCAAAACTTCCTCTGAAAAGGATTGAGGCTGTCGTCTTTCGCCGGCATTTAAGTCGACGACCTCTATTGAGCGCGCTCATGGTAGCACAAAGAGTGACGCACAGGCAGCGGGCGATCTCTGCTATGATTGAGAGAATCGGAAGTAGGCATGTTCGCGTCACCATGTGGCAGCGACGTCGACCGCAACGATTCATTCACGGGAAACCTTATGAAGATCATGATTGATGGCAATCAAGTCAATTACGAGCTGGAGGGTCCAGCATCGGCTCCGGTGGTCATGCTGAGCCATGCCTTGGCAACTAATATGTCCATCTGGGACCCTCAGATCGAAGTATTGGCCCGCGATTTCCGGGTGCTGCGCTACGACACGCTCGGGCACGGCGCCAGCGATGCGCCGCCCGGCCCCTATACGCTCGATCAGCTGGCGAACCAGGCTGCCGGGCTGCTAGATTCCCTGAAGATCGCGAGGGTGCATTTCGTCGGACTCTCCATGGGCGGCATGATCGCGCAAACTCTAGCTTTGGCCAAACCGCAGTTGGTAGCCAGCATGGTGCTGTGCAACGCGTCGAGCCGAATCCCACCCGAGGCTCAGGCGCTCTGGCAGGAGCGCATCCGGATCGCGGAAAGCGAAGGCATGGAACCATGGATAGAGCCGGCAGTGGCAAGATGGTTTACCGCTCCGTTCCGCGCGGCTCACCCTGAGGTTATCGAGCGAGTGCGCGGCATGATACGCAAGACTTCCGCTTCAGGATGCGCGGCTTGCTGTCACGCCATCGCCGCACTCGACCTGACGGATCGCCTCCAGGCAATCCAGGCGCCTGCACTCGTGATCGTCGGCGAGGAGGATCAGGGAACACCGGTAGCCATGTCGCGAACGATTCACGAGCGCATAAAGGGCTCCGAGATGGTGGTATTGCCCTCGGCATCGCACCTGGCCAATGTCGAGCAGCCGCAAGCCTTCAATCGCACAGTGACCACGTTTCTGAGTCACGTGGTTATAGGGGCAAAGGGGTAAAGGGGCAGAGGGACAAAGGGAAAGCATTATCAGATTATTTCCCCCTTTGCCCCTTGATCCCTTTGCCCCTTTTCCCCTCTGTATGGAAAAGGGCTCGCAGCGAAAAGCCACGAGCCCTTTGAAATGTTCCGAATTTGGAACGGGCTAGTACATGTCACCCATGCCGCCGCCACCCGGAGGCATCGGCGGAGTCTTTTTCTCTTCTTTGATTTCAGATACCAGAGCTTCAGTGGTCAGCAGCAGCGCCGCTACTGAGGCGGCATTCTGCAAAGCCGTACGCGCCACCTTGGTCGGATCTATTACGCCGGCTGCCACCAGGTCTTCGTACTTTTCGGTGTCGGCGTTGAAACCGTAGTTCGCGTCGCTACTCTGGCGCACCTTTTCCGCAACTACGGCCCCTTCGTATCCCGCGTTGTTTACGATCTGCCGGAGCGGCTCTTCCAGAGCGCGGCGCAGGATGTTGCATCCGATCGCCTCATCCCCTTCGAGCTTCAGCTTCTCCAGCGCCGGAATGCAGCGAAGCAGCGCAACGCCGCCGCCGGGCACGATACCTTCCTCGACTGCCGCGCGAGTGGCATGCATCGCATCCTCGACGCGCGCCTTCTTTTCCTTCAGCTCGGTCTCGGTTGCAGCGCCGACCTTGATCACGGCCACGCCGCCGACCAGTTTCGCCAGCCGCTCCTGAAGTTTTTCGCGGTCGTAGTCAGAGGTGGTTTCCTCAATCTGAACGCGAAGCTGCTTTACGCGGCCTTCGATATCGGAGTGCTTGCCTGCGCCTTCAATAATCGTGGTATTGTCCTTATCGATGGAGATCTTCTTTGCGCGGCCCAGATCTTCCAGGCGCACATTCTCCAACTTGATTCCCAAATCTTCCGAGATCACCTTGCCGCCGGTAAGAATCGCGATATCTTCCAGCATCGCCTTGCGGCGATCGCCGAATCCCGGCGCTTTGACCGCGGCAATCGATAAGGTGCCACGGAGTTTGTTCACAACCAGGGTCGCCAGCGCTTCGCCTTCGACATCCTCGGCGATGATCAGCAGCGGATGGCCACCCTTGGCAATCTGCTCCAGCAACGGCAGCAGGTCCTTCATCGAGCTGATCTTTTTCTCGTGAAGGAGGATCAGGCAGTCACTCAACACCGTCTCCATCCGCTCGGCGTCGGTAACGAAATAGGGCGACGAATAACCGCGATCGAATTGCATTCCCTCGACCACTTCCAACGATGTCTCGATTGACTTCGCTTCCTCGACGGTGATGACGCCGTCCTTGCCGACTTTCTTCATCGCCTCGGCGATAATGCCGCCGACCGTCCGGTCGTTGTTTGCCGACACGGAGCCGACCTGTGAAATCATCTCGCCCTTCACGGGCTTGCTCATCTTTTTCAACTCCGCGACCGCCGCCTCGACGGTCTTTTCGATCCCGCGCTTGAGCGCCATTGGGTTGGCGCCGGCGGCGACGTTCTTCACGCCTTCGCGGAAAATGGCCTGCGCCAGCACGGTTGCCGTCGTCGTCCCATCACCGGCAACGTCCGAAGTCTTCGATGCGACCTCGCGCACCATTTGTGCGCCCATGTTCTCGAGGCCGTCCTTCAGCTCGATTTCTTTTGCCACGGTCACGCCGTCTTTTGTGATCAACGGTGATCCGAATTTCTTGTCCAGCACCACATTCCGGCCCTTCGGCCCCAGCGTGATCTTTACGGCGTCCGCCAGCCGGTTCACTCCGCGCAGTAGCGCCTGACGCGACTGCTCGCCATGTATGATTTCTTTTGCCATGAGTTGCTCACTCCTTTTATGTTCGGTTTATTTCCCTCTTGTTGGTTGCTTCGCGCAGGTCTGTTACTTTGCCAGCACGGCGAGGAGTTCCTCTTCGCGCATGATGACGAATTCCTGATCGTCAATCTTGATTTCCGTGCCCGCATACTTCCCAAACAGCACCCGGTCGCCCGCCTTGACGTCCATCGGGGAACGTTTGCCGTCTTCCATCAGCTTGCCCGGTCCTACCGAGATAACTTCGCCTTCCATCGGCTTCTCTTTGGCCGTGTCGGGGATGATGATGCCCCCCTTGATGACTTCCTTTTCCTCCAAGCGCTTCAAAAGAACTCGATCATGCAAAGGCCTGACATGCATAGTGTTAAGTATCCTTTCCCTTTAAATAAACCTCTTCCATTAAGTTCCGCCGCGAGTATTAGCACTCGATCAAAGCGAGTGCTAATAATATAAACTTGAAGGGTGACTTGTCAAACGTCTCCAGCGATTTTTTGCGCCTGCGGAAAACTAAAACCACGGTCCGATGGCAAGATTGAGAAGGAGAAAAACAGCCTGGGTGGAAAAGCGAAACGCGTGCTGCTTGGCGCCATGCGCCTACTCTGTCGCGCGCGCGGACCGATTTTCGTTGCGTTTTTCTGAAATGCCGGCGGCCATTCTCTCCGATGAAGAGATTTGTGAGGGGAACTTATCCTGCCTCCAGGTGTCTAATTATGGGGAGTTTATGGCCGCGAATGTCGATGCGCGTAAATCTTTGCAAATATAGTGTTGATTTGAATTTTTAGAATCCTTTAGAATGCCGAGGATAGTTTCATTATGAAGGGGGAATCATCCATGAATCGAGGCCATAAATGGCTGCTCCTTGCCTCTCTGGCGGGCGCGGTCGCGTTAGCTGCTGGACTGTGCTGGGCACAACCGCAGAGTCAAACTCAGGTGCAGAAAAAGACAGTGGAACCGCAGAAGCAGGACGAAACGCCCTATACTGAGGAAGAATACAACGCCTACGAAGCCGCAACCAAGGAACCGGATCTGGCGAAGAGAGCGGTGCTTCTGATTGCGTTCATGGATAAATATCCCAAATCGACGCTTCAGATCTACATCGTTAACGCCTATGAAAGCCTGATGGCGCAGTATTTTGAAAAAAAAGACTACAAAACGCTGGAACCGCTGGCGGAGCAATGGCTGAAATATAAACCGGACGATCCAAAGACCATCGCCTATCTCACGAATTCCGCACAGAATCTAGGCCAGGACGCCAAAATTCTCGAATACGGCCAGAAGCTTTACGCGATCGAGCCCAGCGCTAATCTGGCCTCTTTGATTTACCAGACGTACGAAAAGACCGGAGATCACGCCAAGGGCGAGGAATGGGCTCTCAAGCTGATTGCAATGCCGGAGTTCAACGACAATTTCGAATTACGAATGATCTTTGTGGTCAAGTACGCGGACAAGAAAGAAACGCTCCCCAAGGCTGCGGACTACGCTCAGCAGGTATTAAAGGCGCTGGCAATCGCGAAGAAGCCCGACACGACACCCCAACCCGATTGGGTGAAGCGCACCAACAGCATCGAGCATGCCTGCTACGATATCATCGGTAATAATTACCGCGAGCAGAAGAAGTGGGACGAGGCGATTCAGGCGTTTGAAAAAGCTGAAAAGGTCGAACTGTACGATGGAGGATATTATTGGATCGGCACTGTTCAGTGGCAGCAAGGCGACGTCGAAAGTGCGTGGGCGTCCTTTGCCAAAGCCGAGTATCTGGGTGGCGATCTCAAAGCTAAGGCAACGAAGAACCTTGAGGATCTTTACAAGAGTCAACATAACAACACCCTTACCGGCATCGAGAAAGTGCGCAACAAAGCCAAGTTGGAAATAGACGCACTTCGCATCAAAAAATAGCGCATTGCCTGTACCAACGCATCACGGGCAAGAGCAGAATTGAGAGGACCCCGTGAATCTTGAAGGCAAATGGAAAGCCATATTGCTAGGGTCCCTGATCACAGGGCTGGTGCCTTTCGTTCCCCTTCTCTTTCTGGCCTGTTGTCTGATCCCTTTCGCGGGGGCTATTGTCGCGGCGGCGATTTACTGCAATGAGACGCCAAAGCCCGCCGTTACCAACAGCGACGGAGTTGTTCTGGGCGCGATGACCGGATTGATTGGATCGGTGATCCACGCAGTCATTATCATCCCGGTTGTTTTTTTCCTGGGCAAATTCATCGGCGGCTTTCTGGGACACTTGCTTCCGGGCCAGGAAGATCTGCCTGCAAGGCTGGCGCCCTTTCTGCACGGGATTCTCGCCAATTTTGGCGGCATTCTGGTTTTTGTAGTGATATTCCGGGTATTAGGCTACCTGGGACTGTCCCTTGTGTTCGGCATCCTCGGCGGCATCGCCGGAGTCGCGCTCTTCAAGCGCAGCACCAACCCATGAAGACGGCAATCGATCCAAGGCTCATCTCTATCCCCCGGAAACTTGTTTAAGCACATTCAAAGCAGCCACAGATTTCACAGATTACACAGAAACATCTGTGTAATCTGTGAAATCTGTCGCTGTTTTTGAGGCGTCGCGCGGGGGTGAGCCGTGGCCTACTGGATCCAGCTCCTCGCAGCACGCGTCTGTCGTGCGACGTTTAAACGCGAGAGAGCCCGCAGCAGTGCCAGTTCGGCGCGGGCAAAATCGAGGTTGGGGTCCTTGGAGCCCAGGCGTTTTTCCGCGCGCGATTTGGCTTGCTCGGCGCGGTTGAGATCGATCTCCGAGGCCGGCTCCGCGGTCTGCGCCAGCAGGACCACGCGATCGGGAAGGACTTCAGCGAATCCCCAGGAACAAAAGAAACTCTCCATGGCATCGCCAACATGATAGCTGATCTCGCCGATCCCCAACTCGGCGAGCAGCGGGGCGTGCCCGGGAAGGATTCCCAGTTCGCCTTGGTTGGAAGGGAGGGTGACCCGGTCAACCAGACCGTTGAAGAGTTGCCTCTCCGGCGTTACGACGACGAGATGTATCTTTTCCGGCAGCGCCATAAGTTTCAGAAACGACTTTGGAGTGACGACTGATTCCCATTCGTCACTCGTCTTTCGTCACCCTTTCTGTCTGTTTCAAGCGGCGGCGAGCTGTTTCGCCTTTTCCAAAACTTCGTCGATGCCGCCCACCATGTAGAACGCCTGTTCAGGTACATGATCGTATTCGCCACGACAGATGCTCCGGAAACTTTCGATGCTCTCTTTGACGGAAAGGTATTTGCCTTTGATCCCGGTAAACTGTTCCGCGACGAAGAAAGGCTGGGAAAGGAACTTTTGGATTTTCCGTGCGCGGCTGACGGTCAGCTTGTCATCCTCGCCCAACTCATCGATTCCCAGGATCGCGATAATATCCTGCAGGTCCTTGTAGCGCTGCAGAATTCGCTTGACCTCTCGCGCCACAGAGTAATGCTCTTCCCCAATGATGCGCGGGTCCAGGATGCGGGAAGTCGATGCCAGCGGGTCAACCGCGGGATAAATGCCCAGTTCTACGATCTTGCGCTCGAGGTTGGTCGTCGCATCCAGGTGGGAGAAGGTGGTTGCCGGCGCAGGATCGGTGTAATCGTCGGCAGGCACATAAATCGCCTGAATGGACGTGATGGAGCCATCCTTGGTGGATGTAATGCGCTCCTGCAGCTCACCCATTTCGGTCGCCAGATTAGGCTGATATCCGACGGCGGACGGCATGCGCCCGAGCAGCGCAGACACTTCCGAACCTGCCTGCGTGAAGCGGAAAATATTGTCAATGAACAGGAGCACGTCCTGGTGCTCGACGTCCCGGAAATACTCGGCGACGGTCAATCCAGTCAGACCCACGCGCAGGCGCGCTCCGGGAGGCTCCGTCATCTGGCCGTAGATGAGCGCGGCCTTCGACTTTCTCCAGTCCTTCGGGTCGATGATTCCCGACTCCGTGAACTCGAGCCACAGGTCGTTGCCCTCGCGTGTGCGCTCGC
>Ga0182021_10011059_pt1 | contig 10699 bp, 6 predicted proteins | sample 612E3MmetaG_FD_120493 | JGI IMG/M metagenome (GOLD analysis project Ga0182021, IMG submission 120493) | Permafrost microbial communities from Stordalen Mire, Sweden - 612E3M metaG (Illumina Assembly) | ecosystem: Environmental > Terrestrial > Soil > Wetlands > Permafrost | place: Sweden...
GCCGAATCCGGAGGCGGTCAGGCTGGACAACCTGCTCGCACGCCCGGGGACCGGCCGGAGGGGCTCGAACGGGCCCGGTCCTTCTCTCCCGAGCGCCAGGGTGAACTTGCGCGGCGCGAAGTCGGCCTCGGGCCGCGCCCAGCTGTACCGGCCAAGACGCGTGGAGGTCGTCGACCGACTGGCCGCCGAGCGCCTCCTGCCCGCGATCTACTTCGTGTTCTCGCGCGCCGGGTGCGACGAGTCGGTGCGGCACTGCCTCGATGACGGGCTGAGACTGACGACGCCCGAGGAGCGTCATCGGATACGGGCGATCGTGGAGTCCTACGTCGACCCCCTCACCGACGAGGACCTGGCAGTTCTCGGTTATCCGACCTACGCGGAGGGCATCGAGGCCGGCGTTGCCGCGCACCATGCAGGCATGGTGCCGCCGTTCCGGGAAGCCGTCGAGGCATGCTTTGCCGAGGCGCTCGTGAAGGTGGTGTTCGCCACCGAGACACTGGCGCTCGGGATCAACATGCCCGCCCGCACCGTGATCATCGAGGAGGTCACGAAGTTCGGCGGCAGGGGCCACCAGGAGCTGACACCGGGGGAGTACACGCAGCTGACAGGGCGCGCCGGCCGGCGGGGCATCGACGACGTGGGCTATGCGGCCGTGCTGTGCTCGCCTTTCCATTCCTTCGGCGACGTCGCCCGGATCGCGGGCGGCCGCCCACGGGCGCTCACCTCCTCGTTCCGGCCCACGTACAACCTCGCCGTCAACCTCGTGCGCCGCCATACCCGAGAGGCGGCGTACACCCTCGTCAGCTCTTCGTTCGCCCAATTCCTCTCCGACGAGGACCTCGTCGGAGAGCTGGAGGCTGTCTTGGCCGTGCTCGAGCGACGCGGCTATCTCGATCGTTGGACTGTCACACAAGCAGGAGGGCGTCTCGCCGGTCTCTACCACGAGGCCGATCTCCTCATCGCCGAGGCGCTCGAGTCCGGCCAGCTCGACGGTCTCGACCCGCCCAGCCTGGCTGCGGTCGCGTCGGGGTTCTGCTACGAGGCGCGCCGGGAGCGCGAGGCGCCGTTGCCTGCTCCCAACGCGAAGGTCGGGAGACGCCTGGAGGCGATCGAGGACCTGTCCGAGGCGCTGGCCGACGAGGAACGGCACATGCGCCTCCCGGCGACCCGTGGCGTCGACTCGGGCTTTGCCGCGCTGATCTACGACTGGGCCAAAGGCAGGGACCTCCGCCAGGTCCTCCAGCCGGGCGCGGGCCCGGGCCGGCGAGGCCGGCGCTCGGCGCCCCTCATGTCCGGCGGCGACTTCGTTCGCAACGTCAAACAGGTCATCGACCTGCTCCGCCAGGTGACGATGGTGGCGCGCGAACCCGACACGGCCCACAGCGCCAGGGTGGCGGCCGAGGGACTCCTGCGCGACGTGGTCGCTGCCTCGTCCGTCGTCTCGATCCCGGTCGAGCGCGGGACCATCCGCGCCGGTAGGCAACCTGCCTCGTAATGTCGTCCGGGCATGTCCATCGCAGGCGCTGAGAGGTTCACCGCCGAGGAGCGGGAGGTGCTCGGCCGCTACTTCACGAATCTCGACGGCCCCGTGTTCGCGCTCGTGAACCTGCCCGAGGTCGTCAAGGGCGCCTTGTTCGCCAGGTACTCACGCTCCTCCAAGAGCCTGCGGCGGCTCTTCCTCGACGAGTTCTTCGACGAGCTCGACGTGGCGGGAGACACGAGCCTGGACGCCTCCGTCGGCCTGCGCCGCGCCGAGGAGCTCTATGCCCGGGTCTTCAGCGAGTACGGGGATGACTCGGTTGCCCAGCTGGGAGCGGTCCACCTCGCCTGCGAGCAGTCCTCGAACGTCCTCACCAAGATTCTCGAGCGGGGACGGATCATGTCCTATCTCGAGCAGTCGACCCGCTACATCCCCTACGACAGCCGCCTCCCATCTGGTCATTACCGCTACCACCGGGATCAGGCCGTGCTCGAGTCGCCTCTCGGCGCGCGCTACGTGGGCGAGATGGATCGCATGTTCGACACCTACGGCGAGCTCCTGCCGGCGCTGCAGGCCTTCGTGCTGCGCGAGAATCCCAGGCGCGGCGGCGTGTCCGAGCTCGCGCATCGCCACGCGGTGAGAGCTCGCTGCCTCGACGCCCTGAGAGGGCTGCTCCCGGCCGGCTCGCTCTCCAACGTCGGGATCTTCGGGTCGGGCCAGAGCTACGAGCAGCTGTTGTTGCGCATGAGGGCGCACCCTTTGCCCGAGGCCCGCCGCTATGCAGAGATGATCCTCCTCGAACTGCGCAAGGTGATCCCGTCCTTTCTCGCCAGGATCGACCGGCCAGAGCGCGGCGGGGTGTGGACCGAATACCTGCAGGACCGCCGCGACGCCATGGAGGCTGTCGTCCACGAGCTGTGGCCGATGGCGGTCCCGGCGCCGGGGACCTCGGTCACCCTCACCGACTTCGACCCCGCCGGTGAGGACAAGGTGCTCGTGGCGATGTGCTACCCGCATCTCAACGTGCCCGAGGTCGAAGTTGCCAGGCGGGTGGCGGCTCTCGGGCCTGACGGACGGCGGAGGGTCATCCAGGCTTACGTGGGAGAGCGCTCAAATCGCCGCCACCGCCCCGGGAGGGCTCTCGAGGCCACTTCCTACAGATTCGACATCGTGGGGGATTACGGGGCGTTCCGGGACCTCCAGCGCCATCGGATGCTCACTGTCGAATGGCAGCCGCTCGGCACCGATCTTGGCTTCGAGGTGCCCGAGCTCGTCGAGGCGGCAGGCCTGCAAGGCCAGTTCCTCGATTCGCTGGAACGTTCCAAGAGCCTCCACGACGCGCTCGCCCCTTACTTCCCCGAGCAGAGCGCCTACGCCGTAGCGCTGGCGTTCAACATCCGATTCGTGCTGCAGCTGAACGCCCGGGAGGCGATGCACGTCTTGGAACTGCGTTCAGGACCGCAGGGTCATCCCGCCTATCGCAGGATCGCCCAAGAGATGCATCGCCTCATCGGCGGGCAGGCGGGTCACCGGGCAATCGCTGAAGCCATGCGATTCGTGGACTACACCGATACCGATCTCGGCCGTCTGGAAGCAGAGGAACGTTCGCAGTCCAACCGCCGGAGAGTCGGGCCAAGCCTCTGACTGGGGAGTTCTCGTTCCCTCTTGACGGGCAGAGTCCCAGTGGGCATAACTAGAGAGTCCCCTCAAGCCGAAAGCGGCTTCCGTATCAAGCGGAGGCCGTTCATAAAGCGTCCGGGGGTGTTGCGAGTGGTGGGGACCCAGGAGTCGAGTAGAGAACGCCCCCGCCGGCATCAGATGCCGGCGAATCGCCCGGGCAGGCGACAAAGGGTGGCCCCAAAGGCATCCTGGGTCCTGCCGCCGCCCCGCGGCTGCAGCGCCGGCTTCCACTCGGGGGAGGAATCTCGCCGGAAGTCGTCCCGAACGAAGCATTGGTGCCGTATAGTCCATCCGGCCGCGTCCCCGACACTGGTTTGCTGAGGGCGCGACGCGAGACAGGCATCGATCACCTGAAGGACGTTCATGCGCAAGGAAACCAAGGAAACGCCGGATCTGGAAGAGCCCGTCGAGGTGGATGATCTGGACGTTGCCGACGCGGACGAGGCGGACCTCGAAGATCTCGCTGACGATGATCTTCTCGACGACGATGACGATGACGACCTCGGTGACGTCGCGCTCGTCGACGATCTGGACGACGACGACGAAGACGTCGTCGTCGTGACCCCGGTCGGCGTCGTGGTCGAGGGCGACACGGCGCCGATTGAGACAGACGACGAGGACGACGACGAGCTGGACGATGACGACGTCGAAGCCAGCCTCGATGTGATCTTGAAAGAGCGTCTCGTCGTCGCCGACGACGAGGACGACGAGGAGGAGGAGGCCCCCGATTCGGAGGAACGCGGTGAGGGATCCCTCCGCGTGCTGCCGAAGCAGCCCGGAGAGTTCGTCTGCCGGTCCTGTTTCCTCGTTAAGAGCCAGACGCAGCTGGCGGACAAGAAGCGCCTGCTTTGCCGAGACTGCGTGTGAGCGCTTCGCGGCGCGCCGCCGGGTAGCTTCGTTTCGTGGCTGATGAGCGACCCCTCCCCGAGACGCTGCTTGACTGTCTGCTCTACGCGCCCCTTGGCGCGGCACTAGTCGCCGCTGAGGAGCTGTCCCGGCTGGCAGAGCGGGGACGTGAGCGCTTCGAGCAGCGGGTCGGTGTCGCCAGCTCGGTCGGCAGGTTCGCCGTGCAGGGCGCCCTAAGCAGGTTGAAGGCGCCGCGTGCGGCTTCGCGGCGCCCTGTCGAGGTGCCGCCGCAGCCCGTTTCCGACGCGCCGGCACCGATCGCCGGCAAAACGCCGGGGCGGGTGACAAAGGTGCCATCAACGAAGCCACCAATTCCTGCGCGCCCGGCCCGCTCGGGGCCGGCCGCCACGTCCAGATCCCCGGAGGCCTCGAGGTTGTCGGCCGACGGTTCCGGCGAGGAGCTTCCGATCCCGGCTTACGGCACCCTGGCGGCCTCACAGGTGGTCGAGAGGCTCGCTTCTCTCACGCCGGGCGAGCTCGAGTCTGTTCGCCGCCACGAGTCGGCCACCCGGCGCCGCCGAACCGTGCTGCACCGGATCGCTCAGCTGAACGCGGAGCGCGGCAGCGTCACGGCCTGAGCCGACGCGCCGGGCACCGACGACGGAGATGGAGGTCCGTACCCGCGTCGGGACCGAAAGCGACGTTTCGGTGCTCGTGGACCTGTACCGGAGCTTCCGGGACTCGCTGAAGCGCGAGCGGGGAGGCGGTACGTACCTGTCGAAGGAAGCTTTCGGCGAACCGCTCGAGCCATTGTTCCAAGAGATGGTGAGCGACGCCCGACGTCTCGTCCTGCTCGGGCTTGTCGACGAAGTGCCAGTCGGGCTGGCCGTCGCCCGGCTCGAGGAGCTGTCGGACTCGTCGCGCTCGGCGATCGCAGAGGTGCTCTATGTGGATCGCCAGGCGCGAGAGGTCGGCGTGGGCGAGAGCCTGCTCGATGCAGTGTCCGGCTGGGCCGCCGAGAACGGCGCAGGTGATCTCGACGTGTGGGTCCTGCCCGGGATCCGGGAGTCGAAGAACTTCCTCGAGGGCGCGGGCCTGGTCGCGCGCCTGCTCGTCATGCACCGGCGCCTGAGCTGACGAGATGGAGCCCCGACGGCTTGCTGCGGCGTAGCTCCGGCCGGAGGGGCCTAGCGGGCCCTAGGCATCGGCTGGAGCAGGGCCAGGGTCTTCCGGCGCCGGGAGTCGCGGAGCTTCGTCGGCCGAAGTCTGGGGTGTCGAGCCGTCGTCGGCGTGCGCGGGCGCCCCGCCCGGAGCCGGCTCGGTCACAGGTTCTTCGGCCACCGTGTCCTCGGAAGTCTCCGAGGGCACGGGATCCTGGGGAACCTCTCCTGTCGCGGCGCCTTCGGTCGTGTCGGACGCTGGCAACTCCAATGGGGCGAGCGAGGCGGCGCCCGCGTCGAGGTCCCGGACGGCAGATTCACCGGAACCCTCGGCCGGCTCCTGCGCGGCGACCCCGCTTTCCGAGGTCGTATCGCCCGAGTCGGCGATGCCCTCTGGTGTCTTCTGTGCCGCGGCGGGCTTGCTCGGGCGTCTCGGTGGACGGGTCGGGGGACGGGTAGGTCGGACAGGGTGGGCCCCGGGAATCGGTTTGGGCGGTGGAGGCATGGAGAGCCCGACCATGGGAGCAAGGGCGGGCAAGCCACCCGATGCGAGCCGCGCCCGGCGCACGACTTCGCCCGTCGAATCCTCGGGCAGGCCGGCGGGGTGGATCTGGCGCCTTATGGGCGAGGCGCTTGCCGCGTCGAGAAGGGCGAGCCAGCGCTCAGCGGGGGTGCTCGCGGTCATGGAGGCTCCCGCGGCGCTCGCGAGCCTGTCGACGAGTGACGCGGGGAACCGGGCGGTCGGCTCGGGCGGCTGGGCCGAGAAGCGCAACGCCTGCAGGACGCGGCCCTCCTCGAGGGCGTGGGTTATCTGCTCCTCCCAGTGGGAACGGAGCTTCTTGATGCGACGGTCGAGCTCCTCGCGAAGCTTGCGGTCCAACTCCCGGGCCGCCTCGTCCCTGGGTGCGGCCGACGCGACTGTCGTACGCAGGTCTCGCAGCGAGATCGTCTCGAGCTGCGCGACGGCCGCCTCGGCCCTGTCGAGCCAGGTGGCCTGCTTCACCGACGGGGCCAGCTGCTCTGCGAGAGCGAGGATCGCGTCTCCGGAGACCTCGGGCCTGCCTTCAGAGCGGGCGCGCTCGCGTTCTTCGGCGATCGCGCGGCGGACTCCTGGAATACCTCCCGCAGCGAGCCGTTCCGCAATCGGACGCTGTTCGGGAGCAAGGCCCGCGAAAAGCAGGTCGCGGTGCGCGGTCCCCGGCTCGAAACGCGGGGCGGTTCGACGGGCCGGAGTCTGGGCTGTCCGCGCTCCAGCCGGCTGTCGGGCGTCTGTCTGGTCCCGCCCGGCCCCGGGCCGTCCTGGACGAGCTCCGGTGCCGGCTGTCGGGCGCGGACGCCGCTCGGCACCGGCGGACGCGGAGACGCCAGGAGACGAGTTATCGCCGGGTGCTCCTTCGGCACGGGGCCGCCGCTCGGGACGGCGCTCCGCACCGGCGCGCGCGGGTCGGCCGGCGGCGGCGCCGGAGGACGGGCCTCCGGGCGCTGCGTCCGGGCGCGGGCGACGCTCCGGACGGCGGTCGCCGCCCTCGGCCGTCGTCTCTCCGGGCTGCGGGCGGCGAGAGTCGGGCCTCGCACCACCCCGGGCCGGGCGCCGCTCGCGGGAACCTGTTCCACCACCGCGTCGCGGGCTGTCCAGAAGGTCACGCCGGTCGCCGCGACCTCCCTCCGAGATGAGGACGGTGGTGACGCCCGCAACCGGCTTCGAAGAGCCGAGCATTTCGATGCGCCCGGAGGCAGAGGCCTTCTCCTTGGGCGGAAGCACCGCCAATATCGTGATGCCGTCAATCTCGACCTCGGCCTCGACGCGAAGCACGTCGCCCACCTTGGCGGTGTCGGAGAGGATCTTGCCGTCGATGAGTCCCTTTGGCTGTCGCGCTCCCGCGGCGCGCCAGGTGTAGCTCCCGTCCCCCCTGTCGCTGGTCAATTCGATGTCGAGGCGATTAGGCATGCTCCGGTCAAACTACCCGCTGGAGCAGTGCTTGCGAAGCGGGAGGCCCCGCGAGGTGCCACATCGGCCACGCGCGGCGCCTCTGACGCTGATGTGCTACAAGCTCAACTGTGGAACCCGATGCCGGAGAAGGCCTGCCGGAAGAGCCGCTCGGACCCGCCGGCTCCCGGCTCGGGGAGCCCGGACCCAGTCGTGCAACGGAGCAGGAGAGCCCTTTTGAAGCTTGGCCAATCGCTCCGGCCACTTCCGCAGCGGGCGCGGGCGCTGACGGTCGGCGAGGCTGGATCGGCGTCGTCCTCGTCGCCCTATTGGTAGCGGCGGGGGCGGCCGCGGGCGCAGGTGCAGCCGTTGCCGCGGGTATCAGAGCTCGCGATACGGAGATCGTGAAATTCTCACCCAACACGAGCGTGTTCGGACCCGTGAAGGGCGTGAAGGCTGTGCTCGCCCGCGTGCTTCCCTCGGTCGTGACCATCCAGGCCCTCGGGCCAGGTTGTGCCGCCGGAGCTCTGAGCGGAGCGACCCAGCTCGAAGAGGGGACGGGAATGATCCTCACCCGCGGCGGCGAGATCCTGACCAACAATCACGTCATAGCCGAGGCGAGCCAGATCAAGGTCACGCTCTACGGCGAGAAGGAGACCTATCCCGCGACCCTCGTGGGCACGGACCCCGGTGACGACGTGGCGCTGCTGCAGGTGCACGGTCCGGCGCGACTCCAGGCGGTCTCGTTGGGCGGGTCAGCGAGGCCCCGTGTCGGAGATGTGGTTCTCGCCATCGGCAATGCACTGGCGCTGTCGCAGAGCAAGCCCTCGGTCACCGAGGGCATCATCTCCGCCGAGGGCAGGTCGATAAAGGCGGCCGGTGGGCTGTGCGCCGGGACCGAGTCCCTGAGGGGCCTCCTGCAGACACAGGCTGCGATCAACTCGGGAAACTCCGGCGGCCCGCTAGTCGACACGGCCGGTGAGGTGATCGGAATGAGCACCGCGGCCGCGGCGACGACTCCGGGCAATGCCCCGACCCAGAACATCGGATTCGCGATCCCCGTTGGCAGCATCAGGAGACTCCTCCCCGGTCTCCGCCAGGGAGGTACGGCGGGCCGGCCGAAGGCCTTTCTCGGCGTGGAGGTCGTCTCGGTCACTCCCGCGAACCGCTCCTCTTACGGGCTTTACCCGGCTCACGGGGCCCTCGTGGTGGGCTTGTTCCCCGGGGCACCCGCCGCTCTCGCGGGAATCAAGGTCGGTGACGTCATCGTTGATTTCGGCGGCCACCCGATCCCGACTGACGTCGCCCTCACGGTTGCCACGCGGTCGGTCCACCCCGGCGCCCGCGTGAGCATCCAGCTCTATCGGGGTCCCTTGCTGCGTACCGTGTTGCTCGTGCTCGGCACGAAACCAGCTCCGGAGCCCGGCGCGGGCTGAGCCGGCGACGGGCCGGCCCACCAGCTCGTTGGTGAACGCTCAGCCGGCGCGCAGCTCCACGGCCTCGAGACCCTTCGGACCGGGACGGGAGAGGAACTCGACCCGTGCCCCCTCCGCAGGCGGCTGATCGGTATCGTTCAGCGCCGAGCGGTGCAAGAAGACGTCACGGCCGCCGGCGTCAGGGGCGATGAAACCAAAGCCGCGGACGGGATCGAACCACTTCACGGTCCCGGTCGCCGGCCGCAGCGACCGGCTGCTGCTCGATCCCCGTCTGGAGGCCTGCAGGTGCCCGGCGCGAACCGGGCGGGCGCCCCGGCCGGTCGTCCGCCCTGAGTCCGACTCGGCCGGTATCGACGTCGGGTGAAGGGAGATCCTCGGGCGTGCGGCGTCGCGGGGGGAGCTTGCCGCCGCCCGCTGCGGGACCCGAGGCAGGCCTGCGGGCTGCTCGAGCACCTGGGGGAATCCGAGCGCGCGCTGGATGGAGCGTGCCTCTCTGGTCTGGTCGGGCGCCACGAAGGAGATCACGGTCCCGTCGGCTCCCGCACGGCCCGTGCGACCCGAGCGGTGGACGTAGTCCTTGTGGTCTGTCGGCGGGTCGAAGTGCAGCACGCACGAAACGTTCTCCACGTGGATGCCTCGCGCGGCCACGTCCGTTGCGACGAGCACGCGGGCTGTGCCCGAATGGAAGGCCTGCAGTGCGCGATCTCGCTGAGCTTGGGTACGGCTGCCGTGCAGGGCAACCGCGTGCAAGCCCTCGGCCGCAAGCTGACGGGTGAGTCGATCGGCGCCGTGGCGGGTCCTGCAGAAGATGATGGCGCTCTCGTATCCAGCCGCGACCTTTGCGGCCTGCGCCACTCGGTCGTTGCGATCCAGCTTCCAAAAGAGGTGCCGCACGTCACCCGAGGACGCTTCGGTGAGCTCGACCTCGTGACGTACAGGATTGTTCTGGTAGTGGCGGACGAGGACGTCCACCTCGCCGTCGAGTGTCGCCGAGAACAAGAGCACCTGACGGTCGTGGGCCGTCTGGTCGAGGATCCTCCGCACGGCGGGCAAGAAGCCCATGTCCGCCATCCGGTCGGCTTCGTCGACGACGGCGATCTTCACGTCGTTGAGGCTCACGTCGCGGCGGTCGATGAGATCTTCCAACCTCCCGGGACAGGCCACGAGGATGTCGACGGCCGAGCGCAGCGCCCGCAGCTGGGGGCCGTAGCCGGCCCCGCCGTAGACGGCTGTGACAGTGAGCTTCCGAGCTTTGGCGAGCGGGCCGAGCACGCCGCACACCTGTGCGGCCAGCTCACGGGTGGGCACGAGGACGAGGCCCCGAGGCCGTCCGGGCTTGGAGCGCGAAGGGCCGCCGAGCGCCTGCACGGCGGCAATGGCGAAGGCGAGAGTCTTGCCGGAGCCTGTCGGAGCCCGGCCAGACACGTCGCGACCCGCCAGGGCGTCCGGAAGGGTCACCTCCTGAATCGGGAACGGGCTCGAGATGCCGCTCCGTTCCAAGAGCGCGATGAGGTCCGCGGGCACGCCAAGATCGGCAAAGGTGGGGGACAAGAAGACTCCAGTCAGCTCATAAGAAAAGGCCAACCAGAACTTCGTCTCTAGGCCTCACCGGCAACGGCCGGAAACCGGTCGATCCCGACCGGACACTCAACTGTAACAGGCCGGCTCCCCGCAGCCGGTTCTGAGCGCCCGAGCGCGTCCACCGCCTTGCCGGGCAGCACCCCGGCAGCAAGTACGATCCGCGGGCCGGTCGCGAATCTGTCTTACCGTCCAATACCGGAAGGACGCCTGTGACGCCGCTTGCGAACCCCGATGCCGACGCGCTGTTCGTAGCCGAGCCCGGAGGTTATCGGCCGACCGAGTTCGCCCTCGGTCCCTGGACGCCCGAACACCTGCACGGCGGTCCTGTGGCGGCCCTCCTCGCCCGCGAGGCTCAGAGCTGCGAGCCGGACGAGCACACGGGCATCGCGAGGCTGACCGTGGAGCTGCTGCGGCCCATCAGCCTTGCGCCCATCTCCCTCGAGACGCGGCTTATCCGGCCGGGCCTCAAAGTGCAGATCATCGAGGTGATCGGCCGTCAGGACGGCATCGAGGTGGCGACAGCCAGGGCACTGCGTATCCGAGTTGGGCACGTCGACCTTCCGGCCGGCGCCCTGAGCGCGGCCCCCCC
>Ga0182021_10011060_pt1 | contig 10699 bp, 10 predicted proteins | sample 612E3MmetaG_FD_120493 | JGI IMG/M metagenome (GOLD analysis project Ga0182021, IMG submission 120493) | Permafrost microbial communities from Stordalen Mire, Sweden - 612E3M metaG (Illumina Assembly) | ecosystem: Environmental > Terrestrial > Soil > Wetlands > Permafrost | place: Sweden...
AATCTCGCCATGCAAATCGGTGTGGATACTCAGCGCGCTGTCGAGACCAAGCGCGCCTTCATCGTCGACAGCGACGACATCGCTGCGACTGCCCTGCAGTTCATGCTCGCCGATGAACTCGAAGTCAACGTGATGGCGTCAAGCACGCAGGCTCTCGCACGGGCGCAGGGGCTGCGCGTCGACCTGATCTTGCTCGGCGCAAGCGTCATCGAGACCGAGGGCGCACAGGTCGTGAGCCGGTTGCTCGCGGCCCTGCCGGGCGTGCCGGTGATCGCTTTCGGCCCGATGGGCGACGACTCCGTCGCTCAGGCGCTCGCACTCGGTGCGCGTTCAGCCATCGTCCGACCGTTCAAGGTCGAGGCCGTTCGTCAACGCGTCAACGCCCAGATCGGACGTCGCGCGGTGTTGACGATTCCGGTGGTGCTCGGTTAGTCAGGCGCTCGCCGCTGCGACGGCAGTAACGGTCGCTCGCAACGTCGCTTCTTCCTGCTCGATCCAGCGCTTGAGCTCTTCGACGTGCGCCTTCTCTTCGCGCACGAACTCCTTGGCCACCGCCCGGATCTCGGGATCCGTGGTCGTGCCGGCGACCGCGTAGTAGAACTCGAAGCCTCGCCGTTCGCCTTGCAGCGCGAATTTGAGCGCGCCGAGTCGGGAGAGCAACGGATCGCCGGCCCAAAGCGTTGTGCGCTCGGGTGTTTCGCTGTCAGGCCATGCCGAACTGGGAGGAAGCGCCAGCACTGCATCGAATCGAGCGCATTTGGCCTTGGCCTCTTCCAAATGCAGCCGTGAGTAGCTGCCCAGCTGCTCGAACAAGGCAGCGACATCCTGATTTCCGCAGTCAGCCATCGACTTGGAGAGTTGTTCGAAGTGGACCGCGGCGTCCTCTTCGACTTTCACGGCATAGCTCAGAAACTCGTCCATCGTGTGGACGTGTACGCCACCCTTGTAGACGGCCGCGGCGATCGACAGGGCCGGCCCCTTCACCGGCAGCGTCAGGTCTCCCTCGAACGACACGAAGATGTCCTCGTTGCGCACGAAGCACTGGCACGCAAGCCGGTACGGAGGTGGCATGTCGTTGACCTCGGCGTCCATGATCTGCTCCTTGGTGATCTTGCCGAGCTGCTTGAGCATCTCCTTTTCCTTTTCTGTCAGCGCAATGCCGTAACGCACGCCCTTGGCCAGATGCTGGACCTGAACCAGGCACGAGCCGCATTCGCCGTCCTGGCAATCGAAAGGAATGGGAATATGGTGGGCCTTGGCCAAGGCCAGCAGGTTGCCCCGATCGCCGGCGACGGCGTACACGGTGATGTCACGCGGCATCACTTTAGAAGAAAATGTTACGTTTGCCATGAAGATGGACTCCGCGGTTGCTGGTGGTTCTCGGGACCCATTGAGCAATCGCTGTGCCCACCCATCACCACCCAGACACTTTGGGTCGCCACGTGCAAACGATGGCTTCACGACACCCCGGCCGATCAAACCGTCACGGCCGCGTGCACTTTGTCGCAACTGCGACACGGACAACGCCGGGACTTCGCGCTGAAGCCATGGCCCCGAAGTTGCAGCATTGCTCGGTCTGATTGAGATCAACGGAAAAAGAAGACACTCATGGAATCTGTCGCGCATTTCTTGGCCTACTCGATCAAGTTGGAGGAAGAAGCGGCATTGCGCTTTGATCAACTCGCCGACGCGATGCGCTCGGCCGGCAACCATGAGGTGGGCAAGCTGTTTCGGCGCTTGGCGGACTATTCACGTCTGCATATGCGCACTGCGCGCGATCGATCGGGCTTCCACGAGCTACCGAGTCTGAAGCCCGGCGATTTCGCCTGGCCGGACATCGAGAGTCCCGAGACGGCTGCAATCTGGGCCGCCGATCCCTTCATATGCCGCGAACAGGCTCTGGAGGTCGCGCTGGAGGCCGAGAGTGCGAGCCTGGCCTACTACCGCAACATTCTCGAGACGACGCAGGACCCGGAGATCCGCGTGTTCGCCAAGGAATTCGTCGACGAGGAATCCGAGCATGTGGCCGAACTCGAGCGTTGGCTCGCCTTGCACCGCGCCCGGCAACCGTTGCCGGCTGATCGCTGAAGCGCTCACTCGACTCACTCGGATGGCCAGCGGCGGCGCGCCCGATCCGTCGTCGTTCTTCGTCCCCTTCATGATCCCACGGCACCGAAGTGTCGTTGCCGTGTGAACCTCGCATCGGCTGGTGGGTTGCGGCGACCCGGCGCAGCGCCCCTGGCGCGTCTTGAGTAGCCTGGCGTTGTGCCGTTGACCGATTTCGCGCACTTCCTGTCGGCGCAATTGAGCCGGCCCGGGTGGACTGCCCGGGTGAAGGGTCCGAGTGAAGGGTCCGAGTGAAGGGTCGATGGCGACAGGCACGTGCTGCGGCGAATCGGCCCCGCTGCCCTACCGGGTCCGGGATGCCGACGCGCGGCACGCGTCTCACGGCACTTCTGTTCCGTCGCAGCGGGGACCGCGACGATCCCTCTCGGCCCAGCAGATCGCCAGGCCCGTCACGCGCCGCGCGAGTTCAGAACTTGTGCACCTCAATGCTGAATTTGTTCAGCGCGTAGCCCAATTGCCGCGGCGTGATCTTGAGCAATCGGGCAGCTTTGGCTTGCACCCAGGCACATTGCTCCATGGCCCAGATCAGGCGCTCGCGCTCGCCCTCCGGCGGTTCGTTGCCGAACTTGCGCGGTGCGCCGCTCAGATGCTCGGTCGGGCCGATGCGCAGCACGCCATCGTCGAGGTTCGGCTCCTGATCGTCGCTGCCCACCTCGTCGCGCACGGGACGTGGCAGATCCTTGACGGAGGACCGAACGACCGGGATATGCAACGGCGTGAGCGCACCAATCGCCGAGACGGCATCGTCCTTGTCCACATGATGCAGGGTCTGCGTCAGGCAACGGTTTCTTTGACACGGAAACGCTATTGCACGAATCAGGTCTCCTTGAACCATCGTCGCCGTGCGTTCGATGCAGTTCTCGAGTTCCCGAACGTTGCCGGGCCAGTAACAGTGCGTCAGTACATCCATCGCGTCGCTGCCGATCTTGAGCTTGCGTCGGTTTTCCTTGTTGAATCGGTCGACGAAGTGAGCCACCAGCGGCGGAATGTCATCGCGCCGATCGCGAAGTGGCGGCAGGAAGACCGAGACGACGTTGATGCGATAGTAGAGGTCGGCACGGTACTCACCGCGTTTGACCATCTTCTCCAGGTCGCGATTGGTTGCGCAGATCAGGCGCACGTCGACCTTGATCGAGCGGTTGCCGCCGACTCGCTCGAATTCTCGCTCTTGAAGCACGCGAAGCAGCTTGGCCTGGAACGACGGCGAGACATCGCCGACTTCGTCGAGAAACAGCGTGCCGGTATGCGCCTGCTCGAAACGCCCCTTGCGGTCGCCCACGGCACCGGTGAACGCGCCGCGCTCGTGACCGAAGAGTTCGCTCTCAAGCAGTGACTCGGTCAAGGCCGCGCAATTGACCTTGATGAAGGGCGCATCCTTGCGTGGTGACAGGTAATGGATCGCGCGAGCGATGGCCTCCTTGCCCGTACCCGATTCACCGCGCAGCAACACGGTGGCACGCGACGGCGCGGCTTGATGGACTTCGGCGAAGACCTGTTGCATCTCGTTGGACACGCCGACGACGTTGTCCAGCGCATAGCGACCACGTGGCTCCGGCGCCAGTGCTTTTTGCAGGCGCGTCGTCTCGAGCTGCAGGCGCTGGTGCTCCGCGGCCACCGCGCGCGACAGTATCAGCGCTTGCGCCATCAGCGTGGCCACCATGCGCAACAAGCGCTGGTCATCGGACAGTCGGGCGTTGCCCACGACGGCTCGCTGTGCCGCCAGCACGCCCAACACCGTGTGCTCTGTCTTGATGGGTACGACCAGGAACGACATCATGTGCCCTTCCTGAGCGCTGAACGCCCCGGTCCGGTCGATGAACTCGTCCGACTGCGTGACGTCCGGAACCGTGACTGGCACGCCAGATTGGAAGACGCGCCCGATCACGCCCTCGCCGGCCCGCCAGCTGCCGCGTCGCGACTGTTCCCGATCCAATCCCACCGCACTGTGCACACGCAATTGGGTGGTGTCGTCTTCGGGAAGCACGATCATGGCGCGCGACAACCCGATATGGGCGTTCAGGATATTGAGCGCTGCCCGAAAGTTGCGCTGAAGATCCAAGGACGCGCCCAGGATGCGGCAAATCTCGTAGACCGCAATCAGCTCCATGTGGGAGCGTTCTTCGTGATTGTTGCGGAGCATCTGCCACCTCGCTCGGATTACGCACACGGGGGGTGCATGGTGTTGCACGTCGGTGCGGGTTGCGCTTCGCCCCGGGGCCGCGGGTACCGGCATCGGTGAGCATCCGTGTCGATGCAAGATCCCGGCCAGTTCAGCGCCGAAATGCGGGCAGAAGGCAATCTAGACCGTGAGTTTGATGCAGATCAAAACTCGCTCGGATGACGTCCCGGGAAACGCCGAGTCACCAGACGCCGGGGCCGGCCCGCAGCCGCTCGACGACGTCGCCCCGTTCGAGGTGGCAGTCGAAGAATTCGCCGACGTCGGCGGGTGTGACACCGCGATACAGGACACCTTCGGGGTAGACAAGCACGTTCGGCCCGCCCTCGCACGGTCCCAGGCACCCTGAATAGGTGACGGCGACCTGATCGTGAGACTGGCGCTACTGCGATTCGCCCCAAAAGGCCTGCACCAGCGGTGTGGCCCCCGCTGCCGAGCAGGATCCGCGCGGATGACTGGGCGGGTGCTGTTGGCTGCAGACGAAGACGTGGCGCCTGGGCCTGGTCATGGCAACCCCAGAGCGAACACGGAGTTGGGTACCCGGGGCTGAACCGTTTCATGCACCGGGCGCGGTGCGATGCCGAGCCCAATCGACGGCCGCCCATTCGCCCGCGCCGCCGGACCGGGTTGAATCGGCATCCGATCGATCGACGTCCCGCGCGCGATGCGCTCGTCGACCAGCGACTCCAGCGAGATCGCGTGGCGCCATTCGATCAGCTTGGCATTCAGGCCGGCCCACAGGTCGCGGGTCAAGCCGTGTCCCGTGCCCTGATCGCTGCCCGTCGCCATGGTGGTGCGCGTCGTGACTCGGCTCGGTTGATCGACCGCCAGGATGATGTCGGCCACACTGATCAGACCGGCGTCGCGGCCCAGCGAATACCCGCCACCGGGCCCGCGCGTGGACCGCACCAGAGCCCGTCGGCGCAGCTTGCCGAACAACTGGTCCAGATAGGACTTCGAGATCCGCTGCCGCTCGCCCAGAACAGCCAGCGTGACGGGCCCGCTTCGCGACAGCAGCGCCAGATCGACCATGGCCGTCACCGCCAGGGCGCTCGTGCTGTTCAGACTTCGGTGCATCCTTCGGCTCCTTCAACCGAACTTGAACAAGATGCCGTGGCCGCCGCGCGGGTACTCCCAGGCCACATTCGTGTGTTCGGTACAGATGACGCGACAACTGCCGCATTCAAGGCAACCGTCGGTGATCAGCGTGACCGAGCCGTTGCCCTCGGCCTTGTAGCAGGCGGCCGGACACACGTAGGTGCATTGCTGCGATTCGCAGGCATTGGCACAGATCGCCGAGTCCTTGATCTTGATATGAGGCCGACCATGATCCACTTTGTAGCGGTTCTGGAACAACTTGTCCTCGACGTTGACTGCCGTACTCATCGCGTGGCCCTCCAGAGTTTGAACGCATCGGATACCAGACCGCTCAGACGGCGGGCCGACTTGAAACTTCCCGTCACCTCGCGCTGCTTGGTCATCTTGTCGATGCCATCCACCGTGAACAGCGTCTTGGCCGCGCGATTGACGAGTTCAGGGTACGTCGTGAAGAACTGCGGACTGCTCTCCAAGACATCGGGCAGGTGGCGGTACTTCTTCAGGTCCTTCATGACGAAGCTGTCGTCGAGCGCATCCTTGTAGGCCTTCAACGTCTTCGCGTTCAACGGCATGCCTGCCGATTTGGCAGCAATCACCGTCTCGGCGGCCAATCGCCCCGTCGTCATCGCCAGATTGGAGCCTTCGCGGTGGGCCGCGTTGACGAAGCCTCCCGAATCGCCCACGATCATCCAGCCGTCTCCGAAGATTCTGGGCACCGCATTGAAGCCACCCTCCGGAATCAGGTGCGCGCAGTACTCCTTCATTTCACCGCCTTCGATCAGCGGCGCCACCGACGGGTGACGCTTGAGCTTTTCGAGCAACGCGTAGGGAGTGGTCTTGTTCGGATTGGACTTGAAATCACCGAGCATGCAACCCACGCCGATCGTCAGCGAGTCTTTGTTGGTGTACAGGAATCCCGTCCCCACCATGCCCTCGGTCACGGTACCCATCAGTTCGATGACGACACCTTCGTCTTCAGCGATATTGAACCGCGCCTGAATCGTCTCTTCAGGCATGAACAGGATTTCCTTGACCGCCAGGGCGACGTTCTTCGACGACAGCTCGCCATGGAAACCGGCCTTGCGCGCCAGCGTCGAATTCACGCCGTCAGCCAGAATCACGACGTCGGCGAAGACGTCGCCTCCCATGCGATCGCAGTGCACGCCTGTGACCCTGTCGCCATCCATCAGCAGGTACTCGGCGGTGGTCTCGCAGATCAGCAGCGCACCGGCCTCGCGCACCTTGGAGGAGAACCACTTGTCGAACTGCGCACGGATGATCGTGTACCGGTTGTACGGCGGCTTGTTGTAGTCGTCGCTGCGGTAATGGGTACCGACGAAGCTGTTGTCGTCGAGCATCCAGATGCGCTGCTCGATGATGTGCCGCTCCAGGGGTGCGTCGTCACGGAAATTGGGAATGATCTGCTCGAGCGCCTGCGCATACAGGATGGCGCCTTGCACGTTCTTGGAGCCCGGGTACTCGCCGCGCTCGATTTGCAGCACCTTCAGGCCCGCCTTGGCCAGGGTGTAGGCCGCGGCGTTGCCGGAAGGCCCTGCGCCGACCACGATCGCATCGAATTTCTCTGCCATGACATGTACTCCTTAAGCAGCCTTGCGGATGCGCTTGTTGAGATGGCTGCGAAACGTTTCGGTCAGGACAGGCAACACCTGCATCGCGTTGCCGACGATTCCGTAGTGCGCAAACTCGAAGATCGGCGCGTTGGGGTCGGTATTGATCGCCACGATCACGTCCGAGCTCTCCATGCCCACGCGATGCTGAATCGCGCCGCTGACACCGGCGGCGATGTAGAGCTTGGGCCGTACGGTCTTGCCGGTCTGGCCCACCTGCCGATCGGCCTCGATCCAGCCGGCTTGCACCACGGGACGCGTCCCTCCAACCTCTGCGCCCAGGACACGCGCCAGGTCCCAAATCAGCTTGAAGTTGTCGGGCAGCTTCAGCCCCTTGCCGCCGGTCACGATGACATCGGCATACGCCAGATTGACTGTGTTGCGGTTCGCGTCGGGGATGAACTCGAGCAGCTTGGTGACCACATCGGTTTCGATCATGCCCAGCGACATCTCCACAGCCTCGCCGAGGCGGCTGTCGTCGCGGCGCGGCATCTGCATGACCCGGGGACGGATGGTCGCCATCTGGGGCCGGTACGCCAGCGTCATGATCGTGCACAGCAGCGAACCGCCGAAGGTGGGGCGCGTCGCGGCGAGCGCCCGACCATCAATGTTGAGTTCGGTGCAGTCGGCGGTCAGGCCCGTGCCCAGTGTCGTCGCGACCGAGCCGGCGAGGTCACGACCCATCGTCGTCGCCCCCAGCAGCATGATCTCGGGCTGGTGCTTGTTGACCAGGTCCGTCAAGCCCTTCGTGAACGGCTCGTTGCGATAGCCGTGCAGCACCGGGTCACGTACGAAGTAGCACCGGTCAGCACCGAACGCATAGGCGTCCTTGGCGTAGGCATCGAGCGGCTCGTCCGGCCCGCCCATCAGCACGCCCGCCACGTCCACCCCGAGCTTGTCGGCGAGTTTGCGCGCCTCGCCCATCAGCTCCCAACTCACCGGGTTCACGTGACCACGGTCGTGCTCGACAAACACCCAGACCCCCTTGTACGCCTTCAGCGCCTCGGAGAGTTCCGTGTTGCGGCCGGCACGACCGGCGGCGCGGGGCGCCGCGGGTGCGGCAGGCTTGGCGGCTTCACTCATTTCGGTCTCCTTAGGCACTGAGGCGTTGGACCAGTTCGTCTTCGATCATCGGGTGAGCAGTGAATATCTTCTGCAGCAGATTCAGCGTCACGTCCTGAACGCTGCTGTCGTTCACAGCCTCGATGTCCGCCTTGGTCGCGCGTGGTGTCGGTCCGAACACCTTGCTCACAATCGTCGGCGATCCTTTGAGACCGATCTTCGTGAGGTCTTCAATTCCCGCGTCTTCCTTGTTCCACTTGCGCACCGGGAATCTGGCCGCCCTCAGCATGTCGTCCATCGACGCGAAGCGCATCTCGTTCGTGCCTTCGAGCATGGTGATCAACGACGGCAAGGTCGACTCCAGAAGTTGGACGCCGCCTTCGGCGCGGCGCTCAACCTTCAGGCGGCGGGCGTCGAGATCGACGTCGCGGATACCGCTGACATAGGTCAGCAAGTTCATCCCCAGGCGCTTGGCGATACCCGGCCCCACCTGCGCGGTGTCTCCATCGATCGTCTGCTTGCCCGTGAAGACCAGGTCGACCGACTGCTCCTGGCCGATCTTGCGGATGGCGGCGGCCAAGGCGTAGGACGTCGCCAGCGTATCCGCACCCGCAAACGCACGATCTGTCACGAGGATGGCATCGGTCGCGCCGAAGCTGATGCACTTGCGCAGCGCATCCTCGGCCTGCGGCGGCCCCATGCACAGCATCGTCACCCGCCCGCCAAGGCGATCCTTCAGTCGCAGAGCCTCCTCCAACGCGAACAGGTCGTAGGGGTTGACGATCGCCGGCACGCCCTGACGCATGATGGTATTGGTGACCGGGTGCACGCGTATTTGCGCGGAATCCGGGACTTGCTTGATACAGACGACGATGTGCATGGCGATACCCTGGGCGGTTGGTTTCAGGCGGCGCGGCGCACTGCCAGGCTCGAGCGCAGTGCATCGACTCCGACGTGCTGCTTGCCATCGACGTCCTGGAACACCTTGAACACCTTCTCCTGCGCCGCGTTGGAGGTCGTGAAGTCGGTGTAGGCGCGATCCAGCATTTCGCGATAGCGACGGAACATTTCCACTTCGTTGGTCGGATCCAGCCCCTCCGCCCGGTGCAGATACTGGTAGAACCGCTTCAGGATGTGCAGGCGGTTGACGTGAACGATGCGTTCGTCGTAGTCGATTCCAAAGAAGTCGAGGAATTCGTTGGCACTCGAGAGCGCTTTGAGCTTCTGAATGAATCCGTCCATGGCTGTCTTTCGCTGCAGTGAAGATCGGTGGGGGTCAGGCGGCCTGCCGCGCGGTGGGCAGGATGTCCAGGTACAGGCGCTGAAGTTCGGCGTCGTCGGGCGCTGTCTTGGTTCGCATGGCATGTTCGCGAATGCGTTCAAGCAGCGGATGGACGGCCTCTTCGGTCAGTTGCAGGTGCAGTCGCCCCAAGGCTGCACGCACGCCGGCCGAGCCCGAATGCTTGCCCAGCACGATGCGGTGCGCGCGGCCGACTTCAGCCGGGTCGAAATTCTCGTAGTTGCGCGGATCCTTGAGGAGTCCATCGACGTGGATACCGGATTCGTGCGAAAACACGGCGTCGCCGACGATGCATTTGCCTGCGGGTACGGGTCGGCCTGCCGCCAGCGCGACCAGCGCAGATAGCGCGGGCAGTCGCCGGCTGTCGACCCCGCACTCGACGGCGTAAAGATGACGCAAACCCATCACGATTTCTTCCAGGGCGGCATTGCCGGCCCGCTCACCCAGGCCGTTGACGGTCGTGCTGGCGTGCGTGGCGCCAGCACGGATGGCGGCCAGCGTGTTCGCGGTGGCCAGGCCCAGGTCGTCATGCGCGTGGATTTCAATGTCGAGGTCGGTCGCATCGCGCAGTTCGGCGATGCGCTCGAACGTGCCGAACGGCTCAAGAATGCCCAACGTGTCGGCATAACGCACGCGCACGGCGCCGGCGGACTGCGCCGCCTGCGCCACCTGCACGAGGAAGCCACGATCGGCGCGCGATGCGTCCTCCAGTCCGACGCTCGGTGTCAGGCCAGCATCGAGCGCCGCGCCGACACAGCGTTGGACCATTGCCAGCACCCACTCGCGGCTGCGGCCGAGCTTGTACTGGATTTGCTGGTCGGACACAGGGACTGCGAGGTGGACGATATCGGCTGCGCAGTCGGACGCGGCTCGCAGGTCGAGCGCGGACATGCGTGCCCACACCATCGTGCGAGCGCGCAGCCCGGCATGCGTGATGGCTCGGATCAGGTCGATCTCCGCGCTCCCCATGGCCGCCACGCCCACCTCGATTTCTGGCACACCCGCGTCGTCGAGTGCATGCGCGATGGCGAGCTTCTCCTCGGCGGTGAAGGCCACGCCTGCCGTTTGCTCACCGTCGCGCAGGGTCGTGTCGTTCAGTGTCAATGGCCGGGAAAGGTTGGCTGGCATCGCGGGCTCCGGTGTTCGGCATGACCGTTATCGCAAGCGCTGTGCCATCACCCGCAAAGTGCTAAGTCATTGAATTCGTGGGTCTTTATGGCACCGCTCCCGGCTGTGTCGATTGTTCGGTTGTCGACAGGCGCGCCATCGCGCGACACCCACCAGGCAAACGGCGGCCTCGCAGGCCGC
>Ga0182021_10011061_pt1 | contig 10699 bp, 7 predicted proteins | sample 612E3MmetaG_FD_120493 | JGI IMG/M metagenome (GOLD analysis project Ga0182021, IMG submission 120493) | Permafrost microbial communities from Stordalen Mire, Sweden - 612E3M metaG (Illumina Assembly) | ecosystem: Environmental > Terrestrial > Soil > Wetlands > Permafrost | place: Sweden...
CTCGACGTGAGTCCGAGGTCCTTGGAAATCGCACGTACTCTCTTTTGCGCTCCAGGACTGACCTTTGTGCAAGGTCCGCTGGCGAGAGGGATGTTCGACGCCGGCTTCGACATGATCGTACTACTCGACGTTTATGAACATATCGCATGCTCGGACAGGCCTAGCCTGCATGTCGCCCTGGCCGATCTGCTGCATGACGGCTCTCGTGTTATTTTGAGTTTTCCGACTCCCCGCGTCCTGGTTTGGTCAAGGAAATATCATCCGCAAGCAGTACAGCCGGTGGATGAAGATGTCGATCTGACCACGATCCAAACGCTTGCGCAAGACATAGGCCGCAGCATTCTGCTCTATGATGAAGTCGATGTATGGCATGAAGGAGACTATGCCCACGCGGTATTAGGGACGCGCGCTGAATTGGGACCACCGGTAAGCGTAGAAGTCAGGCATGATTTGTTTTCGAAAATCTGTCGCAAACTCGGCGATAACAACAGCCGTTCCCAACGACTTGCATTGGTTCACAAGCGGTTGGTCACATCTGTCTATCCGGCTTAGGCGCCCCTTCTGATATTCCTGGTAACCCCCCAGCTTTGGCGGGAAACTCACAGAGTTTGACAATCTCTGTAGGGGCGCGACCTGTGGGCGCCCGTTGTGGAAACGCGATATGGTGGATGCGCAGACATAGGACCCACCTTTAAAATCGGGCGGGCACAGGTCCCGCCCCTACAGAATGACGATTGACCATACCAATCATGGTGGTGGTCTTAGTACCAAGCAAGCCTCCGGCTTTGCCGGGCTCCTATTGTGAATCGCAAAATACAGTGACAAACACCGCGCATGGGTCAAGACTGCCGCCTCCTGGGAGCGCGGGCGTCTCGCCCGCGGTTTCAGGGGCAATCGGCACTATAATAGGCGAGACTCAGTAGATTCCTCTCTATGAAGACCCATCATGAGTTTCTGGATCCGATTTGTTGCGCAACCAACCTGGATAGCTTCGGCCTGCGCAAGGCCATCCTGGAATCCGTTCGTGATCAATTGGCGAACTTCAGCGGGACGCTCCTGGACATTGGCTGCGGAAACATGCCTTACAAAACGCTGCTGTTTGCACCGCCAAGCCGGGTTCAGAACTATATCGGCCTGGATCTTCACGGCAGCATCCCCAAACCGGATCTGGAATGGGACGGCCAGACCATCCCACTTCCGGATGATTCCGTGGATCACTGTCTCGCGACCGAGGTCCTGGAGCATGTGCCCGATCCTGAGAAGGTGTTACGTGAGGCTTGGCGCGTGCTGAAACCGGTGGGACGGATTCTGTTCACCGCACCGTTCCTCTGGCCGCTCCACTGCATTCCCAATGATCATTGCCGCTATACTCCTTTTTCTCTCGAGCGGCATCTGAGCAGAGCGGGCTTTGAACAGATCCAACTCAAATCTCTCGGCGGATGGGACGCCAGTCTGGCGCAGATGATCGGCCTCTGGACCATGCACCGGCCTATGTCCTCTCTCAAACGCACGATTCTTTCCAGGGCAGCGCTGCCTGCGGTCAGATACCTGATGCAACGCGATCAGCCACCCTCAGTTTTCAAAGAAGGTCTCTACATGATAACGGGGATTTCGGGTACAGCCTTGAAACCGGCCGCTACCGGGAACAAGGCAGAAAAGGAAGGAGACGCATTTCGTTGAAAATTCTAATCGTTGCATCCTGGTTTCCCACTCCTGCGGCACCGGTCAGCGGCATCTTTGTCGCCGAGCAAGCTAGGGCACTGTCAACACGCCACGAAGTGACCGTACTCGCTCTGGAAACGACTGTGGGAAATTCATCTCCCACACGCCGCGTTGAATCATCCGGATCATATAACGTCATCCGTGCTGAAATCCCTGCGGGGAAGCACATGCACGCCCTGCGTTGCGCCTGGGCGGTCGCGCGCGAGATCCGGTCCGGCGGCTACGATCTGGCACATGCGCATGTCACACTCCCCGGCGGTTTCGCGGCTGTCTTGGCTGGGATGTTCACGGGCCGGCCTGCCATCATTACCGAGCACATGAATCCGTTCAGTAACTTTATGAGGACGGCTGGAGACAGGATGAAAGTGCGTTTTGCACTTATGCGGGCTGCTGCGGTGATCCCGACGAATCATGGACTCGAAGCAATATGGCGGGATTACGGCTTCCGTCGTCCTATGCAGATTGTTCGCAACAATGTCAACACGGAGGTATTTGCCTTTAGCCCAAAGCGTCCACGAACGGACGACCTCAATCGACTTATCTTCGTCGGCAGACTGAATGATGACCAGAAAAACCTCACGGCGCTGCTCAAGGCCCTAGTTCTGCTCTCAAAAAGAGATCGGGGATGCTATCGCCTGAAGATAATCGGCGGGGGTGGGCTCCAAGCTGGATACGAGCATCTGGCGCAGGATCTTGGAGTCCTTCATCTGTGCGAATTCGTCGGAGAGCAGTGCAAGTCTTACATTGCTGATGCGCTTGCCGCGAGCGACCTTTTCGTGCTGCCGAGCTTTCGCGAGAACTGCCCGTGCGTGGTCGGGGAAGCACAAGCTGTCGGACGGCCCGTCGTGGTCACGAGCTGTGGCGGTTCGGAGGAGCTGGTCACTCCGCAGACTGGATTAGTCGTGCCCGTGGACGACCATGCCGCACTGGCCGATGCGATCCAACATATTTGTCATAACCTTGACTCGTACCGGCCCGAAGAGATTTCTGCCTATGCACAAAGCCGGTTCGGAGATGACACCCTGGTGGACCATTTGACCAAGATCTATGAGTCAGTGGTGCCGGCTTCTGCCATAGAGCGGCCAACCATTTCGGTGAAGGTTGCATAGTATGAACATCCTTGGAATTCATGATGGACACAACGCCGCGGCATGCCTCCTGGTCGACGGGAAAATCCGTATGGCCATTCAGGAGGAACGGTTGCGTCGCGTGAAGAACTGGGCAGGCTTTCCCAGCCAGGCAATCGGTTTCATTCTGAACGAGTCCAGCATCTCTCTCGAGAATATCGATGCCTTCGCGCTGGCCGGGCGCGACATGCCGGATCAGAACACCAAGGAAAGCCGCCTGGCTCTGTATCGCGAAGTCGGCCAACCCGGTTTCCTGGAGCGCCAACGGCAAGAGAAAATTCGTCGCGCCATCTATGACTCGGTCCTTCCCCCGGGGTTCCGGCGCGCCCTCAAGCACCTTGCCGGAATCGGCACGAACGGGAACTGTGAAAACGGAAGGATCGCGCAGGAACTTGCCCTCGGAATTCCTGAAAAGAAAATTCACATCGTTGAACACCATAAGGCCCACGCAGCAGCTGCCTATTACGGACGTGGGGTCTATGACCGTGATGTTCTCGTGCTCACCAACGATGGTGAGGGAGATGGTATTTGCGCCAGTGTCAGTATCGGCCGCGGCGGAACACTGCGACGGGTGGCGTCAGTGCCGCGCTCCGAATCGATCGGCAACCTTTACGCAGTGATCACCTTCCTGATGGGGATGGTCCCTCTCGAGCACGAGTACAAGTTGATGGGCATGGCTCCTTATGCCGACGAGCGGCGGGCCGTGGACGTGTGCCGCAAACTGCGATCCCTTTTTGAATTCGATCATTCGGCGCCCTATGGTTGGCGCCGCTCCAACGGGTGCCCCGATCCCTTTCACAGTTACAGTTACGTGCGACATCTTCTCGAGCTCGACCGGTTTGATTCCATTTGCGGGGGCCTGCAACGCTTCACCGAAGAGATGCTGATTCAGTGGGTCCGCAACTGCATCGACGCAACCAACGTTCATCGCCTGGCATTGAGCGGCGGCGTGTTCATGAATGTGAAACTGAACAAAGCCATCATGGAACTCCCGACGGTCGAGGATCTGTTTGTGTTTCCGTCGTGCGCAGATGAAACCAATGCCATTGGCGCCGCCTTCTGGGTTTCGGCTCAGCAGCAAGGCAACGCGCAGATTGCGCCGGTGGGGAACCTGTATTTCGGCAAGAGCTATGACAACAACGCTGTCCGGGCAGCCATTGACAGTTTTAACTTCTCCGGCACAGTCGACTGCCAGTTCCAGGAGGATATCGAATGTAAGACAGCCGAGATCCTGGCAGCCGGCGGCGTGGTGGCCCGCTTTCGAGGACGCGAGGAATTTGGCGCGCGCGCCTTGGGAAATCGCTCGATTCTGGCTGACCCCTCCAATACCGACGTGATCAAAATCATCAACAGCATGATCAAGTGCCGCGATTTCTGGATGCCCTTTGCGACCTCAATGACGGATCGCCAGGCGATGGAGTGTCTGATCAATCCCAAGCAGATCGCAGCCCCCTATATGATCCTGACCTTCGACACGACGGCGCGGATTCGCGATTTCAAGGCGGGGGCTCATCCTTATGATCTGACCGTTCGTCCTCAGGTGGTCTACCACGATTGGAACCCAGGCTATTACCGCTTGATCGAGGAGTTTGAACGCCGGTCAGGGAAGCATGGCGGCGTGCTCAACACCTCCTTCAACTTACATGGACATCCGCTGGTGAGCTCGCCCAGCGATGCATTGGATGTCTTCGATCGAACGGGCCTTGAGTACCTGGCCATCGAGAATTATTTTCTGCAAAAGAAGAGTTGAAACCATGTGCGGCATTTGCGGCATCGTAGACTATACGGACAGGCCCATTAGCGAAGCGGCGCTCTGGCGGATGATCCGCCGCATCGGGCATAGAGGTCCGGATGATTGCGGCGTTCGGATTCTCGGCGCCGCAGGCCTGGGACATGCGCGGCTTTCCATTATCGATCTGTCGGAAGCCGGGCACCAGCCGATGGCGAACGAGGATGGCACATTGTGGATCACCTACAACGGAGAGCTCTACAACTATCTCGACCTGCGCAGCAGACTTGAAGGCCGCCACACTTTCCGTTCGCACACAGACACCGAGGTCATCCTGCATGCTTATGAAGAGTGGGGCGAGGATTGCGTATGGCAGTTCAACGGCATTTTCGCCTTCGCGATTTACGACACCGTCAGCCGGCAGCTGTTTGCGGCCCGCGATCCTATCGGCGTCAAACCATTCTACTATTCCTGCTGTGGAGGCCGCTTTGTCTTCGCGTCTGAAGTCAAGGCGCTGTTCGCACTCGACCTCTCCCCCATGGTTGCGAAAGAGAATGTGGCCGAGTATCTGATGTACGGCTGGCTGGCGGACGAACGCACGCTGTTTGCCGGGGTCAAGTCTCTCGAGCCTGGCCATCATCTCCGCGCGCAAGCGCCCGCAAAGGTCAGAGTCACCCGTTATTACGCGCCCGCCTCAAGGGTCGATCCCCAGGAATACCAGCGGTGGAATCGCGCGCGTCCCGAAGAAGTGGCCGAGCACTGCTCTCAGGTGCTTGAGCAGAGCGTCACCGATCAAATGATCAGCGACGTTCCCGTCGGGACTTTATGCAGCGGCGGGGTTGACTCCAGCCTGGTCACCGCGCTCGCCTTGAAACACAATCGGCAAACGCAGATCTTCAATGTCAGCCTGAGTGATGATGCCGGCTTGAGCGAGGAGCGTTACGCCCGCGCGGTTGCAGAACATTTAGGAATCGATATTCACTACTATCACCTCGACCGCCGCCGCTTTCGCGATGCTCTCGTGGCGACCATCTACCAAAGCGACTTCCCCCTCTATAATCTGAATGCTGTTCCCGTTTATTACATCAGCCGTGTCGCCCGGGAAAACGGCGTGAAGGTGCTGCTTGCCGGCGAGGGGGGCGACGAGCTTTTTGGAGGATATTCATGGCGCTACGAGAGGCTTTACCGCAATGTGCGCATGCGCAGACGCTACGGGCGCTGGGTCGCGGGCCTGCTCCACCGCACCATGGATTTAGCCCACCTATATCCGGAGAGCCTCTTTCTTCATAACTTTCGCGCCACGGCCGATGATGTCGGCAACGCACTCCATTTTGCTTCCGGATTCTTCGGCCGCTCGGCCCGCTACGAAGAGAGTCTTGCGGCATACTCCTTTCTTGTCCGCCCGGAGGAACGGCACGCCCAGGCGGCGATGCTTACCGACATCCGGGAATATCTCGAGCACTTGCTCAACCGCGAGGACAAGCACACCATGCAGGCTTCGGTTGAATGCCGGGTGCCGCTTCTCGATCTCCGCGTCGTTGAGTTCGCAATCAACCTTCCTTACAAGTTCAAAGTGCATCACCACGAAGGCAAATGGTTGTTGAAGAAGGTGGCTGAACACTACCTGCCGCGCACCGTGATCTACCGGCCCAAACTGGGCTTCAATCTGCCGGTGAAGGAATACCTCGACTGCTCGAACGCAATCTTTCAGGGAGGATTTTGGGAGAGTTGCTTTGGCATCAGGCCTGACGCTATTGCCCGGCAACAGGGGACCGGCCAAGGGTCGTTCTGGTACGCCTTTCTCATGACCGAGATCTGGGGCCGCCTCTTTTTCAACGGAGATTCCCCGGAATCAGTAACTGTTCTGCTGAACGCAGCATGAAAAACGCTCTTATCATCAGTTACTATTTTCCTCCTGCCGGCGGGCCGGGCGTGCAACGGGTCGCCAAGCACGTGAAGTATCTGCGGGAGTGGGGCTACAACCCGATCGTAATAACGGCGACGCCTGAAGATTACGTTCGTTGCTCTGAACTCTCGATGCCGCTGGATGAATCGCTGGCGCGGGACGTCCCTGCGGAAACTGAGATCCATAGAGTTCCCTCCCACCAGCCATTTCGTTTCTTTACATTGTTGAGACGGATGCGGCTTGAATATCTGCGCGAGTTGCTGTTCGTTCCGGATTCCGCGCTGACCTGGGTGATACCAGCCATCCTTCGGGCGCGGCGCATCGCGCGGGAGAAGCCCATTGACATCATATATACCTCAGTCAAGCCACACAGCGTTGCCATCACCGGTTGGGTGCTCCGGCATCTTTTGGCGCGGCCCTGGATCATTGATTTCCGCGACCCGTGGACCCAGTACTTCCTGGCGACATTTCCCACGCGTCTGCATTACTTGATTGAACGCATGCTTGAGCGATGTTTGCTGCGGCAGGCAGATCATGTGATTACGATCACGCCGACCGCCCGTGAGAACCTGCTCGAATGGTGCGCCTTCCTGGCGCCGGCAAAGGTGAGTTGTATAACCAACGGGTACGACGAGGAGGATTTCGCCCGGCAGCAGGTCGATCATGCAGGCAATGGGGTGTTCACGCTCGTTTATGCGGGGATCTTTTGCGGGGGTCCGATGATGGAGAAAGCCAGCAGCCATAATCCTATGGAATCCCTATGGCGGAGGCTACGCAACCATCTGGCCTATGCACCACGACACTTTGACAGGGCGGCGCATTCCCCGAAGTTTTTTCTCGATGCCCTGAAAGAGCTACTCAGCGAGCAGCCAGATTTGCGCGGCAGAATTCGTTTGATCCATGCCGGCCCTTTCAGTGAAGAAAACGAGCGCTATGCAAAGGAACTCGGGCTGGAGGCAGTGATCGACGCACGGGGATACCAGCCGCACGCCGAAGCCGTGCGTTGCCTGGAACAAGGCGATGCGGCCTTTCTCTGCCTGGCGGATTCACCGGCAGGAGAGCGCAATGATTGCGTGCCCCAGAAAGTGTACGAGTGTCTCGGCACGGGCAAGCCAGTCCTTGCCCTACTGCCGGATGGAGATGCGCGGGATATTCTCGCGCAGGCGGGGACAGCTCTCCTTTGCTCGCCGCGCGATGTAGGGGCGATCAAGGCAAGCCTGCTCGCTCTAGTCGAGCACAAGTGGCGCGCCCAGGCGGACGAGTGTTTCATTGCGAGTTTTCAGAGGCGGCAGTTGACAGCCCGTCTGGCCGGCATAATGGATCGTACCCTTGTGGGCCGCAATCCAGAGCCGCAATCAAATGCGTTTACGACAATGATGCCAGCCACATCTTCCGCCACAGCGGGGGCATTATTGCCATCCGGGCACGGGCGCAATCACAAGGCCGGAAACGATGCACGATAAGACGAACATGATGTCATCGACGGTGCCGGACTCGAGTGTCATTACGGGGCCAGGATCCCTATCGAGCTATCACGTGGTTCATTTCTCGCATGACCTGGCCCGGACGCCGGTCTGGCAAGAAGTATGCAGATACTTGCAGCGATTTGTACACTCGGATGAGGATCTGTTGGACATAGGGGCCGGCTACGGCGAGTGCGCCCGTTTCATACAAGCGCGGCGCAAGTGGGCGCTCGATTATAATCCGGACCTGGTCCGGCATTGGGCTGCTGATGTAATACCGGTAATTCAATCTGTATTGGAACCCCTGCCGTTCCTGGCAGACAGCCTGGGCACCGTGGTTGCCTCAAATCTTCTGGAACACTTCACTCTTCAGGAGTGTGAACATATTCTGAGTGAAATTGCGCGGGTTTTGAGGCCGGGAGGCCGGTTGGTTGTGATCCAGCCCAACTTCCGCCTGTGCCCGGAACGATATTATGACGACTATACTCACAAGACACCATTTAGTGATCAGGGTTTTGTTCGACTCTTGCAATCCCTTGCGTGGGATATTGTTCATTCAGAGCCTCGCTTTCTGCCTTTCAGCATGGAATCGAGGCTGCCCAAATGGCGTCCCCTGATCCGACTTTATCTTTCACTCCGTTATCGTCCGTTGGCGGGCCAGTTTCTGATTGTGGCTGAAACGTGTTGAAACCACCGATCCCGTTGACGTTGGCGATTTCCGCCATAATAGTTCTTGCAGCATACAACTGCGCCACACTAGGCCGCGTCCCTGCTTACCCGTCTGATGATGATGGAGGCTATTCCGCCGCTGCTTATCAATTCTGGCAGACGGGGATGCCAGGGGTTCCAGGGTATAAGGATGTCGTCGGTCTGGGACGCGAGGTCTGGGCATTCGGACACACCTGGGCAGCTATTCAGGGCGTGTTTCTGAACGGGTTTGGCGTTTTTCTATTCGTCGCGCTGTTGCCCACGTTCCTGGCGGGCCTCGCGCTGCTTGCCGTCACGTCCATGATCGGCACCCTCCTATGGGATTCTAAGACGGGCATACTGGCGTCCCTTCTTCTGGCTGCTTCGGGGAAATTCTTTGAGGCCTGCCATGGCGCCCGGCCGGATATGCTGCTGGCGCTATTCTTTATGCTCAGCCTCTGGCTTGTTGCCTCGGCACCCGCTAACCGCCCTTACGGCAAGCTATTTTTAGCCGGTATGCTGATGGGGCTATCGGGAGACGTTCATCTCAATGGATTTCTGCTCGCGCCGGTCCCGCTGCTGTTCTGGTTATTCTTGCGCCCGGAAATCTTCCATGTGCGGTGGCGCACGGCCGCGATTTACATCTCCGCCGTCTCGATCGGGGTACTTGCCTGGCTGGCCACTCATTACTTCCAGCATCCCCAGGAAATGCTTCATCAGGCAGCGCTTTATGGCGGCATGACGCATGGCATAAGAATCAGCAGCCTCGGTCTATGGGGATCTTTGAAACAGGAAGCGGGACGATATCTCGATTGGTTCTGGGCCGCGCGCGGGCATAGGCATTTATATGAAGGGTTGTGTGTGCTGGCCAGTGGCATCTGGATGCTGCGGCGGGAATCACGAGCAGGAACATCGCTCGTGGCGGCCTGGCTTTCCGTTTTTCTCATTGCAGCGGCTTTTATGAGCAACAGCTATGGGTGGTATCTGATCTATGTATGGCCGATTTTTGCCCTTTGGTGCGCGCATGTGTTTTACGCTTTTCCTGTGCGATCCGCAGCGAAAGCAGCCTTGCTGGTCCTGCTCGCCGCGTATTTTTCGAATATCGGCCTGTGGCAGATCAAGGCCATGAGAGAAGAGCCATGGCAGTCGAAAGTGGGCGAATTGCGCCGCATGCTCCCCCCCAAAGCTCCGGTGCTCGCCAATGGCATGTTCTGGTTTGCCTTTTGGGACCGGGACTTCACCGACGAGATGTATGTGAAATTTCGGAGACTGGAAGCCAAGTTGTATCCGATCTCCGGTCCCGCAAGTTGGCAAGGTGAACAGGCTAAGAAAGGCTGGCAGTATATTGTGGCCAATGGCGAATTCCGGCAATTCCTGGATCCAGAAATTCCTTTGGCGGAGTTGTTGTCCTCAGCTGCCTTTGCAGGAAGAGCCTCCGAAATTCGCGAAGCCCGGGCCTTCTCTGTCGAGAGATGTTCCATATTCAAACGCATTCGCGGTTCGGCGGATTCAATCCTGATCTTGCGCATCAAGGAGTCAGACAAAGGTGTGGCGGAATAAGAAGGTAGCGGTCATTTTCCCGACCTTCAACGAGAAAGACTCGATTCGCACAGCCACAGCCGATTTTTTCGCGGCCGGCCTCGTGGACGAAATCATCATTGTCAACAATAACGCGGCTGCCGGCACATCCGAGGAAATAGCCGCCACAGGCGCGCGGGAAATTTTTGAGCGGCGCCAGGGTTATGGATCCGCACTGCTCTGCGGCATTGACCATTGCTCAGCGGATCTGATCATTCTGGCCGAACCGGACGGCACTTTTAGCGGGCATGATGTTCTCAAACTCCTGGCATATTCCGATGATGTGCCTGTAGTCTTCGGCTCCCGTACCAGCCGGGAATTCATCTGGGAGGGAGCCAATATGGGGTGGTTCCTGAAGTGGGGCAACTGGGCAATCGGCAAGGCAACAGAACTCCTGTTCAACACGACCATATTAACGGACATGGGATGCACTTTGCGACTCTTCAGGCGCGAGGCTCTTGATTTAATTCGCCCCCACTTGAACACC
>Ga0182021_10011062_pt1 | contig 10699 bp, 9 predicted proteins | sample 612E3MmetaG_FD_120493 | JGI IMG/M metagenome (GOLD analysis project Ga0182021, IMG submission 120493) | Permafrost microbial communities from Stordalen Mire, Sweden - 612E3M metaG (Illumina Assembly) | ecosystem: Environmental > Terrestrial > Soil > Wetlands > Permafrost | place: Sweden...
TACCTGCTTTGAATTATTGGGAATTGGAATTCCCCAAGTAAAATTACTTCTTGAAATGGGAATGTCTTTGATATTTTTGGCAAACTCCAGCATTTCATTGGCCCGGTGTCTGGGGAAAATAAAATCAGGATTTTTTGTAATATAGTCGATCAGAAAATCTTTATATTTGGACCATTTAAAGAAATAATTTTCCTCTTTAATTATTTTTATTTCCAAAGTCGGATGAATAGAGCATTCTCCCTCGACCAAATCTTCTTTTGCGTAATAAGCTTCGCAGCCTTCGCAATATGATCCCTGGTATTGTCCAGAGTAAATATCTCCGTTTTTTTGAACTCTATTCCAGATTTCTTTGACAACTTCGGCGTGATCGGAGTCTGTAGTTCTGATAAATCTGTTGTAGGAAATATTTAGCGAATCCTGTTCCTTTTCATCGCTGTCGGAAATCTTTTTAACGTATTCTTTTGGGGAAATATTTTGCAGGGAGGCTGCTTTTTCCGCTTTCTGGCCGTATTCATCGGTTCCGGTCAGGAAAAAAACGTTATCTTTTCTAAGTGTAATTCTGTAGTAACGCGCCAGAACATCGGCGGCAATTTTTTGAAAAGCGTGGCCTAAATGAATAGTATCGTTAACGTAATCAATGGCGGTTGTAATATAAAACTTGTTCATGAGGTAATTCTAGCAGATTTATTCTGAAGCTCCAAAGCTCGCAGAATTTATCCTATGTTTTCCGCAAAACACAGGACTTAGATATCTTTTTTAAAGAATAATTCAAGACTGATGTAAAGCGCCACGATTAAAAACAGGAAATACGGACTATCTAATCTGAATATGCGTAAAACAAAGTAGATTAGAGTCAGCAATCCAATTAATAATGCTCTGCGGGGACTGCGCAGGAAATAGGAAATAGAGGACAGGAGAAAAATAAAAAATAACAAAAAGAAAATGTAAAGAATTTCCAATTTCAAATTTCCAATTTCAAATTTCCAATTTGGAGGAAAGGTAAAAACTAGGTAGACGAGTCCGGCAAAAGATAAAAATAATGGAATTAAAAACCAGGTAAGACGTTTTTTCCGATTCATAGCTTAAGTTTAGCACAAGTTTGACATAGTCTTTAGCTTCTGAAATACTGGGAATATGGAACCGAATATTCCGAATCAAAACGAAGTCCAGACGACTCAACCTGTTCAGCCAGAAATGCCTGCACAACAACCTTTGTCCCCCAAGAAGAGTAATTCAAAGAAAGTGTTTTGGACATTCGCAATATTATTATTTTTAATTGCTTTTGTTGTGGGAGGATTTTTTACAGGAGCAAAACAAAATATTTCTTTAAATCAAAGGGCAACTTCAAATATCGTCCAATCGACTCCAGCCCCAACTCCAAATTCCACCGTAAATTGGAAAACATATATGAATACAAAATTCGGCTTTCAAGTTAATTATCCAGCCTCTTGGACCGAAAGTGGAGCCATTTCCAGCGGCGACAATACGATAGTTTATTTAAACGCAAATGAGTCAATTGGAAATGGACCCGAACCGCTGAAATACTATGTTTTTATAGCTGAGGAGGATACATTGCCTAATGTTAATCTTACGAAAGGGTCGGTCGGAGATTATACTGCTTATAAAACTAGCGATGTACCCAGTCAGTTAGGAACACTAAGTACTTTTATTATCGAAGACAATAAAAAATACATTTCAATATCTCTTACTCCATATGATTTGAAAAAACCATTTGATTCGCAAGACAAATACATTGAGATCTTTAATCAAATTCTCTCCACTTTTAAATTTACAAATTAATTTAACAAAAGCTTACTATAGACCTCTTGATCCCGCTACGTTAAAATCGCGTACAGAATCTGAGACTCAAAATATTGAGTTTTATAGTATTTTAGGTCTTGACAAGAATTAGCAGTCGTGGTATATTACTGCTAAATCACAAAATTAGACAAAAATTTATGAACGATCTAACACAGCGTCAGGTTGAAATTTTGAAAAGCCTCATTGAGGAATACATCAAAACAGCAGAACCGGTTGGTTCGGAAACTTTGGAAAAAAGATACAATCTTAGCGCCAGCCCTGCAACTATCAGAAATGAGATGGTCAACCTTACAAAATTAGGCTATTTGAAAAAGAATCATACCTCTGCGGGTCGTATGCCGACCCCGAATGGAATGAAATTCTATGTCAAGCAACTCATGAAAGAAAAAGATTTGTCCGTGACGGAGGAAACGGCCGTCAAGGAAAGTCTCTGGGATTACCGTGAAAAAGAGGATAAGTTTTTAAGAGAAATGACTAAGTCATTGGCCAACAAAACCAAGGCTTTGGCCATTGCTACTACCGCAGACGGAGATGTTTATTGTTCGGGCTATGCCAATATTTTGGATATGCCGGAATTTTTTGACATTGATGTCATGAAAAATTTGCTTTCAACCATGGATGAATTTGAAACATGCAGAAAATTTTTCGCCGATATAGTTTCGGAAGATGTCCAGGTACTTTTGGGCGATGAATTAGGGCCGAGCATGCAAGGACCGTACGGATTTGTTTTCACTCATTTCAAAACTCCGATGCAGAATATGGGCGAAGTCGGAGTTTTGGGTCCGTCCAGACTTAACTATACACAGATCGTCCCGACTGTCAGATACTTTGGAGATTTGATTGAAGAAATTGCCAAAGGATGGTAATGTATATTACATTTTAATTTAAATTAAAATATAATAATCAAGCGATGAGTGATAAAAATACAAAAAAACCGGAACCCTCCTCAGCTAAAGCTACGGAAGGGCAAGGGAAAAAAGACGAGGTTGCACATTTAAAATTGAAGAACGAGGAACTTGAAAATCAGGTAAAGAGGATTTTCGCAGATTATCAAAATCTGGAGAAAAGGGTTTTGAATGAAAGAAGAGAATGGTTGATAAAAGCCAACAAAGATTTAATTTTGAGGCTTCTACCAGCTTTGGATTTTCTCTTACTTTCAAGTAAGCATATCGAGGATGAAGGCTTGAAGTTGAGTATTCAAAAATTCTTTGATATATTAAAAACAGAAGGGGTAGAAAAAATCGACGCTGTAGGGAAAGAATTTGATCCGAATTTGATGGAAGGAGTTCAGACGGTAGCCGGAGACGAAAACAAAGTCGTGGACGAAGTAAGGTCGGGATTTAAAATAGGAGATCAAGTTTTGCGTCCGGTACAGGTAACAGTCGGGAAAAAGGAAGGAAATTAATATGGGAAAAATAATTGGAATTGATTTAGGTACAACAAATTCATGCGTTGCGGTAATGGAGGGAGGAGCTCCCAAAGTTATCTATTCGGTTGAAGGACGTAATGTTATCCCGTCGGTCGTTGATCCGATAACCCATGTTGTGGGAGACGTTGCCAAACGCCAGATTGTTTTGAAGCCCAAGAAAACAATATTTTCCATAAAAAGATTAATGGGTCGCAAGTTTGCCGACAAATCAGTGCAATTCGACATGAAATGGTTGCCATATACGATTAAATCCGGTCGAGACGGAATGGCAGTAGTAGAAGTTGAAGGCAGAACGTTCACTCCTCAGGAGATATCGGCACAAATATTGCAGAAAATTAAAGCAGATGCTGAGAATTATTTGGGCGGAAAAGTGACGCAGGCAGTCATCACGGTTCCCGCATATTTTGATGACTCTCAAAGACAGGCTACCAAGCAAGCCGGGGAAATTGCCGGACTTGAGGTTTTGAGAATTATTAACGAGCCAACTGCTGCGGCTTTGGCATACGGATTGGATAAGAAAAACGCCCATACAATTGCAATTTATGATTTGGGTGGAGGAACTTTTGATATCTCGGTTTTGGAGTTAGGAGAGGGCGTTTATGAAGTTAAATCGACAAATGGAGACACTCACTTGGGCGGAGATGATTATGATCAGGTTATTCTTGATTATTTTGCGGAAGAATTTAAGAAACAAAACGGCGTTGATTTAAAAAAAGATCCTCAGGCTTTACAAAGACTGCGAGAAGCTGCGGAAAAAGCCAAGATTGAATTGTCCAGTTCAACTTCAGCTGAAATTAATCAGCCGTTTATTACTCAGGGTAAGGAAGGACCTTTGCATCTTACAATGACCTTAACTCGTGCCAAACTTGAGCAGCTCACAGATTCTCTAACCCAAAAAACTTTACACCCGGTAGAGCAGGCTTTGAAGGATGCAGGAATAAAGGTTTCTGACATAGACGAGGTAGTTTTGGTCGGAGGAATGACCAGAATGCCAAAGGTTATAGACACCGTTACCAAATTCTTCGGTAAAGAACCTAATAAATCGGTAAATCCTGATGAAGTCGTCGCAGTCGGAGCCGCGGTCCAGGGTGGGGTTTTGGGTGGAGAAGTCAAGGATGTTCTTCTTTTGGATGTCACCCCGTTAACGCTTGGAATTGAAACATTAGGTTCGGTTTCAACGCCTTTGATTTCTAAGAATACGACAATTCCGACTTCTAAATCCCAGGTGTTCTCGACCGCTGCGGATAATCAAACTCAAGTTGAGATTAATGTTTTGCAGGGAGAACGCCCGATGGCGATAGACAATAAGAGTTTGGGAAGGTTTATTTTGGACGGAATTCCGCCAGCACCTAGGGGTGTACCGCAAGTTGAGGTTACTTTCGATATTGATGCCAGCGGAATCTTAAGCGTAAAGGCTAAGGATAAGGCTACAGGAAAAGAACAAAGCATCAAGATTACCGGTTCAACGGGACTTTCTAAAGATGAAGTAGAAAGAATGACTAAGGAAGCCGAAATGCACGCCAAGGAAGATGAAGAGAAAAAGTCCAAAACTGAAGCCAGAAATCAAGCGGATTCGTTGATCTTTACAGCCGAAAAGAGTTTGAAGGATGCCGGAGACAAAGCTAATCCGGATCTCAAGAAGGAAGTTGAAGAAAAGATCTCAGCCCTTAAAACAATTTTGGATTCAGGAACAAAAGAAGATTTGGAAGCAAAGACCAAAGATCTCTCGGACAGTTTGCAAAAAGTCGGTCAAGCAATGTATGCCTCACAAGGCCCGGCGCAGGGTCAACAGGCGGCGGACAGCAGTCAGTCTACAGCGGACGGACAAACTAAAACGGACGATAAGAAGTCAGATAAGGAAGAGCCTGTTGAGGGGGAAGTGGTCAACTAAATTTCTAATTCGCCAGCTGGCGAACTAATTTCTAATTTCTAAAGCCGAGGAAGACTCGGTTTTAATGTATAATAAAGGGCGCATATGGCAGATTCGAAAGATTATTATCAAATATTGGGCATAACCAAGTCGGCAAGTAGCGATGAGATAAAAAAGGCATACAGGAAGCTGGCTTTGCAGTATCATCCTGACCGTAACAAGGGAAAAGATGCGGAAGCAAAATTTAAGGAAGTGACCAAAGCCTACGAAGTTTTGTCGGATCCTCAGAAAAAGCAAACCTATGATCAGTTTGGGCACGCGGCTTTCGAGCAAGATGCAGGCCAAGGGCCCTTCGGAGGGGCAGGCGGACCTTTTGGAGGCTTTGGACAGCAACAGGGCGGGCCTTTTTCATACAGATATTCAACCGGTGGAGACGGAGGCGCGGGTTTTGATTTTGGTGGATTTAATGACCCCTTTGAAATATTTGAACAGTTTTTTGGCGGCACTTCTCCTTTCGGCAGACAAAGAAGACAGGCTTATTCTCTGGCAATTGATTTTCTTGAGGCAGTTCACGGAACTACAAAAAAAGTTACTATCGGAAGTAAATCACAGACGATAAAAATTCCTGCCGGTGTTGATGAGGGATCAAGGATCCGCTTCGGAGATTATGACGTAGTTGTATCGGTAACTCCTGATAAAAGATTTCAAAGAGAAGGTTTTGACATTATCGGAATAAAGGAAATTTCCTTTGCTCTGGCGGCATTGGGCGGGGAAGTCAGTATTGAAACAATTGACGGAAATTTAAAACTTAGAATTCCCGGAGGAACTCAACCCGGCGCTGCAATCAGACTACGTGGAAAAGGAGTGCCTCATCTGCACGGTTCCGGCCGCGGAGATCATTATGTCAGAATAAAAGTGACAGTTCCGAAACACTTAAGTGGCAGACAGAAAGATCTTCTTAAGGAATTTATGGAAGATCAAAAGTCCGGCTGGTTCTAGTTTATGAATGTTAGTTTCAAAAGATATTTCCTCTATCTAATCAGATGGCAGTTGAGTACCCCGATTCTGGCTGTTGTTCTGATCTGGTTAGTATCGTTAAATCAATGGGTAGCAACGGCGGTGGCAAATCTCATAGGCGGACTTATATTTTTTTGGGTCGATAGATTTATCTTTACCTCTCAGAGATTAGCCAGCCAATGGGAGGTAAAGGAGAATATCGCTTGTGTTGATTGTAAAAATCTTAAAAGAGGATACAGGCTTGTAAAGACAAAGAATTATGACAGGCTTAATGATAAAAATCCGGAATTCAGATGTGAAAAATGTTCCAAAATAAAAACAGAGAAATTAAAGAAAAGAGGAATTCAGATTTAATCCCTCATTTTTCATTTGTAATTTATCCTTAAACTTCCTATACTAAATTAATGTTGCTGCCTTTGGAATTTTTAAAGTTTTGGTTTTGGTCCGGACCCGCTGAATTGATTCAAATTTTTGCTTCGCTAAATAGTGCGTTCCTCGAGCTTTTTTCTCTCCCTCTTTTAGTTAAGACTTACTTCAGGCCCTGGAAGAATGAATATCGTGAGGGATTAGTCGGTTTCTCAATCGGCATGGGAATGTTTATAAAAACATTCGTTATTATTGCCGACGTTGCTCTATTATTAGCGCTAATTTTATTTGAAATATGTTTTATTGTTGCATTCATTTCTTGGCCGGTTTGGAGCTTCTTGCTATTAAATAAACTTCCTTTATTCTGTTTTTCAATTCTGACTATTCTGGTTGTTTTTTTCATTTTCAGAAAACATTCTCAATTTAATTTTGCAAAATCCGATAAGACGACAACGGAATTAATCAAAGATTTTCTTAAAAGGAAAGATATTCAGTTCTTTTTGCAAAAAGCGGACATAGAAAAAAAAGAAATAAGTTTTATTGAAATTCCCAAAGAAAATATTATCAGAAATATAAGCGGGAATGTTGCTCCTTTAGATTTTTTTGCTTCATATCTTTTGTTGACAGAGGAAAAAACAAAATTATTATTTCAAAAACAGTTTAAGAAAGAAGAAGTGAAAAATATTCTGTACTGGACAAAGTCGACTTTTCCGGATACTTCAAACGTACCCTTTAGGATTAAATTCTGGGGAGAAGGAATAGGGGAAAGTTGGGTAAGCGGATGGACTCTGGAAACCAGTAAATATATGGTTGATATTACATCGGATGCGCTTAATGAAAAGCCGATGGTTTTGGGAAGAGACGAGGAATATAAGGAAGTTATAGAAGCTTTAAGCAAAAATAAAAGTTGCCTTCTGGTCGGAGAGACGGGTAGCGGGCGAGAATCTTTAGTTAAAACTCTGGCAAACGACAGTTTTGTCGGAAACTTAAAAGGGAATTTACATCACCAAAGGATTTATCAGCTTTTGGCAGACGCTTTGCTGGCAGGCGCGCAAAATCAAGGACAACTGGAAGAACGTTTGAAAAGTATTATAGCTGAAGTTTCCCATTCGGGGAACGTTATTGTTTATATTCCCAATTTTGAAAATATTACCGGTGCTTCAACTTTTGATACCGATCTTTCCGGAGCACTGATTCCATATTTGGATAAAGGAGTGATTAGGATGATTGCGAATATTACTCCCGGATCATATAAAAAATTTATTGAGCCAAAACATACTTTGTCCGGTGTTTTTGAAGTTATAAGATTTGAGGAGCCAAGTAGGGAGATTTTTCTTCAGATGCTTTTAAAGAAAAGTTCGGAAATAGAAAAAAATAACAAAGTCGCAATCTCATACCAAGCTATTTTGGCAGTTTGGAATTATGCCGGTAAATATTTGCAGGATAGAGTAGTGCCCGGGGCGGGAGTAGTGCTTCTTAACGACATAGCAAACGCTGTTTTTTTGAAAAATAAAAGAATTGTCGAAGAACAGGATGTTCTTGACAAAATTGAAACAAAGACAAAAATTTCAGTCGGCCGTCCCCAAGAAAAAGAAAAAGAATTATTACTTCATCTGGAAGAAGAACTTCACAAGCAAATTATAGGTCAAAATGAAGCTATTTTTGAGGTTTCGGAATCTTTAAGAAGGCTTCGTATGGGACTTGGAAGCACAAAAAAACCGGTTTCGTTCTTATTCTTAGGTCCGACCGGAGTAGGTAAAACAGCAACGGCCAAAGCTTTAGCGGAAATTTATTATAAGGGAGAGAATAATATGATTCGTTTTGACATGAGCGAATATTCAACAGACGAGTCGGTTAGAAGACTTTTGGGCGGAACCGAAGGAACGCACGGTTTGACCGATGCGGTTTTTGAGCACCCGTTCTCTTTGGTTCTATTAGATGAATTCGAGAAATCAAATACCAAAATTATTGATCTTTTTCTTCAGGTCCTGGATGACGGAAGGCTAACGGACAATACGGGACGCACTGTTTCCTTTGTAGATACGATTATCATTGCAACTTCAAATGCCGGCTCGGAATACATAAGAGAAGAAGTTTCGAAGGGTACGGTTATTGATAAAAATTTTCAGAAGAAACTAATTGAATTATTGGAGCAAAAAGAAATATTCCGGCCTGAATTTCTAAACAGATTTGACGGAATTGTTGTTTTTAAACCTTTAGAGAGAGAAGAAGTGGACCAAATTATAAAAATAATGATTGATGGACTTTCAAAAAATATGTCTGAAAAAGATATTAATGTTAATTTCGATAAAAAAGTAACTGAGATAATTGCAAAGGAAGGATTCGACCAGGAGTTCGGAGCCAGACCGCTCCAGCGGTTTATCCAGGACAAAATAGAAGACTTAATTGCTCAAAAAATGTTGAAGGATGAGATAAAAAGAGGAGACAATGTATCAGTGTCCACAAACGATGCAAATGAAATTACCATTACTATTTCTTAAATAAGCTATGAAAGAGAAAATAATAGGCTATATACTGCTATTTTTGGGAATTGGAGTTATGTTTTTTTGCGTAATTAATATGTCTATGGTTTTTGCCAATAAGATAAAGCCTTTTTCGTATTTCAACATAGGTCCGAATCAATCCGTCTCTGTTAATATTAGTAATATTGTTCAACAAATGCAGGGAGAAAATCAGAACGTATTGAATTCAGGCAATTTACCCAAAATTAATATTCTTTCATCCGAATCGTTGAATCAAGTGCTAAATCTTTCAACCCAATTTCTTCTTATGACGTTCATTCTTGGATTCGGATATAGGTTGGCAAGTCTAGGAGTTCAGCTGATCAGACCAATCAACGTAAAGCTTAAATCGGAATCGCAGACACCGCCCCTTCAGTCTTAGAACTTTCAGGTTTACGTTATTGAAGATTAGGTTCAAATTTGGTATACTTACCACTATTATGCCAGCAGTTCAAAGGTCGGAATTTCTATTAGCACTTAATCAAGTTGCCAACGAAAGGGGTGTCGATGTCGAAGTAGTCTTAGATACGGTGAAAAACGCTATTCTAGCAGCTTACAAAAAAGATCATCCGGATATTGAGCTTGAAGAATACTCTACGACTTTGGATAAAAATACCGGAGAAGCCACGATTTTGCATAAAAAAAAGGATGTTACACCCCCGGGTTTCGGAAGAATTGCCGCTCAAACCGCCAGACAAGTGATTCTGCAAAAAATCAGAGAAAAAGAAAAAGAAGCAATAATTGCAGACTATAAATTGCGAGTCGGAACAATAGTTAACGGAATGATTTTACGCTTCGCGGGACCGAATATTATTGTTGACGTGGGAAAAACGGAAGCCCTGTTGCCCATTTCAGAGCAAATTTTGAACGAAAAGTATCATCTAAATCAAAGACTAACTGTTTACATCTTAGAAATCAGAGCCGGTCTCAAAGGCGATGAAATTATTGTTTCTAGAGCCAGCAACGGACTTTTGGAAGGCTTATTTAAGAGAGAAGTTCCCGAAGTTGCCAAAGGAAGCGTTGTTATAAAAAATATCGCTAGGGAAGCAGGAGTTAGGAGTAAGGTAGCAGTCTTCTCAAATCAGCAGGGAATTGATCCTGTCGGAAGCTGTGTCGGGCAAAGAGGAGTCAGAGTTCAGGCTATAATTCAGGAGTTCGGTGGCGCCGAAAGAATTGACATAATTCAGTGGTATGAAAGCCCCAAGGATTATATTGCTCAGGCTTTATCTCCGGCAAAAAACGTCAGAGTAGAATTGGATAAAAAAGAAGAAAAAACAGCATATGTATATGTTCCGGCAGAAGAACTTTCTTTAGCGATTGGCCGAGACGGGCAAAACGTCAGACTGGCTTCAAAATTAACAGAGTATAGGATTGAAATAGAAGAAGATACAACTGTTTCTCCTAAAGAGGAAACAGGAGGTACAGACAAAGCAATTACAAAAAAAGAAACAGAAGCTAAGCAAACTGAAAAAATAGAAAAAGCTAAAGAAAAGAAAGTAGAGAAAAAAGAAGAATCAGAGAAGGATAAAAAAGAAGAAGTAAAAACTGAAGAGAAAAAAACAATCGCCTCCGCCAAGTCGGACTTGGTTTCGGGCAAACCTAAGGAAGTTCCTGCAGAAGCGAAAGTTTAATGCTATGAGAACTTCTTTTTTTAATAATATATGGCAAATAAGA